>Ga0209501_10003931_pt1 | contig 14590 bp, 10 predicted proteins | sample ArcticOcean_MG_C_4_FD_187434 | JGI IMG/M metagenome (GOLD analysis project Ga0209501, IMG submission 187434) | Marine microbial communities from western Arctic Ocean - ArcticOcean_MG_CB4_134 (SPAdes) (version 2) | ecosystem: Environmental > Aquatic > Marine > Oceanic | place: Arctic Ocean...
TACTGTAGAGCAGCGCTCGGCCAGTCACTTCGTCTGCAATCCAGCACTGACGCTCTGCAGCGGCTAGTAGTGAGACGGCTTCAAAATGGGCGTCGATTGTTGTCAACGCCAGCGTATCTACGCCGTTTTCTAGAGCAAAGTAATTCACTTCCTGGCGCTGGTTATCGCCTAACCAGCCGATGCGGTTTTCGATATCGAAGCTCAGCACTCCCAATTCGTCTATATCGACTTCCACCTGACGCAAGTCGCCCATGGGGTCGACAATTTGCAAACCTTGCAAAAAGCGGTCGCTCACCCACAACTCTCCACTCTGCCGATCCAGCGCTACGCCTTGCATATCTGGAAAACGGCCAACAGAAAGCTGGGCCGCACGGCCGTCTGGACTGAGCTTCCACACCACACCACTGACCTGGTCCGCTACCCAAGCCGTCTCGGGGCCGGGTGTAGCGCGTTGAATGAAATCGACGAAGCGCTCACCTTCATTTTCGACAAGCAAGGCCAATCGGTACGCATAGGTAATGCCGTTTTCTACATCGAGGTCGACAAATTCCTTTGCCTCTTTTCCCAGCGGCTCGACCAATTGTTCGACAAAGTCGCCGCTGCCAACACTGCGATAGATTTGATAACCTGCAATGTCGGTGAAGTGGGTGTAATCCCAGCGCAACACAACCTCGTCGTCGCCGGCCAGCACTGCTAGCGCAGTGACCGAATTGTCGGAAAAATCGCCCAGCGGGTCCAGGGGGTTGCGATGCTGGCGATCGGCACAAGCGCTGGCCAAAAGGCAGGCAAATAAAAGTACGCGCAACGAATAGAGATTCGTAAAGTTCATTTAAAAAAAGATCGCATAAGTAGTCAAAACCAGCCCCGCCTCCATGGCAATGAAGGCAACTCCGGAAATGCGGTCGTAATCTTCCGCCCTGCTGAATTTATCCTTTTGTCGCTGCTGACTGGCGGCGCGCAAATAATCGTCGTAGGCGTTATCCGCAGTGTTCTTAGTCCACAACGCCAGAGCCCCAGCCGAAAAAGCTAGAGCCGCACTCAGGTACAGACGCGTGCCAAAACGCTTGTGACTTTTTTTCTCTGCCTCCTCTTCCACTTTTAACGCAATTGGATAGCCAACCTCATAAGCAAGTTTAGAAGGTAGTACGACCGGGCTCCAGACTTCTGCAAAAAATACGGGCAAGGTCAATTGAATCGCCCCTTCTTCTTTGGCATCCACCATTGCTCTCGTCAGCAGCAGCAAAACGCCAAGCCAAGCGTAGACAATCCTTGTTCTAAAACCTGCCGAATACATAGACCGTGCCTTTCTCTGTACCGATACCGACCATGCGCTCGCCTAGGGCAATTGGACCGAGCGCCGGTCCATCAAGACGATATTTCCACTGTAGCCTTCCAGATGCGCTGTCCAAGGCGTAAAGGTGCTCATCGGCGCTGCCGCAGTAAACCGTCTCTCCAGCAGCGGCAGGTGCGCCCCGCACGACTCCTTCTGTGGCAAATTGCCACAATATTTCGCCCGAGTCACGCGCCACCCCGTAAATAGAATGATCTACCGCGCCCACTACCACTACAGCGGGCGTCAGTGCCAAACCTGCTGTCATTAAGGCGCCCAATTCGCGACGCCAGGCCACCTGCCCCGAATCGACGCGCACTGCTTGCAGCGCCCCGTCTGCCGTCCCCAGATAGACGTACGCCCCTTCTACAGCAGGCCGGGTACGCACCCCACTTTGCAGATCACAACGCCATTGTTCTGTGCCGCTGAGCAGATCCAACGCGATCAACTCCCCAGCCGCATTGCCAATGTAGACAGTCTCGGCCTCAACCGCAGGCGCCAGCTGCAATAGACCGCCGATTTCGCTCTTCCACAATTCGGTGCCGTCGGCTGCGGCCAGCGCTACAAGCTGTCCGGATTCGAGCGCGACCAGCAAGGTATCGCCCCACTCCACCACCGGGGCGCATACCACACCGGCATAACTCCAGCGCACTTTGCGTTGCTGGCGGTCGAAAGCCCGCAAATGTGGTTTGCCACCCAATTCGCCGTAAATCAGTAACTTGCCCACTAACGTCGGCGGCCCACAAAGCGGTGTCGAACCACCGCGCTTGCCCAGTAATTGACCGCTATAGCGATCGAACATATAGAGAGATGGGGCCGTCGTCTGCTGCAGCACCAGACGCTCAGTGAACAATACACCGGCCAGCGGTGGCGCATCTGTTTTTTGCTGCCACAATAGACGCAACGGCGGTTCTACACCCGCTGCCCGGTACGCCCGCCCTTCTTTGCCACCCCCTGTCTGCAACCAGGTCTGCCCGCCCTGCCCGTCACCCGGAATATAGAGTACGCCACCGCCGCATCCGCCGGCTAGCAAGATCAGGGCTAAGAGCCCACTAAGGCGTTTAATAATCCCAACCAAAAAAGAAATCCCAACGAGTTACATTATCTATAGATTTGAAATCCGTGCGGCGCGAACGATCTAGGCGAAAGACAAAACCCCCGCCCAAAGCCAAGCGCGCGCCGCCGCCGATACTGCCCCTCCACTCATCAAAGGCGCCGCTCCAAGCATTGCCGGCATCGACGAAGAGGGCGCCGCGAAAGGCGCTCAAGTCGATATTGCCGAATGGCAGGCCGATGAGAATACGGTCGAGTAGAGGAAAGCGCAATTCATTGTTGATCAATATCATTTTATTGCCCCACAGCGAGCGCCAGGGATACCCCCGCAAGGTCCAGCTGCCTCCAATAGAGAAAAACTCGGGCACGTCGCCGTAGGAGCGCCGTCCCATGAGGCGCAGAGCATAGGTGCTGCGCGGCGACAAACGCAAATAGTGCCGGTAGTCGCCAAAGAGCGTGGCATTAAAACGCCGCGAACTCTTGAAGTCCACCGTCTGAGCCAAACCCATGCTATAGCGATACCCCTCCAACGGCCCGGTGGGAATCCACAGACTGCTATCGTGGGTATAACTGATGTAATTACCCATCAGCCAGCCTTTGAGTCGACGCCCCTGAAACTCGCGGTCGATGTCGGCATGGCGCACCGAAAAGCGTGTTTCAACCCGGCTGAACATAGAAAAAGGATAGCTCAATTCCACATACCCACCCGTCCGCTTCTCGCGCACAAAACGGCCAAAGCGACTAGAAAAGCGATCGTTGAGCCTAAACAGGCCCCAGGTGACATCGACCTGGCGCTGCAGATGCCGCCGCGCTATGGCAAAATTGAGCCCCTCAAAAAAACTCGTCTGGGTACCGGCGATATGCGACAATACCAAAAAGTACTGGTCGTTGCCCAACACATCGCTCAAACCGACCTGTATGCCGCCCGAGGTGCCAAACTCGGGATCCTGCGATATCTGGCTCTGGGCCACGTCCAGACTCATGTTCTTCTTATATTTTTGCTTGGCGAAGAGGCTGCGACTGTGCATGCCCTCTAAGGTCCACAACTCTTCTTCTGGCGTTGGGGCGAGGAGGGCCACACTGCTGTCTGCGTCTGCTGTCAATTCGGGCAGATCCAATTGATATATGTGGAAACGCCCCTTCTCATATCCCGAAAATAACAAAGCTTGCTGATCGACTTGCCAGGCCGGGTCGAAAGCGCCGGTAAGCGTATGGGTCAAGCGCTGCGTCTGCGCCAGCAATTCGCCCTCCACCGTATCCAGGCGGGTGGCGTAGAGATTGTACATGGTATCGCGGTCCGAGCTAAAGGCCACCCACTTGCCATCGGGCGACCAGGCCGGCTGCAAATCGTTGTGTTCCCCATGGCTCAACGGTCGTATTACCCCCTGCCCCAGATCAAAGAGGAAGAGATTATAACGCCCTTTGCGCCCCCCTTGCCAGCGGTCCGAACTAAAAACCAATTTCTTGCCGTCCGGCGACCAATCGGGGTCGCGGTCGTGGTAGATATCCCGCGTCAATTGCACCAGCTCTTGCGACTCTAATTCCACCGTATAAAGATCGACGAGTCCGCCTTTATCGGCCCCAGAAAAGGCCAGGCGCTTGCCGTCCGGCGACCAGGAAGGGGTCGAAATAGCGACGATATTGGCCAGTTCTAAATCGCGCCCCAAGCGCTTTTCTTCCATATCCCATAAGTAGAGATGGTCGCGACCATTGGTCTTGGCAGCAAAGGCCAAAAAGCGTCCATCCGCCGATACGGCAGGTTTGGTGTCGAGGGGGTGCAGAGATTCAAAAGCGGTCGAGCGCTCCCCTTCCATCTCGACTACCGGCTCACCGCCGTCGGGCGCCAAGCGGGCGATATGGGTATAACCTTGAAAATTGCGAAAAAATACTACGTCGCCGCTATCGGCACCGGCGGGAATAATCTCGGGCTTGACGTTAAACCCGTCGGTCGTCAGGGCTGTGGCCATCTGGCCGAGAGGATCGCTGTCGGCAATGTCGGGCAAATAACGCTTGCGCAAATGGTATTGCCAATCGCGGTCCAAATCGCTAAGTGGCTCGCCCGTAGTTATGGCAAAGATCTCGGCGAAATTTTCGCCGCGCCACCAATTGTTGAAGAGGCGCTCGAATATATCTTCGCCGTAATGCTGCGCCATGAACTCGCAGATCGACTGGCCCTCCTTGTACATCTGGTAGGTGCCGTAGATGTAGTGCATCTGCGCGATCGAAGCCAAACGCCGCGAGAACAGCGCATCGCGAATAACCATGTCGCCGTGGCTACCCCAGTCGCTCGACCAATATTCGGCGAGTCCCTCGCTGAACCACAGAGGCGCAAAGCGAAATTCGGTGATGCCGTGGCGTTTGAGCACGTGGCGGATGCGGTCGAAGGTAAAGACATGCACTAATTCGTGGTGTAGAACGCGCTCAAACTCGGGCAGGGAGCCGCTCAGCGGCAAGGCCACCCGGCCTTTGAGATATTCGGTGAAACCGCCGACCCCCTCGGGCAGGAGATTGGGAATGATATTGGTCTGCTGAAAATAGATATGCGAGGAGTAGACTACCAACGGGACGCGGCGCTGCACGGTATGGCCGAATTTCTTTTCTAAATCGTAATAGCTCTGCTCGGCCATATGGGCGGCGTAGCCGGCCAACTCTTCTTCTTCGGCAAAGAAATAGACATCGAAATGCGGTGTCTCCATCTTCTGCCACTCAAATTCTTCGTACTGCACTTTGTTTTTGCCAAAGTGGTAGAACTGAGCGCTGACTGGGGACGTAACAACGAGCAACGACAACAATGTCAGAAGCAGAAAACGCACGAATTGAACCTCCTGAGCGGCGCGCTCTTCAGGCGCGTAGATAACCGCCAAATTTCTCGCCGGCCGCAGCAACTGGCCGATGAATAGTAATCTGCCTGCCATCCTCTAAACCATCCCTATAGGCGGCACTGGCGCGCACGCCGCCACCGTAGGTGGTGCGAACGCGTGGATTGTGGTAGCGAAAATAAGCGTGCAACCTAACATCCCCGTGCCACACCAGGACCCCTTCCTGATCTACTTCGGCATCCTGCTGCCGCAATTTATTGTAAAATCCCTCCAACACCCCCACATAATAGCGCTGGCGCTCGCGGTTGCCCCGCAAGCCTTGCGCCCGTTTATACCTTTGCCAGAGCCCTCCTAAGACGCCGTTGAGATAATCGTAGACATAGGCCGCCATCTCCAAATTAGTCGACGTACCGTAGATCTGCAGAATGGTGCCCTTCTTGTCTTCCAACGGCGCATAACTTTCGCCCCAGATGCACTCCACAAAGAAAAATTCCTGCAAGATCAAAGCCAACCATAGCTCATAAGACGCGCGGCGCCCCTTGATCTTTCCTAAGGTGCAATGTTGAAAATGGCGCTCACTGTCCAGTTCGACCAGATCGACATTGTACTGCAAGAGCAAACGGCGCGCTTTATTGACGGCAGCCTGGGCTTCGTTTTCGTTGGGGCTGGACGCTAGGGACAGGACTTTCTTGAGTACGCGCAATACGCGCTCGTCCTCGCCTCCCTCGCCGCTGGCGCCAGACGCTTTGGCACTGCAGCGCAGTTTTTCGCAAGCGCCTCTAAAAGCCTGGCCGTGGGGTAACTCATCTCCAACGCAGAGCACTTCGCCGACGTATTGGTGCGCCATTTCGTGCCGCAATGTCTGCATTACCTCGAGCCAGGGATGCGATTCAATGTGGTGCACTGCAATCGACAAACGCCGGCCGGCCCCATGCCAACGTCCCCATTGTTCCTCGCTGACGCTGAGCTCAATAAGCGGTTCTTTTAATGCCCCATCGAGGTATTCCGCATTGTAATGGCGCCACCAATGGTAGAGTTTGCGGCTCCAGGCCGTACGCAATTGACGGCGGATCTCTTCCTTTTCCGCCTCCATAAGCTAATGCAACGAGCGCACGAAAGAGGGACTGAAAGTGCCGCGCGCCACTTCGGCAACCGGCCCCTTCATAGTTAGTTCGTAATCGTCGTCTATGGCAATATTTAATGTGCCACCTGGCGCTTTGACCGTTACCGGACTTTTGACCAGTCCCAGACGCACGGCGGCAGCCGCCGCTGCGCAGGAAGAAGACCCCGAAGCCTGGGTCTCACCCGCCCCGCGCTCCCAAATGAGAATGTAAATGGCCCTGGGGCCCACCGGCACGGCCAATTGCACATTGATGCGGCGGGGAAAGATGCGATGATTTTCCAATTGCGGTCCCAATTCGAGCAATTCCTCCCGCCTCCACTCTTCCCCCTTCTCTTTAAAAATAACACAGTGGGGATTGCCCACACTCACACCGGTAAAGAGCAAGTTGTGACCACCCACCTTTATCGATTTCTGCACCAGCTCTTTAGTTTTCAGCGAACAGGGCAGCGCCTTGGGGTCAAACGTCGCCCCGCCCATTTCCACGGTGGCCGAGCTCGGGTCGTCGTTCTTATCGAGGTGCAATTCCATCGACACCAGCCCCCCCACTGTCTCGACGCTGAAGTGGCGTTTGCGGGTGCGGCGGGTGGCGTAGAGGTAGCGACCAAATATGCGCAGGCCATTGCCCGACTTCTCCGCCTCACTGCCGTCCGGATTGTAGATGCGCACGCCAAAATCGGCTTTCTTTGACGGAGCCAAGGCCAAAATACCGTCACTGCCCACCCCCCAATTGCGCTCGCATACGGCGCGTATATTCGCCGGGGTAAGACCAAAGTCAAGGTCCTTGGGATCGACGGCAATGTAGTCGTTGCCCAGGCCGTGTCCCATAAAAAAAGCATTCTTCATTTCCCCCTCCAAAAATAGTTGGATATTCTGCTTTTTATGAAGGTAGAAAGTTCGTCAATTGCGGTCAAATAAGTTCATCAGCTATATTCGAAACATGCTCAACCTCATTGTTGCCACTCAAACAGAAGCCCGCCCCCTGATCGCGCACTTCCATTTGCAAGCGGCTAACCTAGGTAGCGCTTTTCCACTGTACCACAAAGACGACCTGCGTCTGATCATCTCGGGAATCGGCAAAATCGCTGCCGCCGCCGCCACTGCTTACCTCTTCGGTCTGGCGCCCGAAAATCTGGCGGCCTGGCTCAACGTCGGCATTGCCGGTCACGGCCAGGCTGAAATCGGCCAAGCCCTACTGATCCACAAAATCGTCGAACACAGCAGCGGCCGCACCCACTACCCGGCCATTGCCTTTGCCCCTGCCTGCCCGACGACGACGGCCATCACCGTAGAACGTCCCGAGGAAGAGTACCCCGAACCGTGCGCCTATGAAATGGAGGCCTGCGGTTTCTGGCCTACAGCCAATCTTTTTTCTACGGCTGAGCTAGTGCATTGCCTCAAAATCGTATCGGACAATAAAGAAAATTCTATAAAAACGCTAAACAAGCAGAGGGTAGAAGCTCTCATCGCCCAACATCTCGATTTGGTCGAAAATCTCGTCCAACTACTGTCCGCTACGGCGGCCCAATTGGCCCAACGCCGACACCCCCCACTCCATTTTGACCATTTTCTCAAACGCTGGCACTTTACGGCCACCCAACGCCACCAATTGCAGCGCCTATTGGCTCATTGGCAGGCGCTTTCCCCCGAAAGGTCTTTTACAGAGGACCAACTCAAGGATTTGCACACGGGTAGGGATATCTTAAGTTTCTTGCGACACCAGCTTGCCGATCTTTCACTGGACCTATGTTCGACTTCATCTATATAGAAGAAGCAGTTCTGCAATATGCTCGGACGCGGGAAATTTTGGCGCGCTTTCCCAACGCCACCCACATACCTTGCCAGCGCTACGGCGAAGTCTTTAATCGCAAAGCCCAGGATTTTCGTCTGCAGAAGCAGAAACCCGCACTAATCCTAGCGCGCAAACACGGCAACCTACTCCTCGAGGCCCCGCCGGGGTACGGTATCGGTTCGCAGCGCAACTTCTACTTCTCCCATATGCTGAACTGCCTATACGATTGCCGCTACTGTTTCCTCCAGGGCATGTACCGCTCAGCTCATATGGTCGTCTTTGTTAATTTCGAAGATTTTCAGGATGCTCTAGCTAAAGAAATCGTCCAAGCCAATGACGATACCCCCTACTTTTTTACTGGTTATGACTGCGATAGCTTGGCGCTGGAATCGATCACTAATTTTGTCGCCTCTTTCATGGATTTTTTCGCGGCCCATCCCCAGGCTTTTTTTGAATTGCGCACCAAGAGCGTAAACATTAAGCCCTTGCTGCATCATCCTCCCCTGCCCAACTGTATTGCGGCCTTTAGCATGACACCGTCGGACATCGCCAAAGTCCTCGAGGTTGGAGTTCCACCGGTGGACAGTCGTCTTGACGCTATGGCTAAACTCCAGACCTTGGGATGGCCCGTGGGTTTGCGCTTCGACCCTCTCATTTACCAATCTAATTACCGCGATCATTACCGCGCCCTCTTCGCCGCCGTCTTCGCTCGCCTAGATCCGGACCAATTGCACTCGGTCAGCCTGGGGCAATTCCGTTTGCCGCGGCAGATCTACAAAACTATGTACCAGCTCATGCCCGACGAAAAGCTCTTGGCCTACGGCCTCGACGAAAAAGCCGGCATGGTCTCTTATAAAAGCGACCTCGCCCTGGAGATGCATACCTTCTGTAGCGAGGAATTGCTGCGTTATATCTCGCCGCAAATCTTCTTTCCCTGTCCGTCTACCACCTTGGAGTCACCGAGCTGATATGGCACGCACAATCCTTGTCACTGGCGCCAGTTCGGGCATTGGCCACGCCATCAGCAAAGACTTGCTGGCCACAGGACATAGTGTGGTTGGGGTAGCGCGCGACTTTGGCAAATCCCCCTGCAACCACCCACATTTCTCGAGCATCTCTCTAGATCTCGGCAATCTCGACACCCTGCCCCAAGAGCTGCCTAAACTCGTCGGGCAATGCCATGCCGTAGACGCCCTCATCTGCAATGCTGGGCAAGGACGTTTTGGCAACCTCGAGCAATTTTCCTACACCCAAATTCGCGCCTTGATGGATCTGAATTTCACCAGTCACGCTTTTTTGGTGCGCGCTTTTCTGCCCCAATTTAAAAAGGCCAGCCGCGGCGACATCATCTTCACCGGTTCAGAAGCGGCGCTGCAGGGCGCCCAGAAGGGCACTATTTACTGCGCCAGCAAATTTGCCCTGCGCGGTTTTGCCCAAGCCCTGCGCCAGGAATGCGGCCGCAATAATATCCGCGTCGCCCTGGTCAACCCCGGCATGGTCGACACCCCGTTCTTCGACGACTTAGACTTTGCCCCCGGCACCGAGCCAGATCAACATATCGCCCCCGCAGATGTCGCCCAGGCCGTGGCCCTGATCCTTGCCACCCGCCAGGGCACGGTGATCGACGAAATAAATCTATCGCCTCAGAAAAACGTCATTGACTTCAAGCCCGATAAGCAAGGGCGTTAGTCTTTCATCTATTGGGAGAAATAAGCTATGCCGCGCACCCTTTGTCGCTTTATTCTACTTGCATTGTGCTGTTTCCACCTGGTCGCCTGCGCGGCCGTGCGCCAACAATTGGGCCATTCCCTCGTTTCGCTCGAAACCGAAGTAGCCCTCGGCGAGAAAATTGCCGCGCAGACCGAAGAGCAGGAAAAAGTCCTACAAAACCCGCGCATCCAGGCCTATATCCGCCAGCTGGCCCAGCCGCTGATAAGCCAGGGCCTCCTGGACCGGCCAGAAATAACCTATCGCATTACCGTGCTCGACAATGCCAAGCAGATTAATGCCTTTGCCATTCCGGGCGGCCACATCTATGTGTATACGGGACTTTTGCTGGCGGCTGAAAATGAAGCCGAAGTAGCCGGCGTGCTGGCGCACGAAATCGGCCATGTGGTGGCGCGCCACTCGGCCAACCAATTGGCCTCGCAGGTAGGCTTGCAACTGCTCACTGAGGTGGCATTGGGCCAGGAATCGGAAGAATTGGCCGCAGAAATCGCCGCCTGGGCCAATACCGGTGCCATGGCTCGCTTTAGCCGCGACGATGAACGTCAAGCCGACAGCTACGCCGTCAAATACCTGACGGCCAGCGGCTATGAACCGCGCGGCCTAATTACTTTCTTTGCCAAAATGCGCCAATTGGAAGCGGGCAAGCGCTCAGAATTGGAAAACCTCTTAGCTTCCCATCCCCCCACCGACGAACGCATGCAGCGCCTGGAAAAACTGATCGCCAAAGCTGGCGACCCCGGCGGCAAAACTAATGCGCCGCACTACCGCACCCAACTCCGCTCTCTCAAGCGTTGAGCGGCCTCAATTAACGAGCCAAATCCTCAAAGGGCAGAAAATAGAGCCGTGAAAACATCGAATAATGCGCACTGTCCAATTCCCGCGCAGTGACAATTAAGCGGTTTCCAGCACGGCTCATTTCTTTTACCGGTTTATAGACCAAACGCCCCGTCTGCGCCTCGTATACCGCCTCCACCCGGCCCCACTCCGATACAAACATATTGACGACACCCGGGTTGTAGCGCCCAGGATCGGCCAGGCGCACCGCTAAACTGTCGGGCGGATTGCGCCACAAAAAATCCCCCTCTGGTATTAACTCGCTCAAATGCAAGGGCGCCAGGTTCAGCTTATAAATAAATCGAGGCAGGTCCAAATTGGCTCCAACAACGGCCACTCGGGGCAATAAAGCGGCCGCTGAGGCGGCATCCACCCCGCCCTCGTCCTGGGTGAACATCAGCTTAAATCCCAGCTTCTGAGCCTCGTCGATAACGATAGAATTGTATTCTCCATAGGGATAAGCCAGCACATCGGTATCGATGCCGTGAGCTTGCAATTCTCGTTGCGCCTGCTCAATCTCCTGCCTCACCCAAGTCGCATACTGCTGACGGTTCTGTCCCGACCGCGGCCGACCAATGTAGGCATGGCTATAGGTATGATTGCCTATTTCTGCACCATATTGCCGCATCTCCTCGATCATTTCCCAATTCATATGGGCCTTGGCGCCACTAGAGAGCGGTTTCACATTGGGAAAGAGCACAAAGGGGTAGCCAAATTCTTTCAGGATGGGAAAACCGTGCTGGTAAATGGAGCGATGCGCATCGTCAATTGTAATGAGCACGGCCTTTTGCGGAAACGGCCCACCTGCTGCATACAAGCGGCGCAAATCACTCAACGAAAGTACCTGATACCCTTCGTCGCGCAGATAGGTTAATTGGCTGCGAAAATGTTGAACCGAAACATTGGTGGAAGCGTACTGTGGTTCGGCAAAGCGGTGGTAGAGTAAGACCGTAACATAACCGGGGCGTTGGGCGACCAATGCGCCACTACCAAGCAGCAGGAAACAGCATAGCAATAAACGAATCATAGATTTAAACTCAGCGTTCGTCGTTCGCCTTCAGCAAATCAAAGGCTTGCAGGTCGTTCTGACGCATGAGTCGCAATACGTCGTCGACGTAGTCCTGTCCTCGAGTAGAATAGCGCTGTAAGGAATGGGCCAGCAGATGGCCTTCGAGCAGTTTCTTACCTTGGCGCAAAAGATATGGCAGGGATAATGTGCCCGCACAGAAGGGATTTCTTCCCGGGGCACCAGACGTACCAGACTAGATATCGTATCTACGACGCTCAACGCCGTCAACTGCCCCTGCCAGGCGGTATCTGCCGCGGCGGCCTGACTGGCTGAGATCGGCACCTAGGAGTCGCCGACTGCGACTTTTTCAACGCGCTCGTCGGCGTCGCAAGCTGTTAGAGCAAGGGCCAACAAATAGGTTGGGGACGGTCTCCACATAATAGCGCTAATATAATGCCCTCAGCGCAACAGCATCAAGCGCCGGGTCTGCAGATAACTTCCCACTTGTAGACGATAAATATATATGCCCGACGCGACGTCGTGGCCCTGCTGATTGCGGCCGTCCCACTCAATGTTATGCGACCCGACCGGCATGCGACCATTTACTAATGTGCGCAACTGCTGTCCCAACAGATTAAATATGTCCAATTGTACGGCCACTTGCTCTGATCCCTGTTCCAAGCCAATGGCGAAAGGAATCGTGGTGGCGGGATTAAAAGGATTGGGATAATTCGGCAATAAGCTACTCTGCGCCGGTAGCGCTATATCTCGCCGCCCGTACGGCTGACTTACGGAGCCGTCGACATGGAGAATTCCAACTTCTTCCAGTGCAGATCCGGCCGCGGCCGGTCCCAAATCGATTAAGAGGCCATCCCCTTCTACTCCCAACAGTGGATCGCGCAAAGCGGCAAGGACGCGCACGCCGCCCTTTTGCGGCCATGTTTCAACCTGTATCCGGCGACCTTGCCATATCGTTTCGCCGCTTTCCCATTTCACTTCTGCGGCGCGCACTAAGAATGAAAAACCACTAATGGGGCCCAATCCTCCAACCTGTACCTGCCCCTGCTCGTCCATAGCTAACCACCCCGCCCCCGTATGGGCCTTGGGTGAAACGCCACTAAAGGACATGCCTACCGCGCCAAAATTCTGTGCCAAGAGGAAGAAATCCTGGAAACCGATGGCCTCATCGCCATCGAAATCCGCTTTCTGGGCCTCGAGCCAGACTATCGGGTCAGCTGAGTTGCTACCAAAATGCCGCACCAGCAAACCAAAATCTGCCAGATTGACGCGATTGTCGTCGTTGGCATCCCCTGCCGGCAAGATTTCCGTCGTCCTCGTCGAATCTGTGCCGACCCATTGAAATGCTAGGGCGACACGCGTAGAATCTCCTATAGTAACCGTATCGCGGCTCACTTTGCCCTGCAAATGACTGGCCGCCTTGGCAAAAATCTCGTAGGTCCCCTGGGGGATTTGCGACAGGCGGAAACTGCCCGCCGCATCCATCGTCGTCTGTATACCTGGGCGCAGCCGATCCTCGTCATTGAGCGGCGAGGCCAGTTCCTTGTTTTCTTGATCAAAAAAGAAAAGGCTAATCTGTCGGTTCAAACGCAAGCTGTCGAGGCCTTCAAGTCTGACCTGGCCGTTGATCTGAAAATCCTGCACTAAGACCTGGGTCGGGCGCTGGATGAAAGGTAGGATTAGTTCACCGCTCTGGTCGATGACGGCGCTGCGCCGGTTAGTCAGCGAATCATCGTCTACCGCGATGGTTCCCACTGTCTCTTTGCGGGTGAGAAACCACACCTCGCCCAGCAGGATCGGTTCGACTCCGGCAGCAAGCGTCTGTGGGGTGCGCAAATCGCGCACCACCAGCGATAAATCTAGTTTATTCGACTGCGCGCCCCCGTGTACGCTATTGTTTATCGCCGTAAACGTTGCTGCTACGGCCGCGTCAATGCGGAACGGCTTGGTTGTGTCGGCGCTGTCGGGGATCAAGGTTAGCAGACTGTCATCGTAACTGAGAAATACGGACATGCCCGTCAGCGCTTGTTGAGCCGGAGTCACGTAAACGCGAGCCCTCAAAGTATCGCCCAAACTAAAGGCGCGCAGATCGCGCCCCGCACCGGCAATGGGCAAGGCCGCATTGAGCAATTCGAGCTCGAAGAAAGGCGATTGCAGAGAGACGACGCTTTTCTTCTCCGATAACATCGACTCGAGCGAATCCCGACTCGCCGACACCTGATAGTAATATTCCCTAAACGGGGTAACCGTCGTATCTGTATAGCTCAAGGTGCCAGCTGCCACCGTCGTCAAGGAATCAAATTGGGCAGCGGCAACGAGTGAACGGAATACCGTATAACTGGTGGTTTGGATCGCCTGCTCTTCGCTGTGAAAATCGCCGTCCTCCCACTCAATGAGAATACTGCCACCCAAATCGCGTTCTACATCGCTGACCTGGACCGCCACCGGCGGCCGCGGCCGCACTAGGCGTTCGGCATTATTGTTGCGAAAAACTTGGATATTAGCTTTACTGGTGCTCAATACAATAATGTCGTTGTGGCCGTCGCCATTAAAATCGGCAATATCCACCTCGCGCAGCGAATCGGACGCGGCAATGGCCTGGCTTTCGAAGTCGGCTGCTCCCTTATTCTCCAAAAAATTCATGGGTGGCGCGCCCACCGCGACCAGGTCGTTGAAAATATCGGCGCTGAGATCGGCCACGGCCAAACTTTGTGGCACCATGCCTACGGGCACAACTGCGGCCGGGACAAAAAACCCGTCCCCATCATTTTCCAATACGGCAACATTGCTCGAACCAGCGAGTACCACCAGGATATCCCGATCGCCGTCGGCGTCGTAATCGGCCAATCTTATTTTGCGCGGTTCACCGACTAGATCATAGTGCTGG
>Ga0209501_10003932_pt1 | contig 14588 bp, 8 predicted proteins | sample ArcticOcean_MG_C_4_FD_187434 | JGI IMG/M metagenome (GOLD analysis project Ga0209501, IMG submission 187434) | Marine microbial communities from western Arctic Ocean - ArcticOcean_MG_CB4_134 (SPAdes) (version 2) | ecosystem: Environmental > Aquatic > Marine > Oceanic | place: Arctic Ocean...
TCATCGAATCGCTCAAATGCCGCAATAGCCATCCTTGGCCTCCCTGGATCATTCGTAAACAATTTGCTGGATGGCACTCCTAACAAATCACGGCTTTCTGAGCGACATTAATTTCTCGAACGGTCCTAACGCACCGCACCGCCGTTCACATTGATGACCTGCCCGGTAATGAACGCGGCATCCGGGCTGGCCAGGAACCGGGCGAGTTTGGCGACCTCTTCGGGAGTCCCCCAACGGGCAAGCGGAGTTTCACTAACCACGCGCTGTTGCCAATAATCGCTTGCCGTGTCTCCCCAGGCGGTTTGGATCCAACCGGGGGCAATGCAGTTGACGCGCACCGAGGGAGCCAAACTGAGGGACAAGGAACGGGTAAAGCCCATCACGGCATTCTTCGCTGCCGCAAACAACTCGCCGCTATCGCCACACATTCCACGGTCGGCCTGATCCCAACCGATGTTGAGGATCACTCCCCCTCTGCCCTCTACCATTCTACGACCGGCGTTTCGCGCCAGCCGCATCGTGCCGGCGACATCGACCGAAAACAGCTTCGCGAGTTTCTCGTCGAATTCCAGTTTCGATTCCTCACCGGTCAGCAGATCGGCACCGGCGTTGTTAACCCACACGTCAACTCCGTCCAGAGAATTCCAGGCATCCTCAATGAACCGGATTGACTCATCGGCTTGGCCGAGATTGGCAGAGAGGACTTCCGCACGGCGGCCGATGCCACAGATGCGGGCGGCAAGTTTCTCTGCCAACTCCAACTGACTGCGGCAGTGAACGACCACATCGGCCCCGGCGCACGCCAGCTCCCAAGCTATGGCGCGGCCAATTCCGCTTGAAGAACCGGTCACGACAGCACGTTTCCCATCCAGATTGCCAAACGATGATTCATGCATGGTCAATAGTTTTCTGCAACATGAGAATTCTCAGCCGAGTGAAAACCCCGAATTGGCTGGCTCGCAGAGACACGGCTTTCTTGGCTGCACTCGCTGAATCAACCGGCGGAACTTCGATTTCTGTCCCAAAACCAGCCGTTGTTGCAGGATAACAGGTGGAGCTAAGTAAGTATCTCCACGGCTCTAACTGAGCGTTAGAGATCCGTCAATCAACCTGAGCGACATTGGCTGGTAAAAGTTGATGCAAGCCAGAATCTCACCGGGTGTCGTGTGTCTCTTGCAAATCAAAAACTGCCTATTGTCAGCGAATCGTTTAAATTATCATGGAAATTGTTGACGATTCACTCTGGTCCGATAATAATAGGACGCAGACGCGCTTGCGAGACGTACGCCGAGCGATGTCATTTCAGCAGTCGATCGTCGAGCAGCACTGTCAATTCACATCTCTGCGAGCCTATCTGCACATCTAAGTTCCGTTGCTTGTTTCGCCTTCATGCGAAACGTTGAGCACCAGTTCCAAGTTGTTTACGAATTATCGCACTATGTTGCGACAGATTGAAGGTCTACTGATATCGCATCCATGGAGAGGGTGCGGAGCTGTTTCTCTCTGAAATTGGAACGGTTCCAGTTGAAAAGTGCGGCTTTGCCGCAATTTCTGTGAAAGGATTGGGAAAATTGTCAGACATTAACGCTGGGTCCGAACATGTTGACGGAGCCGATCAGCAACGGTCTGACCAGGAAAAAGGTCAAACGAGGAATATGATTACATCAAACGTAGTTGAGCCAGAAGCCAAAAAACACGCCAAAACATTTCCGGTCCTGCCGGGTGAATTGGAGCGGGGTCTCGTCCAGGTATTTAAGCTCCTTTCCGACGAGACACGACTGCGAGTTCTGCTGTATCTCGCTCAGGAAGGGGAACTTCACGTTACCGCCCTCTGTGACAAACTGGGACAAAGCCAGCCGGCAGTCAGCCATCACCTCGCGCTCTTGCGCGTCGCCGGTTTGATTGAAGCCCGCCGCGACGGCAAACACAACTTCTACTCGGTGCGGAAGATTCACTTCCACCGAATTATTGGAGAACTGTTTTCCAACATCAGCGATCCGGACAACGAAGTCCGCTTCGAAGATTACGTGCTGACGCAGAATTAAATGACCGCATGCGGCAAGTACATTTAGCCGTGGGGCTTGCCCCGCGTGTGTCGAACGGTTGCCCCGTCAGCGCGCCCCGCAAGCGGGTCGGCTAAATAAATCGTTCCAGACCCAGACCGCCGAGATTCGGCGGTCTCTTTTTTTTGCCCGACGGCTCTGCTAAAAACGGCCTATGTCAAAAAGTCACACAAATCGACCGGCTAAACTTGCGCTCAGTGACGGCACCGTTTTTTCCGGGTCGGCTTTTGGGGCTGAAGGCGAGGCATACGGCGAAGTCGTTTTCAACACCAGCATGACCGGTTACCAGGAAATCCTCACCGATCCGTCCTATTGTGGGCAGATTGTGACGATGACCTACCCGCTCATCGGCAATTACGGTGTGAATCCGGAAGATGTCGAAAGCGGGAGCCTGTCTCTGCGCGGGTTCATCTGCCGCGAACTCTGCCGAACACCCAGCAATTTTCGCTCGACGATGCCGCTCGATCAATATCTGCGTGAAGCGGGAATAATCGGTCTCGAAGGTATCGATACGCGAGCGCTGGTTCGCCGCATCCGAATTCACGGCGCAATGACGGGCGTGATTTCGACGACCGATCTCGACGATAAGTCGCTGGTCGAAAAGGCACAAAATAGCCCCGCACTCGTCGGGCAAGACCTCGTCAAGGAAGTCGTGCCGGAAAAATCCTCCACCTGGACCGAAGGACTGACTGAATTGGCAACGCCGTTCGGCAGTTCCTACGAATCCGCCACTGCAGAAACGGCAACCGGCAACGGGCAGCCGCATGTCGTTGCCATCGACTACGGAATGAAGTGGAACATCCCGCGGCATCTCACACAAATTGGTTGCCGGGTCACAATCGTGCCGGGAACAGCCAATGCCGAGGAAATTCTGGCCGAGAAACCGGACGGCGTTTTTCTCGCCAACGGGCCGGGCGACCCCCGTCCGTTAACGCATGCTATCGAGACGATTCGCGAATTAGTTGAGCTGAAGCCGGTCTTCGGCATTTGCCTCGGGCAACAACTGCTGGGGTTGGCGCTCGGCGGCGAAATTTTCAAACTGAAATTCGGACATCGCGGCGCGAATCAACCCGTGCTGAACGAGGCGACTGGCGGCGTGGAAATTACGGCCCAAAACCACGGGTTTGCGATCGAAGAGGAATCGCTACCGGCGAACGTCGAAGTGACTCACATCAACCTCAACGATCGCACGGTCGAAGGCTTGCGGCATCGCGAACTGCCGGCCTTCGGTGTGCAATACCACCCCGAAGCCGCCGCCGGCCCGCACGACAGCCACTATTTATTCCGCCAGTTCTACGACTCCATGACCAAATAAATCAACAACCACATAAGCGCAAAGCCCACGGGCCGCGTCCCGTGGGACCGATCCACCACCCGCACACAATCCACCAAACAGGAAACAATCCCATGGCAACACAACGCACCCTAATCCTCATCAAACCCGATGGCATGCAGCGCCGCCTCGTCGGAAAACTCATTGCACGGCTGGAAGACAAGAGCCTCAAGCTCGTCGGCCTGAAACTGATGCAGATCACGCCGGAACTGGCGAAGCAGCATTATGCTGAGCATATCGAAAAACCGTTCTATCCCGGTTTGGAGAAGTTCATCACGTCGGCCCCGGTCATCGCAATTTGTGCAGAAGGTCCGAGCGCGATTTCCGTCGTGCGTGGCATGATGGGCTCGACCAACGGCGCCGAAGCCCCTCCCGGCACCATTCGCGGCGATTACGGAATCAGCCGGCAATACAATCTGATGCACGGCAGCGACGGCCCCGAAGCGGCCGCGAAAGAAATCAGCATCTACTTCAAGCCAGAAGAACTCATCGACTACGAAGCCACCCTCGGCGGCTGGGTCTGCGCCGACGACGAGAAGTAATTGACGACCAGAATCTTGAAATCACCGTTGAAACCGGCCTGCCTCGATCAGTAGGCAGCGAAGTTCAATGTTATCCGGCGCGTTGAATCGCAACAGGAATTCCGTTGCTCGTCCAATGGATGTGCGCGGAACAATTCGAGCCTCTTCGAGCTGGAAGTGTTCGCCCCAGGAATCAGCCCTTGGGTTGAACAGCCGCTCGATGTTCCCCGTCGTGCTGTCAATGGACGATAGGTTACTACCCTGGAATCGATTGCATTCAAAGCACGCCCAAGCGAGATTGCTCTCTTCTGTCGCACCACCATGCTGGTTCGCAACGACGTGATCTGGCTCGTGAGCGAGAAACGTGTCTTCCTGGTGGAACAAACAATACTCGCAGCGTCCTTCGGCTCGCTGCTCAGCTTGCCTGCGCAGTTTTGCAGGAACACGTACGCTCATTGCACCGGCTTCGATCGCAATCTCGCTTTCACAAGTCGCATGAGTGTCTCCGCAATATGAAACTGCTCCAGATCACTTTCGTCTTCCACGGAGAGACGGCCAGCGGCTGATTGGTCCAACAGGTCTCGCGCTCGTTCCTGCACAATGTCGGATGGTCGAAATGCGAGAATCTCTTCGCGAGTTGGAGCCGATGCAAACAGATCGGCAATCTCCTCAAGGACTCTCGATGTTGATTCGACGGTAGACATCGGGTTCGCTCCAAGACGCGTTTATAGTACGAACGGCCAGAGTCCATTATCGATTACGATTCATCCACGTCAATATGACCTGAAGCATCGAGACGGCGGGATTCTCGCCCGACTTGGTGCAGTGAGGGTTCGTAGTGACCGGATTCATCCGGTTTCGATCGCGCGGTTGGTACCAATTCGGTGAATGGCGTGTGCTGCGCGCTCGGACCGCGTGAAGGTGGTCACTACGAATTTCCCTTAAAGCACCGCCACGCCAGGTTACTTCGCCATTGCGCGTTGCACGGCGGTTCCCATGTCGGCGGGGCTTTCGGCTACGGCAACTCCGGCTGCTTCCAGTGCTGCAATCTTCTCGGCCGCCGTGCCGCTACCGCCGGAAATGATTGCGCCGGCATGTCCCATGCGTTTGCCGGGCGGGGCCGTCACTCCGGCAATGAAACCGGCGACCGGCTTGGTGACGCGTTCTTTGATGTATTCAGCCGCCTGCTGTTCGGCATTCCCGCCGATCTCGCCGATGACCAACATCGCCTCGGTGCCGGGATCGTTCTCGTACAATTCCAGCAGGTCGATGAAGTTGGTGCCGATGATCGGATCGCCGCCGATGCCGATGGCCGTCGATTGCCCCATGCCAACGTTGCCCAACTGCCAGACCGCTTCGTAGGTAAGGGTGCCGCTCTTGCTGATGACGCCGATGGTGCCGGGATTGTGAATGTAGCCGGGCATAATGCCGATCTTGGCCACGCCCGGCGTAATCACGCCGGGGCAATTCGGTCCGACCAACCGCACCGGTTTGCCGGCGAGATATCGTTCGACGCGGACCATGTCGAGTACCGGAACGCCTTCGGTAATCGCCACAATTAACTCAATGCCGGCATCGGCCGCTTCCATAATAGCGTCGGCACAAAACGGCGGCGGCACGAAGATCATCGACGTATTCGCGCCGGTCGCAGCTATCGATTCCTCAACCGTGTTGAACACGGGGAAGCCATCGACTTCCGTCCCACCTTTGCCGGGCGTCACGCCGCCAACGAATACGTTGACACCGGGCTGACATTCCTCGGCATACTCCCGGCACTTCTGGCTGTGAAACAAACCGACCGAACCGGTAATGCCCTGGCAGATGACGCGGGTGTCTTTGTTAACGAGAATGCTCATAGACCTGTCGTTCGTTTCTAGAGTTACCGCCGCCGTTCCGCAGAGTGTGTTCAAACCCCTCTCCCCCGGGGGGAGAGGGGTCTTAAGTTATCTACTGTGCCAGCGTTCCGACCACTTTTTTCGCCGCGTCGGTCAAATCGGCTGCAGTGATGATGTCTTTACCGCTTTCGTTCAGCATTTTACGAGCCAGTTCGACGTTGGTGCCTTCCAGACGCACCACCAACGGCACGCTGAAGCCGATCTTGTCGTAGGCGGTTAACAGCGCTTCGACAATCGTGTCGCACTTCATAATGCCGCCGAAAATGTTGACTAGCACTGCTTTCACGTTGTCGTCCGAAAGGATGATGCGGAATGCTTCGGTCACCTGCTCGGCGTTGGCTCCCCCCCCAACGTCGAGGAAGTTCGCCGGTTCGCCGCCGTGCAGTTTGATAAGATCCATCGTACTCATCGCCAGCCCGGCACCGTTCACCAGACAGCCAATGTTGCCGTCGAGGTTGACGTAACTCAGCCCGGTATCGGCGGCCTTCACTTCCGCTTCGTCTTCTTCCGATAGATCCCGCAGTTCCGCGAAATTCTTGTGGCGGAACATCGCGTTGTCGTCGAACGAGACCTTCGCATCGAGCGCAATTAAGGTGCCGTCGCCGGTGACCACCAGCGGGTTGACCTCCGCAAGGCTGCAATCGTTGTCGAGGAAGAATCGGCAAAGTTGCGGCAGAAAACGTGCCGCGTTGCGAACCGCCTTTCCTTCCATCCCCAAGCGAAAGGCGAGTTTAGTCGCCTGGAACGGATGCAGTCCATAACCGCCGTCAATCGGTTCGTGGAAAATCTTTTCGGGCGTTTCGGCCGCCACTTCCTCGATCGCCATGCCCCCTTCCGAGGATGCCATCAGCACGGGGCCGCCCGATTCACGATCGACGACAATACCCAGATACAATTCGTCCTGAATGTCCACGCCTTCTTCGATCAGCAGCGTGTTGACAACTTTGCCCTCGTCGCCGGTTTGAATGGTGACGAGCGTGTTGCCTAGCATGCGGGACGCATTCTCGCGTGCCTCGTCGGCCGATTTCACCAATACCACGCCGGGTTGATCGGGATGTTCCTTGAATCGCCCTTTGCCGCGACCGCCAGCGTGAATTTGTGTTTTGACGACGGCAATGGCGCCGCCGAGTTCTTCAAACGCTTTTGCCGCCTCGTCTGCCGACTTAACGACAATGCCGCGCGGCACCGGGACACCGGCCTCGCTTAGCAACTGTTTTGCCTGATATTCGTGGATCTTCATGAGATTCCCTGCGTGTCCTCATTCAATACGCGACAACGCTATTTCAATCGAGTCGCCATAATAGCGGTGCCGGACTACGGAATCTAGGAACCAGTTGATCGATCTCGTACCACGACCACACACCATTTAGCCGCCCCGCTTGCGGGGCGTGACGCAGACACAGATACCCAGTCCACACGGGGCAAGCCCCGCGGCTAAATGAACCTGCGCGTTGCGGCGACTTGTCGGTGTTGTAAAAATGGGGGGAGTGTCCTCAATTCTGGAGAAACTTATGCAAGCGTCGATTTGTGTTGCTTTCGCTGTTGTCCTTGGAATTCTCGCACCGGTTTCGGCTGAAGAGAGTTACGACCTCGTCATCCGAAACGGTCGCGTGGTCGATGGCACGGGGAATCCGTGGTTTGTGGGCGACGTCGGTATTCGGGGTGATCGAGTCGTCGCCGTTGGCCGCAGTCTGCCGGGTTCGACGAAGCGTGAAATCGATGCATCCGGACTGGTGATCGCGCCCGGATTCATCGACATCCACTCGCACTCCGACTATTTGCTGCTGGAAGACGGCAACGCGCAAAGCAAGATTCGGCAGGGCGTGACGACGGAGATTCTCGGCGAAGGCGGTTCGGCCGGACCGAATCAGGGAAAGTTGGCACCGCGCAAAGCCGATGTCGCCGGCCAAACCGTTTCGTGGACCACACTTGGCGGCTACTTCGAGACGATTGAAAAAGCCGGGACGTCAACAAACGTCGCGTCCTACGTGGGCAACGGCACCATTTGGCGTTGTGTGATGGGCAATTCGTTCGATCGACCGACGTCGGCCGACATCGAGCGAATGAAAGAACTGGTCGACGAAGCGATGACCGACGGTGCGTTGGGACTCTCCAGCCAGGTGATGATGCCCCCCGGCTCGTTGGCAACGACCGATGATCTCGTCGAATTCTGCAAAATCGTCAAACGGCACGGCGGCATTTACTCGACGCACATTCGCAACGAAGGCACGGCAGTCTTCAAGTCGGTGAAAGAGGCCATTGAAATCGGCGAGCGGGCCGGCGTGCCGGTTGACATCATTCACCTCAAAATCGCCGACCAACAATACTGGGGCCGCATGAACGAAGTGATCGCACTCATCGAGGCGGCACGCAAACGGGGCGTCAACGTGCAAGCCAACGTTTACCCCTACACCCGTGGCAACAATAATCTGGTCAGCATTATCCCGCCGTGGGCACACGAAGGCGGAAAACAGAAACTGCTCGAACGCCTCAAAGACAAAGAGATCCGCAAGAAAATCAAACGCGACGTCATCGGCGGCCTGCCCGGCTGGTACAACCATTACACGGCAGTCGGCGGCGATTGGAGCCGCATGCTGATCAGCGCCAACAACAGCTTCCGCGGGCTGACGATGGACCGGGTGATGAAGATTCGCACCAAGGGCCGCAAGGATGCCGACCTGCTGGAAGAACTTTTCGATTTCCTGATCGAACAAAACGGCTCGATCGGCACCGTCTACGCGCACCACACCGAAAAAGATATGAACCTCGCGCTCAGCCAACCGTGGTGCTCGGTCGGCTCTGACGGTTCGGCTTACGCGATTGAGGGCCGTCTGCGGCGAGGCAACCCGCATCCACGAAACTTCGGCACGTTTCCCCGCGTATTGGGCGTTTATGTGCGCGAATCGAAGCTGCTCACGCTCGAAGATGCCGTCCGCAAGATGACTTCGCTGAACGCGGCCAAAATCGGCCTGCACGATCGCGGAGTGTTACGGGCGGGCCAATTCGCCGACGTGACCGTGTTCGATGCCGAGCGAATTATCGACAAGGCGACATACACAGAGCCGTTCCACTATCCCAACGGAATTCGGTACGTCATCGTCAACGGCCAAGTCGTACTCGAATCGGGCAAGCACACGGGCGCACGACCGGGTCGGCCGCTGCGGCGCAAGCCGTAGTTGCGTATGTGAACTCCCGCCAGAAACCCGGTTTTTTGAAAAAACCGGGTTTCTTTGCGCGACTCTTCGCAAGCGGGAATTGCGCCGTTCAGTTGTCGGCGTCTCATCGATCTTTATACTCAGTATTCGCCTCCCTCCGGTACAAATAACCAAGATCAATACGCCCGATGGCTCAATCCGATATTGTGATTCGCGGAGCACGCGAGCATAACCTGCGCGACGTCAGCCTGCGGTTGCCCCGCAACAAACTCATTTGCATGACCGGCGTCAGCGGGTCGGGCAAGAGTTCGCTGGCATTCGACACGCTGTATGCCGAGGGGCAACGGCGGTACGTCGAATCGTTGTCGAGTTTCGCGCGGCAGTTTCTGGGCCAGATGCCCAAACCCGATGTCGATGCGGTCACCGGGTTGGCACCGTCGATCTCAATTCAGCAGAAAATGCGCGGCCGCAATCCGCGCAGCACCGTCGGCACCATCACCGAAATCTACGACTACCTGCGCGTGCTCTTCGCCCGGGTGGGACAGGGCCAATGCGAACGATGCAAGAAACCCATCGCCGCCCAGTCGTCCGATCAGATCATTGAAGGCATCGCCCGCCTGCCGGAAAAAACGCGGTTTCAAATTCTGGCCCCGGTCGTGCAGGGACAAAAGGGGGAATATCGCGACCTGTTCGATGACTTGCTGAAACAGGGATTCCTCCGTGCCCGAGTCGATGGCGACGTCGTCGAACTCACCGACAAACTGCAGCTTGACCGCCAGATGCGGCACAACATCGAGGTCGTCGTCGATCGCCTCATCGCCGGCAAATCAAACCGCTCCCGTCTGGCCGAGGCCGTCGAAGCCGCCCTGAAACTCTCCGGCGGCACACTCTTCGTCACCCCGGAGGGCATCGTCCCGCAAGAGAACGACGACAATCGTCAATCGTCAATCGACAATCGTCAATCATCTGACCGCCTCTATAGTTCCCATTACGCCTGCACCGATTGCGGTATCAGTTATGAAACGCCCAGCCCGCAACTGTTCAGTTTCAACAGCCCGCAAGGCATGTGCCTCGACTGCACCGGCCTGGGGATGATGCACACATTCGTCGTCGATCGGCTCATTCCCGATCCGAAAAAGACGATCCAAAAAGGCGCGATCGAACTGCTCGGCCCGGTCCGCAAGATCGGGCGCTGGCGGCGGCACATTCTACAGGCGGCCGCCGACGCCATCGAAGACGATCTCGATCTGCCATCCGGTTCGCTGCTCAAGACGCCTTGGCACGATCTCTCCGACGAGGCACAACAGCTGTTTCTTTACGGCATGGATGACCGGCATATCACCTTCAGTTGGGGATATTCCGGCGGCATCTGGAAGCACGGGGGAAATTGGAACGGCGTCATTCCCGATCTGCTCGACGACTACCGCAAGACCGGCAGTCCCATGCGCCGCCGACAACTCGAAAAGTACATGGAATTCGCAACCTGTGCGAGTTGCGGCGGCGCGCGATTAAACGCACAGGCACGCAACGTGCGTCTTGCGTCGGCATCGTTGTCCCAGGCGAGCGGGGGGTGTAAACCCCCTGATATTCCAGACAAATCGAAGACGTCGAAGTGCTCGAACGCATCCGGGGGTTTACACCCCCCGCTCACCGAACTGAACCTGCCCGAGTTTTGCGCGTTGCCGATTTCCGATGCTGCGGTGTTTCTCGAACGCCTTGAATTGGACGACACCGGGCAATTCATCGCCGGCGAAGCGATTAAGGAAATCCGTGGGCGGCTTGGGTTCCTGTTGCGATGCGGGCTTGATTATCTCTCGCTCGACCGCTCGGCCCCAACGCTGTCGGGCGGCGAAAGCCAGCGGATTCGGTTGGCCGGACAAATCGGTTGCGGGTTGGTTGGCGTCGTCTACATTCTCGACGAACCGTCGATCGGTCTGCATTCCCGCGACAACCAGATGCTGCTCGACAGTCTCTGCGATCTGCGCGATCAGGGGAACACGGTCATCGTCGTCGAACACGACGAAGAGACAATGCGGGCAGCCGATCACATCGTCGATTTCGGCCCCGGTCCCGGTATCCGTGGCGGCGAGGTGGTCGTCGAAGGCTCGCTGAACAAAGTCCTGAAACACAAACGGAGCATCACCGGCGCGTATTTGTCGGGCAAACTGTCGATCCCGATTCCCACTGAACGCCGCAAGTCGGGGAAGCAGAAACTGAAGGTTGTCGGCGCGCGTCGCAACAACCTCAAGAACATCGACGTCACGCTGCCGCTGGCACAATTCATCTGCGTGACCGGAGTCAGTGGTTCGGGCAAGAGTTCACTCGTCAATGATATTCTCTGGCCCGTTCTCAACCGCGATTTGAACGGCGGGAAAGGTTCGCCCGGCCAACACAAACGTGTGAACGGGCTGCATCACCTCGACAAGGCGATCGACATCAATCAATCGCCCATCGGCCGCACGCCGCGCTCGAACCCGGCGACGTATGTGAAGGTGTTCGATCAGATCCGCAATCTGTTCACCATGCTGCCCGAATCGAAGATTCGCGGCTACAAACCGGGCCGATTCAGTTTCAATGTCGATGGCGGCCGTTGCGAAGCGTGTGAAGGATATGGATCGAACAAGCTGGAAATGGACTTTCTGGCCGACATCTGGGTGACGTGTCCCGTCTGCGCGGGCCATCGTTTCAGCCGCGAGACGCTGGAAGTGAAATATAAGAAAGCCAGCATCGCCGACGTGCTGGAAATGGACGTGCAGGAAGCGCTCGAACATTTTGGCAACGTCCCCAAGATTCAGAAACTGGTGAAGGCGCTGCATGATGTCGGGCTTGATTACATCAAACTCGGGCAGCCATCGCCGACACTTTCCGGCGGTGAAGCGCAGCGGATCAAGCTCGCCCGCGAGTTGGGCAAACGATCGACCGGCAAGACGATTTACATTCTCGATGAGCCAACCACTGGCCTGCACTTCGCCGACATCAGCAAGCTGCTGGAGGTTCTGCATGGCTTCGTCGAAGACGGCAACACGGTGCTGGTTGTGGAACACAATTTGGATGTCATCAAGACGGCCGACTGGGTGATCGATCTTGGTCCCGAAGGGGGCGCGGGCGGTGGTCAGATTGTCGCCGCCGGACCGCCGGAAGAAATCGCCGCGAATCCCGATTCGTACACCGGTCGCGCCCTCGCGCCACTGTTCGGGGCGAGCGGGGGGTTTAAACCCCCTGATCCGTCGCGCGACCGTACACGCTCGAATGGTGGAACAATCAGGGGGCTTACGCCCCCCGCTCGCCAATCCAGCACGCGCGACATTGTTGTTCGCGGTGCCGCACAGCACAACCTGCAGCAAATCGACGTCAACATTCCCCGCGACAAAATGAGCGTCTTCTGTGGTCCGAGCGGCAGCGGAAAAAGCTCGCTGGCAATGGACACGCTGTATGCCGAGGGACAACGGCGGTACGTCGAATCACTGTCGGCCTACGCGCGGCAGTTTCTCGGCCAGATGCCCAAACCGCGTGTCGAACACATTCACGGCCTCTCGCCGGCCATCGCCATCGAACAAAAGACCACCAACACCACGCCCCGCTCGACCGTCGGCACCGTCACCGAAATCTACGACTACCTGCGGATTCTCTTCGCCAGACTCGGCAAGCGGTATTGCCCCGACTGTCACATTCCGATTGAAACGCAGACGACCGATCAGGTGATCGACAACATTCTCGCGCTGGCGGCGGGTACAAAACTCGTGCTGCTCGCGCCGCAGGAAGTGGAAGTCGGCCAGAAGTACGAGCGGTTGTGGGAACGACTGAAAGCCGACGGTTTTTTGCGCGTGCGGGTTAACGGCATCATTTGTCGGCTGGAAGACGTGCCTCAAATGGATCGCCGTCGCAAGCACAATGTGGAAGTGGTGATCGATCGAATCACCGTCAACCGTCGCTCGCGCTCGCGAATCGCCGATTCGGTTGAAGCCGCACTCACTCTGGGTCACGGCGTAATGTTCGTCGCCCACTGCGACGATTCGCGTCCCGAAGACGAGTGGCAAGTTGATCCCTACAGTTTGCACTTCTCCTGTCGACAGTGTCACCGCAGCTTTGAGGAACTGACCCCCAACCACTTCTCGTTCAACAGTCCGCTTGGCTGGTGCGAGTCGTGTGAAGGATTGGGTATTGAGTACGGCACGAACCTCTCGTCTCTCATTTCTCACGAGCGGGCCACTTTGCTGAACGATGCCGTCGCCGCCTGGCCCAGCGTGGCCGATAGCCCACTGTTTCGCCGAATGCTGCACAGCATGGCCGACCAATTCGGTATTCCGCTCGACGTCCCGTTCAATCAACTCGACTCGGTCCACCGCCGCATGGTCCTCTACGGTACCGGGGAACGATGGATCAAGTTGAAGTCGAGCGTCGAGAGCCGAGAGTCGAGAGACAAGAAGGCGAAGAATCGAAAAGTCATCCCGCAGTCTGTGCATCGAATGTCGTTTCAATACAAGGGCTTGTACCCCGCCATCGATGAAGCATCGCGGGTGTCGTACGTGCATCGTCGGCAGTTGTATGAACTCGTCGGCGAGACGGCCTGTTCAACCTGCGACGGCAGTCGGCTGCGTGACGATGCCGGCGCAGTTCGCTTTCGCGGCAAAACGCTGGCCCAGGTTTGCGATCTCCCGCTCGATGACGCGTTGGTGTTTCTCAAATCGATACGACTGAAGGGCGACGATCGTAAAGTGGCCGGCGATTTGCTCGATGAAGCAACCAGCCGTTTGTCGTTTCTGGTCGATGTCGGTTTACATTATCTGTCGCTGTCACGGACGCTGCCGAGCCTTTCGGGTGGCGAAAGCCAGCGCATCCGATTAGCAGGGCAAATCGGGCGTGCACTGACCGGCGTGCTGTATGTGTTGGACGAACCGACCATTGGCCTGCATCCGCGTGACAACGGTCGCTTGTTGTCGGCACTGACCAAGCTCCGCGATTTGGGCAATACACTGGTGCTGGTCGAGCACGATCGCGAAGTACTCAACGCGGCCGACCGGCTGTTCGACTTCGGTCCGGGTGCCGGACGGTTCGGCGGCACGCTCGTCGGTCAGGGAACACCAAAGCAGTTACAGAAGAAAAAACAGTCACTCACCGGTCAATACCTCGCCGACAAACGAGAAATCCCCGTTCCCACCACCCGCCGCATGGAAATCGAAACGGCGAGCGGGGGGTGTAAACCCCCTGATGAGAACGATGAATCGATACCCAACAACCCACCCGGCGGCGGTTGGCTCGAACTCCTCGGCGCGCGGCAAAACAACCTTCGCGACGTCGATCTGAAAATCCCGCTGGGAACGTTCACCTGCATCACCGGCGTTTCCGGTTCCGGAAAGAGTTCGCTCATCGAAGACACGCTCGCACGTGTCATCGCCAAACGGCTACACCGCGCCAACGAAACACCCGGTCCGTTCGTGGAACTGCGCGGCATCGAGAAGATTAATAAGGTCATCGTCGTCGATCAACAACCGCTCGGCAGCACGCCCGCGTCGAACCCCGCAACATACACCGGCGTCTTCGATCACATTCGCGATCTGTTCACGCGGCTTCCCGAGGCAAAAGTTCGCGGCTATCGGCCGGTGCGGTTCAGCTTCAATCGG
>Ga0209501_10003933_pt1 | contig 14584 bp, 9 predicted proteins | sample ArcticOcean_MG_C_4_FD_187434 | JGI IMG/M metagenome (GOLD analysis project Ga0209501, IMG submission 187434) | Marine microbial communities from western Arctic Ocean - ArcticOcean_MG_CB4_134 (SPAdes) (version 2) | ecosystem: Environmental > Aquatic > Marine > Oceanic | place: Arctic Ocean...
CTGGATCTCCTCAATTCGATGTCATGCAAAGCATTTTACACCTTATTGAGCTGTCCAGTTTCTGGGGTCCACTTCACTCCTAGAAAATCAAATCCCCGGCTGATCCTGCCCACAAACGTCTTGTCGGGGTGTTTTGCGTTGGGCGAGGGTGAGGGACAGCCACAGTCCCAAAGGGACGGCCCTATGACAGCCCAGGGCGCAGCCCTGGGTGGCGGGACGGCGCGGAATGCAAAGCCCCAACGGGGCGGCCCTAAAACGCGAACCGATGACGATGAACATCACCAATATGTCACCGCCACACGACTAGGGCCGCCCCGTTGGGGCTAACGATGCTTTTTTTCCACCGATTCCCCAGGGCGTTGCCCTGGGCTGCCATAGGACTGCCCCGTTGGGGCTGAAACTTGGTCGCCCCGTTGGGGCTGAAACTGGGCTACCCGTTGGGGCTGGAATTTTTCCGCTGGAAAGGATATTCATGCTTCACGATAGAACTTGGTTGGTCACGCGCGTGGCGGTTGTGTTTCTGCTGGCTGTGGGCGTTGGGGCCGCGGAAGAAGAGAAGGACGAGAAGCCAGAAGAGAAAAACGTGCCCTGGCATGTGAAGGACGCAGAGCTGCGCGTGCCGGTCAAGGTGGATGTTAAGGCCGCGCTGCTGCGGATGCCGCCGCAGGTGTATCTGGCCGATCTGAAACCGCTCGAAATTACGGGCGGCCTAGCCTTCAATCCGAAGACCAAGGACCCGATCGGGCGTGACCTCCGTAAGCCGCAAGAGAAAGCGGCGACCATCGCCAAGCAAAAGGAACTCTACAAAAAAGAGAAGACGAAGTGGGACCCCAAAGCCTACAGTCGACTGGGTGAAGATGAAGGAGGCCCGATCCTGCGCGTCAGCGGCTCGGTGACGGTTGCCATCCGGCCGGAGTACAAATACTTTTCCTGGGGGCCGAGTGGGGCCGCCAAGGTCACTATCGACGGCAAACTGGTTCCTGAAGAAAGCCTGCTCCAAGTGACTTGGAAAGAAGGGGAAAATTCCAAGAACACCTATAAAGAGCGCAAGCTGACCCGGCTCGCTCCGATCCCGCCCGGTGCGAAGACGCTGAAGCTGGAGATGACCCCCCACCGCCACTACGTCCTCTCTCAAGCAGGCTTCATTACCAGGAGCCCTGGGCGTCGCACGCGCGACGATCTGTGTCCCCGGTCGCGACTCGAGCCGCCTGGTCCCCATTGCGCATCGATTAGGTGGCGAGCGGGTCGGTTGCCGCACCGTCTGGGCGGAGGCCGGAAAACCGATGTCGATATTTCTCGACTCGTCTAGCGGCGACGAGGATTATTGGGTTTACCTGGTGGATAAGGCGAAGCAACCCGCGCCACTCGATTGGACGCCGCAGGCGGAACTTGTTCGAGAGGTCCGCCAGCTCGCTCGCTACGATCCCAAGCTCGAAACGCTCGACGGCTTTCTGAAGCTGTGGGAGGGTAGCGCTGCGATCATGGGAAGGGGTGTCCCGCTAAATCACGAGCGGAACGGGCAGGGGCCGTGCCGGCCGGCACGGGTGATCTATCGTGGCAGTATGTCGTTCCGATCGAAAGGCTCAGACCGGTTGAATGTCCGCAAAGCGGTGGCCTCTCGGCCAGCATGGTTTAGCCGACTCAGCGGCACATTCCGGAAACCGATCGTTACCGTTTCGTTTGCATGTGTGGACCCGGGGGCTATGTGCTCTTGGACGGCCAATTGGTCGCGCCGTTTCTGGGGAAAGTACGAGCGCGTTTCTTCGACATTGAACTCGAGAAAGGACGTCATCGCGTCGAGTTCCTGCAATATGCCCGCGCGGGGCAAAATGGTGGGGCCGGGCTGTGGTGGAAGGATCCGAGAAGAAAGGATTTGCATGGGGATTCCATGATAGGCTGGCCGAAATTTGGTGATATGATGATCAACATGGGTCATGAGAGGACACCAAGCCTCATGCTGTGGGAACCCATGGCGGATGCGACAAGCGGGCCGCTGGAGACGAGCCGCGGGCAAGCATCGTGGGCCTCGTTCCGTTGGTACCAACACGCCAATCTCGGCGCCGTCTCTCCCGGGCGTGATCTCAACTGGTATCGCTTCAGCGCGCATGCCCCGGGGGGTTCGACCAAGGCCGTCTACCGCTGGCGATTCGACGACGGCCGCACGGCCGAGGGCCAGCAGATCATGAAGCTTTTCTTGCGGTCTGGCATGAGGAAGGTGCAGTTGGAGGTGCTCGATGCTCCGGGCGGCAAGGTGATCGCCCGCGCCGCCGGCGAGATCAATGTTCAGATAAATCTGGCCTATACGAAGGACTTTCGCGGCAAAGGCGGGCACGATAAGGTCGCGATGATTTGGGCGTTTGCGGCCGAAGACACCCTCGCGCAGTTGCCGCTGGACGATCTCGTGAACCTCTACGAATGGTCGTATCCCTTGAAGCACTGGCAGGCGAGTAGGAAGCTACACGACCCCTACGCCAAACGTCATATGGGTGGACTACCTTACAGTGAAGCCCGTGAGCTAGCTAGAAGACGGATCCGCGAAGCGCTGGCGCGGCGGGTCGATGAGTTAATCGGTGCGTATCCGTACAGCGAATTGCTGCGGATCGCGCAGAGTTTGAGTCGCAAGGCAAACAGTCCGACAGACGCTAGCTACGCCGCTGCCGAAAAGCTGCTGGCCGTCGTGCTGGACCGTTCGCCAGCCGGCAGCTCTCACTGGCGAGCATCCGCGTTGGGGCTGTCGGATATCAAGCTATTGGTCCGCGGCAAAGCCGAGTTGGCGGTAGTGCTGCTCAAGAAAATTGAACAGACCGATGCGGCCGTCGACATGATCGAGCCCTGGCAATTTGCTAAAGCGCGCGAGTATCACTATCTTTTGGATCGCGATAAGCTCGCAGGGCTGACACAAGGGTTGGACTGGTCGCCGATCAGCTGGCTGTTCCGCTGGGACTACAAGAGAGGGTTGTCGGTCCGTTGGACCAACCATAACGTTCTGGTGGTCGATTTCGATGATGGCCGCGGGTTCTGGCTGACCAGGACATTCGACCTGCCCGCGGGCTGGAAGGGCAAGCAGCTGATGTTCAAGACTGGCTTGATCCACCCTAACGGCGGGCCACCGTTGATCGAGAACGTTTGGATTAACGGCGAGCCGCTCGGTCGCATGTGGCAATGGCCCGACGGAAACATCATCATCCCTGAGCGATTCCTGAAAAAGGGTGGGGAGAACCGCATCACGCGGCTGATTCAGCCCCCTTCAAGCCAGGAGGGGGGGCGGGTAGCGGCGTCTCCTAGTGTATCGGCCGACTTGAGTCGTATCGCCTATTCAAGTGCGCAGGAAGAGGGCTCGCGTATTCAAATCCGTGAAGTGAAGAGCCGCTTCCATCGCAACCTGGGATACCAGATGCTGTTGGGAGGAACGCTTCACAACCCGGATCGCTCGCTGGCCTTCTCACCTGACGGCCGGCAGCTCGCCTCGGGACACCAATACGGAAGCGTCAGGTTGTGGGACGTTGACGCGATCTTAGAGACCAAGGGCGCACCCAAGGAAACGCACACGATCAGCGTCGCTCCGGTCAGCGTGTGGTTTCACTGGCCTTTTCGCCGGACGGTAAGCGACTGGCATCGGCCGGTCATGACCGGTCGGTCAAAATTTGGGATACCTCCTCCGGTAAAGAACTGCTGACGCTTGGCGTTCACGCCGTGCCCGTTCGCGCCCTTGTGTACTCGCCGGACGGCAAGAGTATCGCCACCGCGATCGATGACTCCCACATTCGGCTCTGGGACGCGACCACCGGTGCGGCGCTGCGCACGCTCGAAGGCCAGCAGGGCCAGGTGTTGTCGCTGGCCTTCTCGCCGGATGGCCGGCGGCTCGCTGCAGGAAGTCGCGAGGGTTTCGTCAACCAATGGGACCTGGCGTCGGGAAAGAAACTGACGATGGTCCACCATAATAGAGAAGATGCGAGGTTTGGCGCGCGTGATGCGATGGTCACGAAAGTTCTGTACAGCCTCGATGGCAAACACCTGATTTCTCTCGGCATCGGTGTGGGTAGAAGATGGGATAGTGAAACCGGGCTCGAGGGCGACAAGTTTACCAGTTTCGGCGAGTACGCCCGTCCTCGCCAGGCGGTGCTGAGGCGCCCTGACAGTGGCCCATACCAGCTGGCTGAGGGTTCTGGAAACTATCCGGTTGAGCTGTACACCTCCGAGGCCTGCGACGAGCACGGAATGAACTACGCCAGCTACGCCGGCAAGTGGGACACGTTGCCGGACTTCGACAAGCTGACGCCGGTCAAGAAGGGCGTCCTGAAACACATCGACCCGGAGCATCTCAGTGGCGTTATGCCTCCCTATTGGAAGATCACCAAGAAGGACGGCCGCAATGATAAGACAGCCCAACCTTCCGGCCTGAGAGTAACGGGCTACCTTAGGGTAAAGAGAGCTGGTGACTACGCATTTTCGCTGCAGTCGCGTGACGGTAGCCGGCTGGTTGTGGGGTCGAAAATTGTGATTGATAACGATGGGATCAAAGAGGCGAACGAAGTAAAACACGGGAGTCTGCATCTGGAGCCGGGCGTGCATTCGTTCGCGCTGACATATATCAACGCTCAAGAGTTCGCACTGACAGGTATTAACGATCAATACGCCGGATCGCTGAACTTCACCTTTCCTGATGCGTTTGTCCGATCCTTGACGGTGGCGGACATGGATTCTAGCCGTATGATGGCGGGTGCGCTGTTGGCGTTGGGGAAGCCCGAGGAAGCCAAAGCGCTGCTGACCAAGCTGCACCGCGGCGGATGGCCGCTGTCAGACAGGGAGCAAGGGTACGTGGAACAGGCACGGATGCGGATTCGGCGAATGGCAAGAACGTCGTCCCCCGACGACCGGTCGCATGCGTTGGGTCTGATCGATTCCTCCCTGGCCACCCATCCGATGTTGCGCCTCGATCCGGAGTTCATGGTCAGTGGGATCGCCGTCTACGCCAGTATCGGCGACCCGAGGGCGGCCATACTCGCCGAGCAGATGCTCGAGGCAGAGATGCACGACGGCCAGCGCCGCCTGCTGATCATGACCCAAGTAAAAATCAAGCTCAACGAAGGGGATCTCCCCGGTGCGGGGAAGGTTTATCGCAGGCTCAAGAAGCTTGCCCCGCAGAGCGATGAAGTGATAGAAGCGCGCGAGTTGATCAAGGCGGCGGTGATTAAGAAACGAGATTAACCGTGAATCGGTTACGCGAAATCAACCCGCCGCTGATCGTGCTCTTGCTGGGGAGCGTCAACGCGCAGACGTCCGACACGCCGAGTCAATTTAATTCAGGCCGTCGCCAAAGCTGATTCTGACGCGTAGCCAAAGTGATACAACCGCCATTCGCTTCGTGCATTCGGTTTTCGCGACATGTGCACCTTGGCCAAGCGCGGCAAGTGCCCTCGGTCGATGTGACCGAGGCGCCTTACCTGAACCGCGAACGAACGAAAGTTCGTTCGCCTTTTGGGCCTCCAACGCCGAACGGCGTATTAGCTATTTCACCAACTCGGTTTGTTTGCGTCGACTTCGTCAGGCCCCGTACCGAAACAAGAAATGCACCGTCATGCCGGGCAATCGAGCTTTCGATCACCGATAAAGTGTGACGGTACTTGGACTTCCGCTTGCCCACTGGCGCGGGCAAGCCGTCGGCTATCGGGGCGAATGGCCCAGGAAACTATTCGTTTTGCGTTAGTTCCTCCACAGGGGGAAGATGTTGAAATGCGGATGTCGGCGCCGATATTTCCTCAGGCAACGTATATTGCCACGGTCCATTGTTGTGATCCCGGTTGGCGGTGATCATTCCGCGGCGCTTCAGGTCGTCTAAGTGCCGCCGAACCTGTTTGTAGGACCACTGATGAAGCAAGCCCAGCAATGCCGATAAGGTGCGGCTGCGCCATGCAGATTCGTTCGGTGGTCGCCCGATGAGCCCCATCCGCTGAAACAAGGAATGTCCGTTGGACAGTTGCTTGAGCGATTCCACAATCTTTCGCACCAGACGGAGGTCAACGTTGCCCAACTCGGCGATCTCGCGCCGCGTGATCAATTCGCGTTGTGTGCGACGCCCTTGCAATTGGCCTATCGGGTCACCGTCCAGCCGGAAATCTGGGTTTTCTTGCCAAAGTTCCGGTGTGTATTTCAACTCCAGGTATACGTTTGACCGCCCGACCATTGCCACGGCTAACCGATCGACGGGCTCGTCCGCCGAGGCGATGACCGGCGATTGAAGTAGACGACGGTCCGTCTCGTAGTCACATGGCTCCACGTCCAGTGGCTCTTCATTCACGCAGGGCATGCTTTCAAGCTGCCGGTATAATCGTGCTCCGCGCACGAGGGCTTCCAGCACAAGTCGATCACGCAGCCGCTGAGGACCTCGATAGCCTTTGCTGTCCGTCGACTGCGTTAGCGACGGTAGCCAGCCAGGAATCTGAACGTCGATCGTCGAGTTCTCGTCTGGGCCGTTCCATGTTGCCGGTTGCTGTTGAAGTAGCGAGTGGAGGGCCGATTCGGATTGCCGGCCGCCGCGCAGCACGATGGCGGGGCCGGGGCTTTCGTCCAGCCTATGAGCTATTGTAGCAGGGTTTGGCCCCCTCCAAAATCATTCATTGGCGAGTGCGACCGAGATCCCGGTAGACTACTCTCGGATTAGGCCCCAACCGGATGTGTCCGCCTGAAGCGAGGTAGAGCGTTGTCGGACAGCAGACCGATCAGAGTGCCGTCATTGAGTGGTTTCGGTTTGCCGTACACGAAACGAACTGTCAGAGGAGTTGCGCGCTGGAAGTTGGAGTCTAGCGCAGCTGCATTTCGGACTTCAGAAATTCGCGAGTGAGCATGATGAACGAACGATAAAAGTCATCTTCCGCCTGACGCGCTGCGGTCGCGAGCAAATCGGCAGGCCAAAGCAAATGCTTGGCATAGAAGGAATCGGCCAATTCCCATACTTGATCGCAGCTTCCGGCCTCCGCGGGCCAAGACGACAATTGTTCGAGAAGGTTTCCCATGACGTCAAGCTGAACGCCCAAGTGGTCCAGCATGACACCGCCAGGAAGCGGAACCACGTCATAGCCAACAACGTCAATCATCTCGCGCATCGATGCCGTCGCAGTACCCTGGAATTGACCTGCTTGCCAAACGGACTGAAACGGCGGCAGATGATTGGCTGGGCCGACGAACAATCTGCAATAGGCAATCGCCAAGTTCTCGATCGTCGTCTTACTGTCACTGGCATCTCTCTCATACTCAGGGAGAACACCACCGGCGGCGACAAACGAATCCCGTAGCGGAGCCTGACGCAATTCCTGCAGCAAATCGAGATCCACTTCCCGAAGCCAAAGACGCGCAAGCAGTCGGTACGTACCACTTCGCGAAGCGGCATCTTCCCGTGAGATGACGGCCGTAGAAACATAGGCCATTGCTATCCTACTTTCGTGATTTTGACCACCGTATCGTGAAACGACTGCTGGCCGCTGACCGGGTCGGGTGCGATGGGCATCAGACGGTTTTGATTCCATCCATTGCCCGTGTTGCGCTGCCACTTTGCCGGATCGCCTCCCGAGCTATCTTCCCACCACATATTGCGCTGCCAGTCAGCGTCTCGAAACGTGGCCGTGTCGCTGCCGACAAGGTGTCCCACTTCCGCCGGATTTTTGCGCGCTTGAGCCACGCTCGTATACTGCCAGTGGCCGCAGCTGTTGCTCATCGCGATCGCCTGTGGGTGGATGCCTTGCATGGTAACAATCGGGACTCGCATGGTCGCGATGACACGACGGCCGTCTTGTGTTTTCAGGTCATCACGTTTCAAGTGGGCCGATCGCTCTTCCAGTTCGGTGGAATAATAAGAAGTCAATTCAATCCAGTCGCCGTCCTTGAGGTCAAAAGCCGCTGCGGTAACTGGGTTAAGCCAGGCCGGATTGGTGTGCACAATCTCGGCCAACCATTTCAGATTCATCGTGCGACCGTGGTTATGGACGTTCCACTTGAAGCTCGTCATGATCAGCTCATTTTCGGCCAACGCTTGATGCTCTTTCGGCTGAAACCACGATGGCATCGGATCAATGTCGACATCATGGCCTTTGTGGTTGGCCGGACGGCTCTTGGTTTTGGAGACGCCGCTCTTGGCGATCAACTCAGAGCAGTCTTCGTTCCTGCCAATCTTCTCGACGAACAAGCTGCGAATTTCAAATTGTCGACTCGGTGTTGTAAAGCCTCGTACCGGTTGGTCGCCTTTCATAATGCCGATGCCCACGCCGTCCTTCGTGATGATCCCGGTCGACGCGTCGACTTGTGCACCCTGCATCTTGTCCTCGGTAATCGCGGTGTTGTAGGGCTCGTAATACGGCTCTCGCTCGCCTTCCCACACGCCCTCTTCCATCAAACGATCGAGGCCTTTCTTGCCTGTCTTCGGATTCTCGGGCACGCTAGAGGCCCACTGCTGCATATACTCCTCGACGGACTCCTCGTACCACTTTTCCATGCCGCCACCGATGCGTTTTGCGAGTTCAGGAAAGAACTCGCGGACATCTTTGGACTCGCCGAGCGGGTCAATCATGGGTGTGCGCAACCCGACATAGGGCCGTAGGTTGTACGACCCGCGCGCGTCGAGATCCCATCGTTCCAAATAGGTTGCCCAGGGCAAGACGATGTCGGCGTAGTGGGCTGTTTCGTTGTAGAAGCAATTAATGCAAACATGAAACTTAATCAGGTCCTCATCGGTCAACACCTGTTGCGTAAGACTCTCCTCGGGCCAGGTAAGCGGCGAGTCGAGATTGTAGGTCATGTAGGCCTGCAGTTTGGCACGTCCTTGCAGCAGATAGAGGTAAATCAACTCCCCGACTCGCATCCTCCGCCAAACATTGGCCAGCGGATACTCAGGCGGATCTTCCAGTACGCTCCAAGTCTTTGCGCCGGGCGGCATGGGAGGCGTTTTGACGATCGGGTCCAGGCCGCCCCACGGTGACCAGCACCAGCCACCCTTTTTGCCGACGCTGCCGACAACGCCGTTGAGGAGTTGAATCGCCCGGTCGTTGTAGAAACCGTTGATGTGGGCCGAGCTGCCGCGATTGCACATCGTGGTACAGGCGGGTGCCGCTTTGGCAAACTCGATGGCGATCCGGCGGATGTCGGCGGCCGGCATGCCGCTGATCTTCGCAGCCCACTCGGGCGTGTAGGGTTTCAGATGTGTCCGTAACTCCTCGACGCTCACGTTGGACCACTGATGGATGAATTCCGCATCATGCAGCCCCGCTGCCATGATCGCGTGCGACATCGCCAGGGCGATCGCGCCGTCGGTGCCCGGGAAGGGCGCAAACCACTCGTCACTTGCGCCTGCCGTGTTAGAGAGCCGCACGTCGAACGTCACCAGCTTCGCGCCGTTTTTGAATCGCCCGTTTTGAATGCGGGTAGCGAACGGGACATGTCCCTGATGGGCCTCAAATGCATTGCTTCCAAAGTTGAGGATGTATTTTGAGTGTTCGACGTCGTTGAGATCCCAGTCGCTCTCCCAGAGATACGTCAGATTCGCCGCCCGGCGATTTCCCGAACAGAGCGCGCGGTGACTAAGTTGTGTTTTGGTGCCAAACGCGTCGAGAAAACGCTTCAAGGCATCTTTGCTCCGTTGACGCCCTTGATGGAAGGCAAATTCTTCGGGCTTGCCGCTCTCGCGCACCGCCTTGAGCCGATCGGCGATCTCGTCGAGCGCCTCGTCCCAGCTAATACGTTTCCATTTTCCCTCGCCACGCTTTCCGACGCGTTTGAGAGGATAGAGTAGCCGTTCGGGATGATAGAGGTGATTTAGGCCCGCTTGGCCGCGCGCGCATAGATGGCCGCGACTGTTGGGGTCGTTCGGGTTTCCTTCGATCTTGATGACCCGCCCGTCCTTCACGTAGCCCACGATACCGCAGATCGTGCTGCACAGTTGGCACATTCCCGGCACTTTTTTGACGTTCTTGTACTTGTCTCGATCAGGCCAATTTCGTTTTGCTTGTGGGCCGGGTAACTGGCACACGCCAGGCATCGCTCCGAACTTCCCCAACTCATATGGTTCGCCACGAATTCGGTTCCATTTTTCCAGGTCGATTCCTTGTGGAAGCGCCCCGGCGCCTGGCGCTCCCGCCGGTGCGTCGGATTTCTTTGGCTCAGGTGAACTCTTGCCACAACCAGACACGCCAATCGCTGCAGCGCCTGCGCCCGCCGCCATTCCAAGTTTCAAGAACGCACGTCGTGTCGTTTCATGGCTCATGGGTTCTTCTTCCAGTTGTGGATGTTGTACGCATCGGGGTCGTACGATTCGCCTTCGCGCGGTATGTCGTCCTCGATCTCGACAGGTGCCGGACCTGCGAACCACATTCGCGGCTTGGTGTCTTTTTCCGTACGAAGTTGACTCAGCTTGGCATCATCTGCTTCGGCCTCGGACATCGCCTTGCTGATCTTTGAATCGGGATCATTGATATTGCCGAAGTAGAGCGCCTCGGAAGGACAAGTTGGCACGCACGCCGGTTCCATACCGTTCTCGGTGCGGTGATAACAGTTGTGGCATTTGACCGCCTGTTTCGCGACGGGATCCATGAAGATGGCGCCATACGGACAGACCTCAACGCAAGAGCCGTGTCCACAACAGACGTTGTAATCAACTGCGACCGTGCCGCCCGATTCCTTGTGCAGCGCTCCACAGGGGCACGCTTTAATACAAGGAGCGTCCTCGCAGTGCTGGCATGCCATCGGTAAGAACATCCGTGCCACTTTCGGGTATTCGCCAACGTCTTTGTAAAACGTCTGTCGAATGAAGTTTCCCAACGGCACATCGTTTTCTGCCTTACAACTGACCTCGCAGCCGTGACAGCCGAAGCACCTGCGGGTATCGACAAACCAGCCATTCTTTATGCCGTCATCCGGTGCCTGCATTCGATCCTTCCAGAATTCTTCCGGCTGGAATTGTTTATTCACTATTTCGGCGTCGGCGGCATCCGCTTTGGCTTCTGACAATGGCACGATTGCCAAAGCGGCAGCCGATGCTGCCTTAAGAAAATCACGCCGGTCATTTTCGCGTTCTGACATAGGATTGATATCGAGAGAGAAACTGGGACAGATCACGTCCGAGGAAGATCGAGGATCGGCGAAAGATCAGAAACGCCGAAAGAAACTCGCTACGGACACGCCGCTGCAACTAGCAACACGGTCATGTAAAGCGGTTGCTATAACCGATCACGACGATATGATTATGTGTTGAAGCACTCACGCGAGACAGTTCTCGACCGGTTCAGCGTAGATGGGCGAACCCACGGAGGGATTCGTAACGTGGTTTTTATATGCCGAAGTATGGCCAGAGTCAAGCGAGTTGATAGAACGTCGGATTGCCCGCCGGCGAGCAGACACCATGATCTAACGAGTTTCCGGGACGGTCGTACTCCTGACGGAAATCACGGCCCTATGCACAGGACTTCGTCTGTCGCTGTGACTTCGACGAATTAAAGCGCGCCGCTCGAAGACTACTCGTTGTTTTGCGAGCAATGCACCGACGGTTTGAGCCACGCGAGCACAATTTCTATCGCGTTACCTTCGACCGCAATATTCGCGCAGGTCGGTTTAACAACGAGTTGAGTTTGGCTAGTCTGGAGCAATGGCCTCTTGCGGCGATTGATGGCGTGGTATTGGAATTAGAGATTACGGATCGTTTTTCCGACTGGATCCATATATTGGCGCAGACATTCGGGCTCCAGCGAATTTCCGTGCCAAAATATGTGGAATGCACGAACGTCGTTGAGCGTTCCAGGATCGGCCATTCGGGATCCTCACCTCGCATTGTCCTGGATTGTCCGCTCCGAATTACAGCCCAGACTGGTGACTTGAGTCGAAGCGACGAAGGGCCAGACGCTTAGAAAACGGATTCTCCGACACGCCCGTTACCTGCGCATTCAGACTCGTCACGTGTAGTTGTTAATAGGCCGCGGGGACGCTTCCAAGAAGGGACTGCTTTACTCGACCGGTAGGCCATTGCTCGTGAGCTGCACGAGATGGGCTACGGAGGCGTTTATCATTTCCATCAGGGGCCCTGGATAAACACCGACCCAAAGGACCACCACTGCCAGCGGCACAAGAGTCACTGCTTCGCGCGTCGTAAGGTCAGGGAGAAGTGAGGCAGCGCGTGTCGCAGGCTGTCCCAACGCCACGCGCTGCAACATCCAAAGCATGTAAGACGCTGCCAGCACGATTCCCCCCATGGCCAGTAATACCATCACGAAATTCGTCTCGGAGGTACCAAGAAGCACCAGGAATTCCCCAATGAAACTGCACGTGCCCGGCAGACCAAAAGAGGCAACCGAAAAAAGAAAAAACAGTGCGACGAATCGTGGCATCTGCTTGTGTAGTCCGCCGTAGTCCTCGATCATTCGACTGTGAGTTCGATCATACAATTGGCCTACCGCCAGAAACATCGCGCCGGTGACGATTCCATGATTGAACATTTGTAGAATCGCGCCTTGGATCCCCTGGCGGTTAAAGACGAAAATACCGAGCGTGACAAATCCCATGTGCGATATTGAGGAATAGGCCACGAGCTTCTTGAGGTCATCTTGGGCAAGAGCCATAAAGCCGCCGTATAAAATGGCGGCGACCGACAGCCAGAGAATAAAGGGAGCAAATGCGGCCGAGGCCTCCGGGAATATCGGGAGACAAAACCGCAAGAACCCGTACCCGCCCATCTTCAAAAGAACGCCCGCCAGTATCACGCTGCCAGCCGTGGGCGCTTCGGCATGGGCATCTGGCAGCCATGTGTGAAACGGGAGCATCGGCATCTTGATGGCAAACGCTAAAAAGAACGCCAGGAACATCCACCACTGCGCTGTCGATGAGTACGTCTGCCCGGTCAGCGCGATGATGTCAAAGGTGTGTCCTCCCTCGACGTGCAGTGCAAGTATTCCCACGAGAAGGAGAAGACTTCCCGTCAGACTGTAGAGGACGAATTTCAACCCTGCGGCGATTCGGCCGGGGCCTCCCCAGAGTATGATCAAGAAATACATGGGAATCATCGTGATTTCCCACATCATGAAGAAGAGGAACAGATCCAAGGCCGTAAACACGACAATCATTGCGCCTTCGACCAGCAGGATCAGAATCATGAAGGCCCGCACGTTCGTTTTCACGGAGTTCCAAGAACAGAGTATGCATAAGGGAGAGAGCAAGGTTGTGAGGAGCACGAGCAGAATGCTGATTCCATCTACTCCGACCGCGTACTGAATGTTGAAGGTTGGCATCCACTGCATGCGCTCCACAAACTGCATGCCCTGCTGGTCAGAATCGAAGCCGGACAAAAGCATCAGGATGAGGCCGAAAACTAATAGCGTACAGGCCAGTGCAATGCGCCGAAGCCACGTTTCGTTTCGAACGAACGCTAGGACCGCCATGCCCAGGAAAGGTACGGCAATGATCGAAGTGAGAAGGTGATCGGTGAATATGAAATTCATGGCGTCTACTCTCGATTTGGCGGTTGAGAAGCCTGGCCTTTCCAAAAGGGCGAGCTTCTCAGCTGCGGCCTCATGACACGACCCAGTAGAAAAACAAAATGGCCACCACCAACCAGAGATTCAAGATGAGCAGGTGGTGCTGAAGCGTCCGCGGTTCGACGTCCTGCAACTTGTGGCCGGTAGCATCGGCCGCGCGCCCTATTCGTTCGACGTTTCTTTCGATCCGACGAACATCAACGACCTCCCACATCCACCGCGCTAGTCCGACGCTCCTGCCCCCAGTGCTCTCCACGGCCCGATCAATCACCCGCACATCGATCACTCGCCATAACCAGCGTGCCAGCCCAACGCTTTGGTGGCCACTTTCGACCACCACACGATCAATTCCGCGAACGTCTACAACGCGCCACAGCCAGCGGGCAAGAAGGACAGAGCTCGTTGCAGTCCCCACGACCAGTCGGTCAACTCCGCGAACATCGATCACTCGCCACAACCACCTTGCGAAATGAATCGAGGGTCGGACGATGTAGGCGTCGTAGATCTCGTCGATATAGAACTTGTTAAGAAAATGCACATACATGGCCTTGCCCCAGCTCGAGCGAGCCACGTCAAACAGTTTGGGACGGGCGTGAGTCAAGCAGGCGAGAGCCCAGCCGGCCACGGCCGCCAGCAGAGGCGTAGTGAGCAACGGAAAGAAACGCGTGAGTTGCCAGACTTCGGCGATCGGTGAGTGCGAGTTGCCCAACACCGGCTCCAAGAATGGAACAAACCAACGCCACAGCAGCAACAGAAGGCCGATCAGCCCTAGCGCTCCGACGGAGATTCCCAAAAGGTGAGATGGCGAAAAGAATCGAGGTTGAATGACGTCGGAAGGACTGCGCCCGAACAGCGAGGCGACACCGCGAAAGAGGTACATCGCTGTGAAAAATACGGTGAGCAAACCTATAACCCAGAAGGCGATTCTGGCGGCGCTGGAATGATGCGCGGTCCATAGAGATTCATAGGGGCCTGAAAAAATCAAAAAGGGCGGAACACAAGCCAAGATCAACGCACCGAAATATACAAGGTACGATGGCCTCGACCGGCTTGGTGCAGAATCCTCATGTCCGTGGCTG
>Ga0209501_10003936_pt1 | contig 14577 bp, 15 predicted proteins | sample ArcticOcean_MG_C_4_FD_187434 | JGI IMG/M metagenome (GOLD analysis project Ga0209501, IMG submission 187434) | Marine microbial communities from western Arctic Ocean - ArcticOcean_MG_CB4_134 (SPAdes) (version 2) | ecosystem: Environmental > Aquatic > Marine > Oceanic | place: Arctic Ocean...
GAACCGCAGCCCCAGCAGCGCCAGCAGCGCGACCGGGGCAGGCACCCAGAACACCGCTTCCCAGCCAATCTGATCGACCAACACGCCACCCAACAACGGTCCCCCGGCCGTCCCCAAGCCCAGCGCCCCGGACCAGATACCGAGTGCCCGGCCCCGCTCCTCGCGTGGGAACACCGCGGTGAGGATCGAGAGGGTCTGTGGCACCACAAACGCGGCGCCAACTCCCTGCCCCGCGCGGAAGGCGATCAGCGCCTCCGCGGTTGTTGCGAACGAGGCGCCCACCGACGTCACGGCAAAGATCACCAACCCCACCGCCAGAATGCGCCGCCGTCCGTAGCGGTCCCCCAGCGCCCCTGCCAGCAGCAGCAGTCCCGCGAACAGCAGCGCGAACCCGCCAACGAGCCACTGCAGCGTCGACGAGGACGCCTGGAACTCGCGGGCGATGGCCGGGATCGCCGTGTTGACGATGCTCATGTCGAGCATCGCCAGGAGCTGACTGAGCGCCAGCACCGCGATGATCAGAACCCGCCGACGTGGCACGCCAGGTTCTCCTTCGGCACTCCGATCGCGCCTTACGGTAACGAATCCTAACGCCTTCCTGACGCGCGTCGAGCAGGTATCCGCCTAGCGGGGCGCGGGTCACGCGAAGAACGACGTTCGATTCCTCAGCGATAAGTGGGCCGTGACCGCCGGTCTACGTCAGGCACGCTTCCGCGGAAACCGGCCAAGGCGTCGCGCCGCGGTTGAGTAAGGCTTCGTAACACGTGCGGGTGATCTTGCGTTCCACCACCACGACGGTGTCCCCAAATGCAGTGCGCCCGCTGCCTGCCACCGTGCCGGTGATGGGGACGTCGCTGCGGCAGCTTTCGTGGTCGATAGGCCAGTCCGCACCGCCAGTGAGATTCTCGAAACATTCCGGCGAGGCGGTGAATTGCACGCGCACGCGGTAGGTCGAAGAGCTGAGGCGAATGCCGAGCACCTTCGTACCCGGGTCCACGAACAGGCCTGAGACCGACGGGCCCGCTTCGGGATCTGGTGCCTGAAGCTCTGAAACGCCGCTCGTTGTGCGACTCACGGTGCCGCCGAGCGCCAGGACGACCACCACGACGAGTCCGATCACGCCGATGATCAAGCCCGTCGTGCTACTTCGGCTCATTGCATCATGCTACCGCTGTCGGCCCTTACGGATCTGCGTGGTATCCATGCGGTGAGGGCTGAACGAAGACTCCACGTCGCCCTGCCAAGTCGACGCCGTTCAGCTCGCCTGCATCCACATCAAAGGCGATGAAGCCGATGCACCGCTCGGAGTCGCTGGCGCGCGTCAGCCCCGATGAGAAGCACGGTAGATGCTGTTGCAGTTGCAATGCTCGATCACCATCGCGATCGGGTACGGGCGCCAGCGACTCGAACGGGATATGGTCCGACCCTGACGATGGTGGACATCCCAGAGCCCAAGCGGCCAGACCACAAGAGGAGAGCGATTCATGAACCCAATATTGCGCCCGATCTAAGCCGTCACGTCGACACCGCTCGGCGGCTGGCTCTTTTCCCACGTCCTCGTCCACATCGATCGGCCGTTGGTTCACTGGTCGTGGATCGTGAGTTCAAGGTCGCTGACACGTGCGCCCATCTCGACGGCGAGGGGCCAAGCAGATCGCAGACGGACAGCCTACGGCGTCCCAGGCCGATAGCCCGAGTCGTTCGCAGGCTCTCGACCTGGCGGGCGATCAGGACCCAACTGGGGACCTGATTCGTCTTCGCCAACCCACCAGATAGAAGATTGGTGCCGAGGGGCAGAATCGAACTGCCGACACCACGATTTTCAGTCGTGTGCTCTACCGACTGAGCTACCTCGGCCCGCGATGCAGGATCCCGTGCCACGTGGCGCGCCCCGCTGAGCCATTTCATCGGACCCCACCCTCCCCGTCAACACTCCCAAGACATCGTCCTCATAGCCCAGACCTCAATGTGACATAACAAATATTCCACGGTCACGTTGGCGACCCACCTCTGGCCAGCTCCCGCGCTTTCGCGCTGGGCTCTATATCTCGCGCTGATATACTTCGGCGCGCACCACCCCTCTGGGAGGATTCGTATGACCACCCTCATCATCAGCTCGCCCCTTGCCCGCGATGGCAAGTCGGTCGTCGCCGCCGGTCTCGCCCTGACCCTCCGGCAAGCTGGTTCCACGGTCCGGCTCGTTCGATCCGGCCAATCGCAAAGCGCCACGATCGACGCCGCGACCTTCGCCCAGCTCCAGGGCGTCCGCACCACTGGATCTCCCGAACCCCTCGCCGCGCTCCAGACCGACACGGACCTCACCATCGTCGAAACCGACGCCCTCGCGAGTGCGCCCGATGATGCCGCTTCTCTGCAACAGCAGGGGGCCATCCTCGTACTCGTCACCCGCCACGGCCAAGCCGATGACTACACCGTCCGCGGCGCCATCGAAGCGATGAAACCCGCCGCCATCGTCATCAACGGAGTCCCTGCAGCGGCCCTGGACCAAGTCTCCCAAGACGCCGAGAGCTACGGCCTCCCCGTCCTTGCCGTCCTGCCGCAGGACCGGCTCCTCGCCGCCCCCTCCTTCCGAGCCATCGCCGACGCCATTCAAGGCCAGCTCAGCGGCCCCGAGGATCTCCATCAAGAGGCCGCCGAATGGCTCACCGTCGGTCCCGTCAGTGCCCACGGTGGTATCCCTTACTTCGATGTCCACCCGGACCAAACGGTGATCACCCGCCACGACCGTGTCGACATCGCCCTCTCCGCCCTCCGCGAAACCCCCATCGGCCTCATCCTCACCGGCGGAGAGCCCCAGCTCCCCTACGTCCATGAGCGCGCCGAGAGCGAGGCCTTCGCTCTCATCATCACCCCGCTCAATACCGCCGACGTCACCAACCGTATTGGTGACCTCTATACCCACACCCCCTTCATTGGCCAGCGCAAACTCCGCCGGGCGGTCACGCTCGTCCAACAGCACAGCAACCCAGACAGCCTCGCCGCCCTCACCCAAATCCCTGCCTCTTAACGCCGAAGCATTTTCCCATCCGTGCTACCTGTGCCGCGCCCGTCGAGGGCCGCGCGTGGTTCGATTCAACTCCCCAAGCACCCAGAGCAACCGCTTCTTCAGTTTCTCTGGCTGGCGGGCCAACCTAACTCTTTGTTTTCACCTGAACGAGATCCCAGCGCTTGAGGACCGGCCTCACCGCCCTCCGACGTGAACCCTGGCCAACCCTGGATCGCTCATACCCCCCCTTTGCCCGATCTGCTATGGACTCACCACCGGCCTGCGCATCGTCGGCACAAAGAGCCCAACCGCGCAGAGACCCAGCCGTGCAAAGAGAGGAACCGCCATGCCCATCTGGCTCGTCCGTGCCAACCAAAACGCCGGAGATGTCGACGGCATCATCCGCACCGCCCGCCTCGTCATCGAAGAGCCACAGCTCGACAACCTCCGCTCCTACGACGACAAACTCGCCCTTCGCAACGCCATGACCGCCGATGGCGTTGACGAAAGCGAACTCCGCGACCGTTCCGACGGCGTCTGGCGCTTCTTCCAGAAGCTCCAGCGCAACGAGTCGGTCCTCCTCCCCATCGACGATGGTGCCCACTTCCTCCTCGGCCAGATCGAGTCCGACTATCACTATCTAGGCGAAGCCGAACCCCAGCACCGCCACGCCCGGCAAGTCTTCTGGCGTCGTACGGCCCTCGAAGCCGCGGAGCTCCCAGCAGGCGTCCGCGATCTCATGGAGCGCGGCAAGCCCCTGGCCAACCTCTGCCCCGTCGAGCTTGAGAACCAGATCTACGAACTCTTCGAAGCCAAGACCCAGACCGGCTTCGTCAAAGACGGCATGGCCCCCGAAGAAGTAAAGGTCTGATCCGCCCGAAACCAACTCGCCCTAACGAGAGCGCTCAGAGGACCTCTCGGCCCGGCGGGCGATCCCAAGACGCTTTGCCCTTCTGACCGCCGCGCCCGCGCCACGCTCCGTCTCCCACCCCCGCTGCGGCTGACCCCGGATCCCCCGTTCGCCCAGAGGGCCTGCTACGTTTCTGACCCCACAAGAAACGGAGCGACCCCATGCCCGCCTTCACCGTCCCCGACAACGTCGCCGATTGGATCCGCGACCACACCCAGCGCTATCTCGACACCAATGGCGAAGACGGTCACATGTGGGACCGACCGGGCGGCGGCGGCATCCTGCCCACCCTGCTGCTCGTCACCACCGGCCGCAAAACCGGTAACGAGATCACGCTTCCCCTGATCTACGGAGAGAAGGATGGGGCCTACATCATTGTTGCCTCCAAAGGCGGCGCCCCCGCCCACCCCGCCTGGTACCTCAATCTTGACGCCAACCCTGACGTCCAGATCCAAGTCGGCGCCGACCGCTGCCACGCCACCGCCCGCACCGCCACGGGCGACGAACGCAGCACCCTCTGGACCCAGATGGCGGAACTCTTTTCCCCATACACCGAATACCAAGCCCGAGCTGTCGACCACCGCGAAATCCCCGTCGTCGTCCTCGACCCCGTCAAATAGGTCTGGACCGACGTCACGCCCAGAGTCGGCTGCTCACTCTCGGTCGACAGGAACTCAGCCACCAGAGATCTTGGCTGCCCGACCGACCAGCCCCCAGGACTCTCGCCGCAGTCTGTCCGATCGTTGGTCGTGCAGGGGGTCCCGGGGGCTGCCAGCCCCCGGTCCAAAGTAACAAGCCAGGGGGTCCCGGGGACTGCCAGCCCGCGTCTAGGCGACCATCACTTGGCTACCCCGCGACGGACCCACCTTCCGGCAACCCTGCGCAGATCTGCTCGATGAGTGCCGCACAATTCAGTTCGCGCAGAGCCGCTTTCGACCGGATTCCCGCGATGTGGAACAGATCCCGCGTCCGCTGGTCTCCTGACTCATCCAGCCCCCCCGCGATCGTCGGCACCGCCCCCAGCACCGCTAACCAGTAGACGCAGCAACTCAGCGCATAATCTTCTACGAGCATCTCGTACGTGTACGCGGCGGCCGCTGGCTCCAACTCCACGAGCCGCGCGTGGTACTGCCGCAGCATCTCCAAATCCAACCGTCGCACTTCCGGTTCCAGCGACCCCATCCAAGCCACGGTGAATTCCACACCCGGCGGCCCCGCATGGATGAGTTGCCAATCGATGTACGTCAGCGCCGACTCCTCCGCCCCCTTCCCCAGTGCCGGATCGGTCCGGAACAGATTGTCCACCCGCAGGTCCCCATGCAGCACCGTCAGCGGCCGGGACGAAAGCAGATCCGAGATCGCATCGATGATCGCCTCGCACTGCGGACCGCAGAGCCGGGCGATCAGCTCTTCCAGGGGCTGATCGTCCGGCCCCTCAAATAGGTCCCGACGGCACATCTGTTTCCAAGCGGCGCGGATCGAGTCCCACTCACCGGCCGCCAGGCGGGCCAACGAATCCAGCACAAACTGGTAGCGCCCATCAGGCTGCCCCAGCCACGGCAGCGTCACCTCGGACGACTCCCAGTACTGCGCATGGAACTCCGCCAGCTCCAGCGCCTGTTTCAGCGCGAAGTCCGCACTGGGCGTATCGTCCACCTGATTGAACACCTTCGAGTGCACACTCAAGTCCTCCATCACCAGGATGAAGAACTCCGCTTGTGGACTCCCGTCTGACGCGCTCGCGTACAAACCCGGCGAACGCAGTGGGACGTCTGGCGCCAAGTCCTCGAAGAACCGCAACTCCTTCAGATAGGCGTTGTTTCCCAGTGCCATCGCTCGCTGGTCGGCGTCTGGATGGGCCATCTTAATCACTACCGACGGCGGTAGATCACCCGCCTCTCCCGCATAGCTGATCGAGTGCAGTCGCAGCGTTTCCGCGAACAACCCCCCTTCCAACTTGGTCATCTCGAATCCCGTGACCGGCCCCCCGAGCGCCCCCGACAACCATTCCGTCGAAATCTCCTCCACCGTGCGTGGAAAGTCTCCCACCATCTCGCTGTCCTTCCCCGGCAACCCGGCATCGCCGGTCCTGCCTTCTGCTCCCCGGCTACCGAGACGATCACCGAACGATCCGCCCCGGATTGCTGAGACCCCCAGTGCACTCAAAGTAAACCCGGCTCAGCTGGCCCAAGCAAACCGGGCTTAGCCCGCAGAGACCAACTCCAGCACCGTCCCATCCGGATCCTTGAAACACACAAACCGCACCGTCTCCCCCGTCGGCCCCGCCAACGACACGGGCTCCGAAACGAACTCCACCCCCGCCTCGCGCAACTGCTGCACATCCGCATCCATATCGCTCGTGAAGAGTGCCACCCGCGCCAGGCCCAAGTGATAGAGATGCGGATATGGCGCCTCCCCATCCTCAGGATCTTGCCATTCCAGCAGATCGATCGCCGTCGACCTCGGATTCCCACCCAACGCCATCACCGCCCCCTTCACCCGATAGGGCGGCATCCCCACCGCCGCACTGATTGCCGGGCTCCCCACCGGCTCCACCTCCCACACCACCTCAAACCCCAACCTCTCGTAGAACGCCCGCGACCGATCGAAGTCGCTGCAGTTCACATTGACGTGTGCCATCCCCTGAATGTTCACGTATCCTTCCTTCCAGCGTGCCGAGACGATCGACTGCCGCCCCAAGATATCTTTGCCCGTGCGCACTCCAAGCAAACCCGGCTCAGCCGGCCGCCCAGCGGAGCGACCGACGCAGCAACTCATAGAAGACCGGCAAGTCCCACGACCCACGACTCGGCTCCGCCAGGTCCACCAAGGGCCGCATATCGTACTTCCCCTGGCAGTGCCCCAGGGTCAGATACAGCACGGCGCCTTTGCCCACCGGATGCGTGTACATCACCAACCGCGGCTCATCGACCGGCCACGTATTCTCCACGTACCCGCCCGTGAACGACCCCGTCCAGCGCGTCTCCAGCAACGGTTGAATCTCCCCGAAGTACTCGCACAAGTACAGCTCATCCGTCGTCTCGAACGGCTCAATCCCCGCGACTAACGGGTCCGACTCCGCCCCCGGCGACAGCGTCACCTGGTACGGCATCGACGGCGGATGGCTGATGAACCGGCTCCCCATCGTCTCCATGAACGAATCGTACTCACGCGGGCAACGGATCCCATCGTCGTGGAAATCCAAGATCGCGTTCGACGCATGCAACGACACCCAGCGTCCGCCGCCCTCCACGAACGACCGCAGCGCCGCCTCTTCCTCCGGCGATGGCCGCAAATCGCACGTGTACGTCACCAACACATCCGACTCCCCGATCGCCTCCACATCCGCGAACGACTCGGCCACGCGCACGCGCACCTCATCGTCCTCCGCCAGCAGTTTCAACAACTCCAGCCGCGCGAAGTTCGTATCGTGGAACCGCGCGTTTGCCACCAAGTACACCAGGACGGGATCAGGCATCGTGCTCTCCTACTTTCGGCTCCATCGCGCTGTCGGCGGGGCCAGTGCCCTCTTGATCAATTGCCCTGCATAGTCTGGAACCGCCACCCACCATCGTCCCCTCGATGAAAGATCAGCGTCGACCGCGACTCCGTCTCCTGCACCTCCCCCGACGCCCGATCTTTCGACCGGATCACGTACACCCCATGCTGAAACGCATAGTCATCCCGCACCGTGATCGACCCCTCCACCCGCTCCACCGACAGGAACTCTCGCGCCGCGATCCCATTCCGGTAGAACTCCCCAATCGCCGCACGACCCTTCGCCATCACCGTCGGCCGGTAGTAGATCGCCTCCTCCTCGTACATCGCCTCCACCGTCGCCGCGTCGCCCGCGAACAGCGCCTCCGAATACGCGGCCATCGTCTCGTCCGGGCTCGAATAGATCGTCATGCCTCCGGCCTCCCTCAGAGCCACACCCTACCCGAAGCAAGCGCCCCCTCCCTCTCCCTGCTCGGCCACGTGACACCCTCCGCCACCGGCACCCCCAGAGCACCCAAAGCGAACGCGGCTCATCCGCCAGCGCCGTCCCTCGATCAGTCCTAGCGACAGAATTCCTTAGTCAGCCACGACCCGTGCTGGCCGCCCTAAACTCGACTCCGGCGCAGTCTCAGACTCCCCCTGCGCCTCCGCCTGCGACCGGCGGAACGGGCTTGGCCGCCCATCTCCCGCAACCGCATCCACCCCCGCTGCATCGACCGATGCGGAGGGGCGGATCGCGGGTCTCGCGGCGGCACCGGCTCCCGACGCTCCCACAGACGCAGATGCGACCGTGCCCGCCGCTCCTGCGGCGCTCCATTCCGGAGAGTCGGCCTTCGCTTTTTCGGCGGACAACTCCGACGCCATCGGGATCGGCTCCAACCTCGTACCCTCGTCATGTCGACGCGTCCCGCACCAAGGGCACGCCAGCCATGAGAACGACACCGCTCGCGAGCATTCCCGGCACGGCGTCTTCAGCTGCGTCGCACACTGCGGACACGCCGCGTAGTCGTCTTCCACCTCGCGCTCACAGGTCGGACAGGCCAAACGGTTGTCCAACTCCTGCCGCAGCGCCTCCTCTTCCAGCTGGCGCTCGTAGACATCGGCCAGCGTCAACGGCGGACGCAGCACCTGATACAGCACCCAACCAGGCAAATTGAAGATCAGTACGATCAGAAACGCGACGACCTGCGTAATCGGATCCTCGGATCGATCGCGGATATCGCGGATCGTCCAGATCAGCGCCGCCAACCACACCGCCCCCAAATACGCGCCCACGATCACCCCGGCGATGATCCCCGTGTTCTCGGGGCTCCCGCCCGGCCAACTAATCGCTGGGATCAGATCCAGCATGGTTTCCCTCGCCGTCTGGCCCACCACCCAAAACAGTGCGACCGAGTACGCACTATACCATCCGGGCCGCTTACCGACTCCACGCGCGATCCCGCCGCGCCATCCCCGTTAACGACGCCCAACCGCCCCAAACAGTTCCCTCCCCGCATGCCCGCTACCTAGCCCCCTGGCTTGAGCAGAAGCCAGCCACGAGAGAGCTTGCACGCCAACCGCCCCTCCCAAACGGGCGCGTCGGGTCGTCTACCCCGTCGGACGGGCAGGGGGTCCCGGGGGCTGCCAGCCCCCAGGCGAAGAGAACAATCGCCCCCGCATGAGCAGAACTCAGCCACGAGAGATCTTGCCCGCCCGACCGACCTCTCCCAGACGGGCGCGTCGGGTCGTCTACCCCCGTCGGACGGGCAGGGGGTCCCGGGGGCTGCCAGCCCCCGGGCGAAGAGAACAAGCGCCCCCGCATGAGGAGAAGCCAGCCACGAGAGAGCTTGCTCGCCCAACCGACCTCTCCCAGACGGGCGCGTCGAGTCGTCTACCCCCGTCGGACGGGCAGGGGGTCCCGGGGGCCTGCAAGCCCCGGTCGAAAGGAACGAGCCAGGGGTCCCAGGGGTGCCAGCCTCCGGTCCAAGGGAACGAACGCGTAGAATCCACTGGAGCCCACATCCTCGAGCGACCTAGCCCGCCAACTCCCAATGGGACCAGACATGCCAATCGACCCCCTCCCCAAGCTCCGCGAACTCTGCCTCGCCCTACCCGAAGCCACAGAAAAAGAAGCCTGGGGCCAACCGACCTTCCGCGTTCGCAATAAGATGTTCGCCATGTACAGCGACAACCATCACGGCGACGGCATCACCGCCGTCCATTGCAAAGCCGAACCCGGCGTCCAAGACATCCTCATCCAGACCGACCCCACCCGCTTCTACAAGCCCCCCTACGTCGGCCCCAGCGGCTGGATCGGCGTCCGCCTCGACATCGCGGTCGACTGGGACGAACTCCAGGACTTCCTCGAAGACTCGTACTGTCTCGTCGCCCCCAAGAAGATCGCCGCCCTCCTCGACCCGACTGCCCCCTAGCTACCCGTACCCGGCTCCCTACTCCCTGGGGAGTCTCTGCGCCTACGAACGACTTGCCCCAGAAGCGGCGACACGACACGAGCATCCCAAGGAAACCCAGCTCAACCGGCCTGCCATGTTGGCTCATCACTCCCCAACGACCTCGCTACCCGCTCCCACCGCGCCGGGGTTGACGACATCTCCACCGGCGGCCGCACCGTCGACACCACCCCCTCCTCCGTCTCCCTCCGCACCAACAAATCCCGCACATCCTCGACCGTCGGATCCGCACACCCCAGCCCATCCACCCGCCCCAAATCCCATAACCAACGACCCGTCTGCGCCAGCGACACCCGCACCAGCCAACTCCCTCCCTGCTCCGCCCGCCGTTGCAGCCCCACCATCGCCGCCATCGCCGCCATCGCCGCCATCGCCGCCAAGTATCCCGTCGCATGATCCAACGCCTGACATGGTAACGGGGTTGGCTTCACTGACACCTGATCGACCTCCGCCGCCTGCCTCCCCGCCTCCGCGAAACCGCTCACCGTCTGCACCAAACTGTCGTACCCCCGACGTTCCGCCCACGGCCCCACATGCCCATACGCCGACAGCGTCACGTACACGATCCCCGGCCGCAGCCGCGCCACCGCCTCCGGACCGAACCCCCGCGCCGCCAGCGTCCCCGGCCGGTACCCCTGCACGAACACATCGCTCTCCCCAATCAACGACTCCAGCCGCGCATGGTCGACCTGCTCTCGCAGGTCCAACCACGCCGACCGCTTTCCCTGCGCCATGTCCAACCACACCAACGGCAACGTCGGCAGATCCGGCGCACCGATCCGCAGTACCTCCGCCCCATGCGACGCTAACGTCCGCCCGCAGACCGGCCCCGCGATCACCCGCGTCAGATCCAACACCCGCACCCCGCTCAGAGGCCGATCCCCGGGCCCGAGCGGTTCGACTGGGCTCTCCCCCAACTGCGAAATTTCGAACAACGGCAACGACGCCACCGCCGCGCTCTGCGGATGCGCCTCCCACTCCTCCCTACTTCGCATCAAACCTGCCGGCATCCCTCGTTCCACCAACGCCGCCTCCAACAACTCCCCCTCCCAACCCAGCACCGCTTCCCTCACCGACTCTCGCTCCGCCGCGCAGCCCAACACCTCCAGCGTCCCCGCCTCATGGTGCGCGAAATTCGTATGCAACTGGATCCAACGACCGTCTGCCGTTCGGTAGTAGCCCGCCGTCTGACTCCAGGGACTCGACGGAACTTCATCGTCGACCCGGAAGTATCGCTCACTCCGAAACGCTGCCGCCGCCGCCCTGAGATCGATCCCCACCGACTGTGACTCCCCCGTCCGCGACCGCCACACCTCCCCGCCGCCAACCCCGCCGCCGCCACCGTCGCTCCCGCCGCCGCCCCCACCCGGAACGTCGACGGCAGCACTGGATCGACCCCGCGCAGCGTCACCCGCTCCAGCGCCCCCAGCGCCGTCTCGTCAGATTCACTCATCGCACGAGTCTATGCCCGACTCACCTCGTTCGTCCCTAGTCCTTGCTTCCTCACGTGCCGGCGCCAAACATGGATCGGCGCTCGGACCAATCAACTCCTGGTGCACTCAACGGGAACCCGGCTCAGCCGGGGCGCAGTTCGACCGGCCACTCCTCGCGTGGAACGTCACGCAAATGCTGGTGAAACGCCCAAGCATTGCCCTCCGGGTCCAGCAACTCCGCCCGACGATCGCCGAAGAACTGATCCGCGGGCGGCGCAATCACCGTGCAGCCCGCCGCCTCCGCTCGCTCGACCAGCGCGTCGATATCGTCCACATACACCATGACCTGTTGGTTACAGCCGCCGAGCGTCTGCGGGCTCTGCAGACCATGGCCACCGGCACTACTCACGACGATCAAGTCGTCGCCCAAGTCCAACCAGGCCAGCTCGCCCTCCGGGCTGGAGATACGATCCTCGACGCGCTCGCGGAACCCCACCACCTCACTCAACCACGCGACCGCCGCCTCTATATCGTCATAGACCAACCGCGAATTGAGTCGAGGGATCGAGTCGCTAGGCATGGGGGAACCCTCCAGAATCTCTTGTCTCCACAATGTAGGGCTCCCACCTGCCCTCCTGGATGTGGCGCATCTGGACAGGCGATCACCTACCCAGGATCGCCCAAATGTCGGAACCCGGAGCCATCCCAGCGATAACGGCCCTATCTCCCCATCCGAACACCAGTGCTAACCTGGTTCCCATGACCCTCGACCCTAACCCTGCTCTCAGCCCCACCCCCCTTCTCGACGGCCTCAACCCCGCCCAAGCGAAAGCCGCCACGCATCCCAGCGGCCCCCTCCTCATCGTCGCCGGCCCCGGCAGCGGCAAAACCCGCGTCATCGCCCACCGCATCGCCTGGCTCGTCCAAGAACAGGGCGTCCGACCCCACCAGATCCTCGGCGTCACCTTTACCAAGAAAGCCGCCCGCGAACTCCGCGACCGCGTCACCGCTCTCGTTGGCCAATCCACCGAAGGCATGTCCCTCGGCACCTTCCACAGCACCTGCGCCCGCATCCTCCGCGTCGACGGCGCCGCCATCGGCATCCCCCGTGAATTCGTCATCTATGACGACGCCGACCAAGACCTCGTCATCCGCCGAGCCCTCGCCGACCTCCGCATCGACCCTAAGCACTACGGCTCCCGCACCGTCCGCAGCGCCATCTCCCGCGCCAAGAACGAAGGCCTCCCCGTCGCCGAATATCGCAACCGCGCCGGCAACTACTTTGAAGAAGTCGTCGGCCGCCTCTACGAGCACTACGAAGCCACCCTCAAACAGAACAACGCCCTCGACTTCGACGACCTCCTCACCCGTACCGTCGACCTCTTCGACACCCAAGCCCAAGTCGCCGAGCGCTACCAGCGCCGCTTCCGCCACACCCTCGTCGACGAATTCCAAGACACCAACCTCATCCAGTACGACCTCACCCGCCACTGGGCCGCCGGCAGCAACAACCTCACCGTCGTCGGCGACCCCGACCAATCCATCTACTCCTGGCGCGCCGCCGACATCCGCAACATCCTCTACTTCGAGCGTGACTTCCCGGACGCCGCCGTCGTTCGTCTCGAACAGAACTACCGCTCCACCAAAGCCATCCTCCGCGTCGCCGACGCCGTCATCGACCGCGCTACCGAACGCATCCACAAGCAGCTCTGGACCGACAACGACCAAGGCGTCAACCCCGTCGTTTACGAGGCCTACTCCGAATCCGACGAAGCTGATTTCGTCACCCAGGAGATCGAACGAAACATCTCTGAAGGCAACTGGAGCCCCGGCGACGTCGCCATCATGTATCGCACCAACGCCCAGTCCCGCGTCATCGAGGAGGCCTTCCTCCGACGTGGCATCCCCTATCGCGTCGTCGGCGGCACCCGCTTCTACGCCCGCCGCGAAGTCAAAGACATCCTCGCCTACCTCCGCCTCATCTCGAACCCCACCGACACCGTCGCTTTCCAGCGCATCATCAACGTCCCCGCCCGCGCCCTCGGCCAGAAATCGCAGGGCGAACTCCTCGTCTGGGCCGAAGAGAACGGCCTCTCCCCCCTCGACGCTGCCGCCTACGCCGGCCAGTCCGACGGCCCCAACCTCACCGCCCGCGCCGCCCGCGCCTGCCTCGCCTTCGCGCAGATGATCCAGGACGCCCAGGAGGTCGCCAAAACCGGGACGCTCGAAGAAGTCATCGACATCCTCCTCCGCGAAACCGGCTACCAGGACTTCCTCTTCCGTGACTTCGACGACGCCGAAGACCGCTGGCAGAACGTCCTCGAACTCCGTACGGTCGCCTCCAACTACACCGAGATCGCCCCCGAAGCCGCCCTCGCCACCTTCCTCGAAGACGTCGCCCTCGTCGCCGACGTCGACTCCATGGGCGACGATGCCCCCCAGGCCGTCACCCTCATCACCCTTCACGCCGCCAAAGGTCTCGAATTCCCCGTCGTCTTCCTCGTCGGCATGGAAGAAGGCGTCCTCCCCCACCAGCGCTCCTTCGACGACCCCGCATCCATGGAAGAAGAACGTCGCCTCTGCTACGTCGGCTGCACCCGCGCCGAGAAGCAGCTCTACCTCGTCCACGCTTTCCGCCGCGCCCTCGCCGGCAGCGCCGGCCACAACCCCCGCTCCCGCTTCATCGACGACCTCAACGAAGACCACATCGATCTCCGCGGCCGTCACATCAAGACCGGCGGCGAAGACGTCCGCCCCGCTCGCAACCGCTGGCTCACCTGGGACGAAATGGACAACGACAAAAGTGGTGGCGGCGACCACGCCCCCACCACCACCCGCGTCCGCAACCGCTCTGCAGACGGCAGGCACGACGGCGTCGACGCCGATTGGGACAGCGAGCCCATCGTCCGCGTCCCCCTCAGCCCCGGCGACCGCGTCCGCCACGAAGCCTTCGGCCTCGGTGCCGTCGTCGCCACCAAAGACCGCGGCGGCGACTCCGAAGTCACCGTCGACTTCGAAGACGCCGGCATCAAAAAGCTGCTCTTGTCGCTGGCCCCCCTCGAAAAGGTCTAGCTTCGGAGACCAGCGTCCCGTTACCCCTTGGGCCGCACGTCCATCTGAAAATCCCGCTCGATCGCCGCGTACCACGTCTCGTCTTTCGCCACCCCGTGGTACGCCACCCACTCCTCATCCGACATCGACCCGCGCCACGCGAAGTACGGCTCCGCATCCGGCCCCGCCGGCCACCGCAACTGATCCGAGTCCGACTCCATGATC
>Ga0209501_10003942_pt1 | contig 14567 bp, 11 predicted proteins | sample ArcticOcean_MG_C_4_FD_187434 | JGI IMG/M metagenome (GOLD analysis project Ga0209501, IMG submission 187434) | Marine microbial communities from western Arctic Ocean - ArcticOcean_MG_CB4_134 (SPAdes) (version 2) | ecosystem: Environmental > Aquatic > Marine > Oceanic | place: Arctic Ocean...
AAGCCGCTGCGGCGACTCAATTCCGAACCGATGACAAACGACGAAAACGGCGGCGCGGTGACGAAGATGGCATCGTGCTGCAGCTCACCCAACAGACGCATGCCTTCTTTCAGTGCGTTCGGATACCACAACACCTGAGCGTCCGGCTGCAGCACTGCATTGCCGGCCGAACGTACGAGTTTCTTAAGCGACTGCTTCAATCTTCCACTGCGTGACAACCCGTCGACCGTCCCAGCCGAAATCGCATTCTTGATTGCATATCCCGGCTCAAGCGTCCGAGCCGTACGGATGATGGTAGATTCCGGCACTTCGCTCATTAACGTCTCGTCAGAGACTGGTACGGACGGATTCGCGACCGTCAGCACTGAGCAGTCCCAGCCAAACTCCGGAAGGTAGCGCACGAATTTCGTCACTCGCTGCACGCCAGCTCCACCCGATGGTGGAAACACATACGCGACAACAAGAGCACGCTGCATACGATTACCCGGGATTACTGAGGACATTGCTGCAACCTGTTGATTGTTGCCTCGACTAAGCTCAGTGTCTGATCGAGAGGGTCGACAATCGACGCAATGTCGACCGCCGCATCTCGCCAGTTTCGAGGCTGATAGAGAGACGCACCGATTTGATACTCCGAATCCAGAATCTGAAGCATCGCCCTGGACAGTTCCTCGCTGTTACCTGGCGGCACGAGTAATGAATGCTCCGGCGACACAATCTCCGAGACGCTGCCGATATCGGTTGATACAAACGGCGTTCCACAGGCAAGCGACTCGCGCAGCACGTTGGGAAGCCCTTCAGAATCACTCGAAAGGACTGTCGCATCCGCGGCCCGATACCATTCCGGAAGCCTCTTCTGGTTGACCGCACCCATCAGAGACACCGAGTCTGTCAGCTTGAGACGTTCAATGTGTTCGCACACATCGGACTGCATGGCTCCCGTGCCGAGCATGTAGAGACGCGCACATCGCTGTGCCTGGCGCACTCGCTCAAATGCATTCAATAAAATGTCGACGCGTTTGATATCGACCATCCGACCGACCCACAGATAGATCGGATCGCTGGCACGAGCCGACAGACTCAATGATCTGCGTGCTGCCTGACGATCACCACTACAGAACAGACCGCGATCAACACCCTGGTAAACCGTGTGGACACGTTCGGGGCTGGCACCGAGTTCGATGACTCGTTGACGCAATCCATCACAGACGGTCAGGACAACATCCGATTCCCGCAGCACGCGGCAGATAACGTCGCGACGTTTACGAGAACGTGTCAGCAACAGAACATCAGATCCGCCGATGATCACGCCAGCCTTCGCGCCCAGGGCGCGAGCAGCTCGCAAACCGGCTTCACCATCTGGATGCGCCCAGTAACTGAGCACCAGGTCCGGCCGAAACTCACGGCATGCGCGCTGCACGGTCGATCGAACTGATGACCACATGAAGCGACCGTACGCATGACGCAGCACTTTCGGTGGATAGTAGAAACGCGGACGCAGAACTGGAGGGCATGCTCGTCCCGCAGCTGTTTCAATTTCCTTCTGAGCCTGATCGAACTCACGCAACGCCGCCGGCGACGCTCGCTTCGAAACACGCGGGATGAAAGGCACACACTCAGTCCACGGCACGGGTGCGACGACGCGCACCTGACCGAACTCCGTCAACGCGCGACACATGGCACGATTGAACGTCCCACGCACCGGCGCCGCCGGATTCGGATAAACTGAACTGAGGAAGAGTGTGTTCATAGGTGGTAATCAGCCTTCAGGACTCAGTGTCCTCTGGAATGCCGTATCAAGGTCAATTTCAGGATTCCAGTTGAGCAGTCGCTTTGCACGCTCGTTCGAGAACTGCAGTGATTTCCACATGGCCTGGACACGATGCCGTGTCAGGACTTTAGGGATATGTCCTTCACTCCAGTCGCTGTACGATTCGTTGAAGCGTGCCACCCATCCGATGGCGAATTGAGGGATTCCGACAATTCGCAGCTTTCGACCTGACCGTCGATATCTCCGAATGATCTCTCGTCCGTTCGGCAGATCGTCGTCCACAATGTTGATCGTTTGACCGTCAACACCAGCCGCGAACCCGGAGTTGGCACCGGCCGCGGCGCAGTTTTCAACATAGGTCAGCGGAATCTGCTGTCGCCCACCCATACGTAACAGCCACTGGCCGAAGGGCAGTCCGATTCGATGTGTAAGCACTCCGCGTTCGTCGCCGTAGATCACACCAGGGCGCAGAACGGTCAACGGGATCGCTCTGTGATTCGCAATCTCTCGTGCCACTTCCTCCTGCAGGATCTTGCTGTAGGTGTATGAGTCCCGCAGATGCGGAACGGAATCGATCGGACAGTCCTCGTTCAGAATGGCGCGGCGTGGTAGTTCCTGTGGTCCGTACACCCCCAGTGAGCTGACCAGGACAAAGCGACGGCAACCGACATCCGCGGCCGCGGTCATCAGTGTTCGCGTAGGAACGGCCGAGTTGAGGATCAGGCTGCTGGTGCAACCACTTAACCCGGCGGCCACGTGATACACGACATCACAGTCAGTCAGCAGGACACGACACTCGTCGAGCCGGCTTAGATTGGCGGGCTCGGTCTGAACGCGAACCCAGTCCTCTTCACCAATAAACGCTTTCAATGCGTTGACGTCACTGCCCAGACGGACGGCGCAACGCACGGTCAGATCCTGGTCGAGCAATGCTCGCAGGACACGTCGTCCAAGGAATCCAGTTGCTCCAGTCAGGAGAACTTGCATCAGTGTTTCTCAGCTTAAGTCAGTTCACCATTTCAGCTCGATCCAACGCGCTTCACTGGATCGCATTCAGGGACGCGCCGCACCTCGTCAGTTCACACCGCCGGCTGGTATCACGAGACGTGGAAACTCCGCATATCGATCTCGACGCGGATCGCTCGACCCACGGGTGTCAGAATTTAGACGGCACGTACTTCGCTCCTCGTCCTCCATACGGCACTGCGCGAACATCGAATCCATCAGACCAGTCACACGTACCACCTCGTCATAAGACACGGGCAGTTGAGTTCCATCCAGAATCGCGCCATAGAACCGGCAGAACAGTTCCCGCATGCCACTGAAGTAATGTCCCTCGGCACGCACAAATCTCCCGAAGCCACGTCGCACATTGCGCATCGCTTCGCCAAGGAGTCGCAATGGCGCTTCGACTTTCGAGAACGCACCCGGAAGTCGCGTCCTTCTGTCAAAGCGAATGATCTGGGATTCGAGGTCGATTTCGATTCCTGCCTGGGTACCGTAGATGCGAGTTGTGCGGTAACGAGGTTCGATTGTGCTGGCAAACAGCAGGCTGCCCGTCACGTCTTCACCGCGGAAGTGAGCACGCAATTCCGTCGGAAACGGAACGCCGCGTGTCTTGTTGAACCAAGTGGCCCACAACTGCGGATTCGGGTCCGGCAGGAATTCGGTGATGCGATAGAGCGGGTGTGAGATCGTGTTCTGGAACAGTCCACCGGGAAGGTGTCGCACCCAGTGGTCCGGTTCGCTGCTGACCAGCTTTCCGAAGGGACCGTCGATCGGATAACCAAGCACGGACTCGACATGCTGCACGCTGCCGATCGCTCCTGATGCCACCAGATCGCAGGCTTCCAGCCACGTGGGATCAAACAGTTGATCGTGTCCCAGACAGACGAGGCGGCCAGTCCGCTCAGCAACGTCAATGACGGCTCGAGCCTCTTCGGCGTCGACCGTAAACGGCTTCTCGACGTAAACGTGCACACCCGCTTCCAGCAACTGGATCGTCAGCGGAGAGTGCGTCTGCACGGGGGTAGTGAGATGCACGATATCGGGTCGGGCCTGGTCGAGCATCTGCTCGACACTGGTGAACTGACCGGGCTCTTCGAATCGTTCGGCCGCCTGTCGCGCCAGTAACGGTTCGAGATCACACACGGCTACCAGGTCGGCGCACTGTCTGTGTCGAATCTGCTGCAGATGCGCATCGGCGATCTGTCCGCAACCGACCAGTCCAATTTTGATACGCGGCTCAGTCACGAGACACCTTTCTCCCGCAACAGTTCTGTGTAGATTTCCTCGTAGCCGCGCACCATGTTTCGCACGTTGAAGTCTCGTTCGATTCGCTGCCGTGCAAGCTGACTCATGATGGGCCACGTGTCCGTGTCGTTAAGCATGTCGCGCATGGCCAGAGCGAGTTGCTCTGGACTGCCCGAATCGACCAGTCGGCCAGTGCCTCCATCGACCACGATCTCTGGGTTGCCACCCACGCGGGTCGTGACCACCGGCAGACCAACGGCCATTGCTTCGAGGATCGTCAGCGAGATGCCTTCGGTTAGTGATGACGAAACAAAGAATCCGGCCTGCGGCAGCAACTGAGCAACGTCGCTGCGTTCTCCCAGAAACTCAACGTGTTCTGTCAGATCGAGGTCCGCCGCGAGTGCTTCCAGATTCGGGCGATCGGGTCCGTCACCGACGATCCGCAGCCGAAACTCAGGGTGTTCCTTAATGAGAATCCAGACAGCTCGCAGCAACGTCGAGAAGTCTTTCTCAGGTGAAAGTCGCGCGACACTGATCGCAATTGGTGCAGCCGCCGGTCCGCGGAAATCGAAGCGATCGACGTCGATTCCGTTCCATAGAGCGACGATGCGATCGGCCGAATGACGGTCGTCTGCTCGACACAATGCCGCAGCGTCTTCCGACACGCCGACAATTCGATCGGTCACTCGATTCGCCAGGCGAAACTGCAGCCGTGCTCGCCAACTGTTTCCACAACCACGACCGTGTTGTGTGTTAATCCGGACTTGAAGCGGTTGGGGCAGCAAGGGCTTGCGATTAAGCCCTGTTTTTCAGGGTTTGGTGGGATTCCGGGGGCGCGGGAGTTTGCGCGAGTTCTGGCTACCGGACTGGCGGACAGCGGGCGGACGATTCCGGGGCGGCGTCAGGCCGCGACCTCGAGCAGGTCCAGAACATGACGTTGCAGGGGCGTCGACTCCGTGAGCTGAGGGAACTCCGTGCCGCTTGAGGTCAGGGCGATGCGGTGTCGCGACAGAGTCGCAAGATCCATCAGCAGATCCTGGAAGCTCTGGACCGGATGCCCGGCCGCGTTTCGCCCCGTGGCGTCCTTTTCCTGCGCCGACGCCGAGCGAACGGGCGGGGCCACAATCGAGGCGCGGGAGACCTGCGCGGACTCGTGGTCAGCGTCCTCGTAGAGAACCTCCTGGAGTCGCTCACGCATGTGCCACTCGACGTAGTACGCCAGCATGCACAGGAACACGTGAGCCCGAATGCGATCATCGTTCCAGTGATAGATCGGACGCACATGCAGGTCGACCGTCTTCATGCTGCGGAACGCACGCTCGACGGTCGCAAGGCTTTTGTAGGTTTCTACTAACTGCTCGGACGTCATCTGTGTGGACGGTACGCTCGACCGCACGACGTACAGTCCGTCCAGCGCCGCTTCGGTCGCGATGTTGTCAGTGCGTCGCGTGTAAGTGAAGCTGTGGGTGGTGATGGTCAGCTCGAAGTGCTTTTCCATTTTGTAACGACCGATGACCTTGCCGACGCGCAGGCCGATTTCTTTCTCGCCGCTGAGCGGGTTCTTCTGTCGCTGCGTCGCGCGGACGATGACCTCCAGTTTCTCTTCGGTGGCTGCCAGCAGTACTTCGCGTTTGCGGGCGCGTTCGTCGGCCAGAATCGGGTTGCGGCACACAACCAGGCGTTCGCCCGGAAACAGGTCTTCATCCGTGATTTCGGCCAGATCGCATTCGTCGAACAGTGATCGGTTGACGTGTCCGGCGTCCACCAGCCTGCGGATCCCTTCAGTCCGCAAAGCGGTAATCCAGTCCAGTCCTGCGACATCACGCAGATCCTCATTGATCCGCGCCGACGTGATCATGCCGCGATCGCCGACGAACACCACCGTCTTAAGACGAAACCGTTTCCGCACGCGATCCACCATGCGCGTGAAGGCTTTGGGATCGGCGGTATTACCAGGCAGCACTTCCACCGAGATCGGGCGACCTTCCGGATCACACAAAAGACCGTACACAATCTGAGCGCGATCCGATCGATGGTCGCGGCTGTAGCCGTGGTTCACCAGCTCCGATTTGCGGCCGTAGCAGTAGCTCGACGACAGATCGAACAGCACCAGAGTCCCCTCGGCAAGATGCCTCTTCGCCAGCTTGTTCTCAATCCGCGTCTGCCGCGCGAGCAGCCAGTCCATGGCCGCGTAGAGTTCATGCACATCGACGTCGCCCAGCCGCAGTTCTTCCGCCAGCGTATTCTGAGCCGTCTCTGCCCGCAGGCCTTTAATACAACTCAGCTTCGATCCCGGTGAGAGGATTCGGTCCACAACCATGGCCATCACGAGCTGCCGCTCGCGACACGGCCGTGACAGGAGCAGTCTGTCGAGACCGATGTTCTTCGCTGTACCCAGCACGGCAGCCACATTGCCATGCGGCAGACTGCGCACAATCCGGAACGAATCGGAATCTGCGATCAGCGGGCTTTCCCCGGCGAGACGCCGCTTGATGTACTCGATGGCATCGTCGGGCAGGTCGGAGAGATTGCCGACGGTCTCATGCTGGACCTTGCCGTCTTCGCGGTAGGTTCTGCGCAGGAGCACGGACTTGTAGGTCTTGCCCTTGTAGGTCTTCGTCACAGTCTCGACATGAACTTTTCGTGGCTTCTTTTCGCTCATTCGCGTCTTGTAGCGAAAACGATCTCCAGCGCCTGGCCCTGAAATGAAATTATTTCGACTAATTTCTGGCTACAGCACGCAGAAAAACACGCCGGTCTGAGCCACCGAATACGGCCTTTTCAAGGCTGAAACCCTCAAGAGGCCGTTTCAAGTCCGGGTTAATGACAACCGGCACGCCCGCTCGTCGTGCAGCCAAAGCACCGTAGAAATGAGCCAGCGTGTTGTGCGTATGGACGATTTGCACGTTGCCGTCTCGGAACAGCTGCGTGAGACGATTCAGTCGACCAATTCGCCCCGAGGACGAATCGGCGACGGATTCCACGTCGTGCCCCAGCGCCGTCAGATCATCGGCTGGCTGACCCATTCGACCCAGCGCCGCGAACTGCAGTGAGAACTGTTCGGCGTCGTGGTTGCGTCCGAATTCCACGAGGAGCCGTTCGAGTCCACCGGTCGCCAGACACATGCTCACGTGGCAGACTCGAACCGAGGCTGTTTCGGTTGAGCTCGCTCGCGGCGAAGCAAAGTCCGGAGTGTCAAATGTCCCTGTCACGGCTGAATCAATCATGCGTGCTGTTCCGAATGTGAGACACACACACCTGACGGAGTCAGGGCGGTCTCGGCCAGAGTCTTCCGCGTATGCTGACTCTATGTCGCAATCCGGCATGCGGACGGGAGTCGCGCGCAGGTCTGGCCAGAACTCGGCTGTTGCGACTATTCGGAACCGCGCAACCCGAATCCGCTGGAAACGGTTACGGACGAAAAACTGACTGTGACGGTTCGACTGGATGCGTGAGCGATCGAGCACGGTGCGTCGTTCGTGCTTTCGACTTCAATTCGTTTCGCCAGCGAGTTGAACAAGCAGGAGTTCGATTTGCGCGCGTTCAGAGATCCGACTGCCACCCTTGAGGGACGTGTCTGCAGTCAGCAACCACTCCGAAATCCGCTCGGCACGCGGTCGGCCGATGCGACGCAGGTAGTGGCTGGCCGGCCCAATCTCGTGCGGAAAGGCGCCGGCCTTCTGCAGAGCGGCGTTCAGCGACAGTCCCTGCCGAGCCAGTTCCGTCGCCGTCGACATCTTGCGAAACACGTACGCGATTCCACCGAGGATCCGATGCGGAGACTCACCACTGCCGATCAGCCGGTCGAACGCTGCCAGTGCCGCTCCCAGCCGCCCATCGCGCACAGCATCGGTCATCGCCCAGGTGGTCTCCGCCTTCCAGCCACCCACAAGCCGCCGGACGGCCTCGACATCGATCGTGGTCTGATCCCCCACATAACTGGTCAGCTTCTGCAGTTCCTGGTCGAGCTGTGCCAGATGCGTCCCGGCCAGTTCCATCAGCAGCGATACCGCATTGCGGTCAATCGACTTCTCGTATTTCTGCTGAGCTGTCTCCTGAATCCAGCGAGAAAGAGCGGCTCCCTTAAGCTGCGAGCATTCCACAACCAGGCCGGACTTGTTGATGACCTTGTAGAGCCGCGTGTTCTTCGGCATCGACTTCACGTCAAGAATCAGCAGCGATTTCTTTGCGGGACTGTCCGCATATTTCTCCAGAGCTGCCCGATTCGCCGATACGAAATCCGCTGCCTCATCGACAATGACAACCCGCCGATCGCTCCACATCGAGATCGTCAGTAATTCATCACGGACGGATTTCATGTCCGTGTCTTTGCCTGTGAACCGCGTCGGTGCGTCGTCATCGCTGTTCAGGGCGGACTGCGTCAGCAGTTGGATCGCGGAGCCCTTCAGGGCTCGTTCATCGCCGACAAGCGCAACCACACACGGCAATGCATCTGGTGGCGTACGGAGAAATTCAGTGGCGTGCATACTCTTAACCGTGCGATTTCAGTCGTTAAACCGGGCTCCCAGCCATCAGCGAATTGACGCGAAAACTCAAACAGCGGTATTCTGGTCTGAGCTGACGACACGGATCGTGAATCGAACCGCCTGGCTTTTCCAGCGAAGACCGATCTTACGTCGGCTTCCCACCTGACCAATCTGGGCTTCGCGTCCAATTTGCCTCACTCCGGAGGTCCCGCCTGTGCATGCTGCTCCCCGTTTTCTCAGCGTTGTCGTTGTTTGCGCGGTCACGTTCGGACCGTCGGTCTCTGCGATCGCTCAAACTGATCCGACGAAACTCACGGGTCTGACGATTGACGATTCTCAGGCCGAACTGAAAGGCGAATGGACGTCCAGCACCAGCACGCGAGGATACCTCGGCGAGTCGTACTTCCACGACATGGCGACCGGCAAGGGTGAGAAGTCCGCGAAGTACACGTTCCGCGTGCCGGTTGCCGGCGACTACTACGTGATGATCGCCTACACCCCGGGCAGCAATCGGGCTCCGAAAGTTCCCGTCACTGTCGAGTCCATCGACGGCAAATCGACCGTATTCCTGAATCAGGCTCAGGCGCCACAACTCGGCACAGGATTTCAGCCGGTGGGGCAGTTCAGCTTCTCGGACACCGCGGACTCTACAGTCCTGATCGAAACGACCGGGACAACTCAACACGTCATCGTCGATGGCATTCGCCTCTTGTCGACCGCCGAATTCAAGACCGCGGAAAAGGATGAGAAGACGGCTCGCCCGGTCGTGAAGAAACCCGCGAAAAAACAACCGCCGAAACCCAAACCGAAACCACCCGAGTTCACTCGAAACCCCGCGAAGACAACCTTCCAGCAAATCACGTCGAAGCAGTTTGACGCACTACTTGCTGGACCGAAGACACCGAAACTGGAAGCGGTCAGCGACGTGACGTTTCTCCGTCGCGTGTCACTCGACCTTGTCGGACGTCAACCTTCGTTGGAGGAGTATCAGTCGTTCCTTGCAAGTCAGTCTTCGGATCGTCGTGATCAAACCATTGAGCGACTGCTGGCGTCCGAATCGTTCGGACAGAACTGGGGCAACTACTGGAGTGACGTGATCGGTGCCCGTCAGGCGGAACCTCAACTGACATACCTCAATTACACGTCTTTCCGCGGGTGGCTGGCCGACGGATTCAATACAGGTACCGGCTGGGACGAGATGGCGTTCCGCATGATCACGGCAATCGGACGGGTTGGCGATGGCCCGCAAGGTGCGTTCATCGGATTCCATCAGGGCGAACGTAACAAGCTGGCCGGTGAGTCAGCTCGTGTGTTTCTTGGCCTGAAGATCGGATGCGCGCAGTGTCACGATCATCCGTTTGTTGACATGCCTCAGGAGACGTTTCATGGCATGGCGGCGTTCTTCGCACGCACGAAAGTCAAACTGCCATGGAACGACAGCGACAGCATCGAAATCTCCAGCTCGGACAAGGGCGAGCACAAGATGCCCGGTGCGAAGAGTGAGATGCTGCCGACCGTGTATCGTGGCAAAGAACTCGATCTGGGCCTGTCCGATCAGGAACGTCGAAAGAAACTCGCCGACTGGCTGGTCAGTGGCGACAACCCGTTCTTCGCCCGCTCGTTTGTGAATCACATCCAGTCGCGGCTGATGGGACGCGGTTTCTTTCACCCGGTCGATGACCTTGGTGAAAGCATCAAGCCGCTGAATCCGGAAGCCCACGACGCATTGGCCGCTCACTTTGTCTCATCCGACTTTGATGTGAAGTCGCTGTTCCGACTTCTGGTTTCCACGCAGACGTATCAAAGCGAACGTCAGGCGGAAGCCGTCGTTGTGACCGGTTTCACCGGCGCCACTCCGAAGAAGCTTCGTGGCGACGAAGTGTTTGACTCGCTGGTCGCCGCCATCGAATTGCCGAACATCGACACGAAAGTCGAAGCCTCAACGGACAAGACGCGTTTCCCGCCTCCGCCGAAAACCACACGTGATCTGGTCAACGAAGCGTTCGGATTCGATCCGTCAACGAAAGACGAGTTGCTGACTCGTACGATGAAGCAGGCCATCTTCCTGATGAATAACGACCAGCTTCATCGTCAGATCGACGCATCACCAGACAGCGACACAGTGCTGTCTCGACTGATCAGGAAAGAACTCGACAACGACGTAGTCATCGATGCCCTCTACGCACGAGTCCTCACTCGCGAACCCACCGATGCCGAGCGAGCCATCGTGCTCAAGCACGTCGAATCCAACAAAAACCGCGGCGAGGGATTCGAAGACATCCTGTGGAGCTTGCTGAACAGCGCGGAATTCACGACACGAAAATAAACCGTTCCCGCTCGTAGAGCTTGTCGGGTTTTCGCGAGCCGGCCTCCAACCGCATAAATGCGGTTACTACGAACGGGATTACTACGAACAAGGCCACCGACAATGACAACCCCCTTTCTTCACGCGTGGACTGACCGTCGCGGCACGACCGGCCGGCGGGATTTCCTGCAGCAACTGAGTGTGGGCGCCGGTGCAGTCGGCACCGCACACATCGGCTGGCGTGATCTGCTGATCGCACGGGCGGACGAACTCCGTAAGCAGCAACGGTCCATGATCCTGCTGTGGATGGATGGAGGCCCAAGCCAGTTCGAGTCGTTCAATCCGAAGATCGGATCCAAGAACCAGGGTCCCGCCAAAGCGATTTCAACGAAGTTGCCCGGGACCGAATTCGCCGAGTTCTGGCCGAATGTTGCGAGTGTCGCCGACAAGATCAGTTTCATTCGTTCAATGCGGTCCGGTGAGGCCGATCATTTCCGGGCGATCAAGCTGGTTCGATCTGGTTACCCGATCAACCCGGCAATCGCCTATCCGACATGGGGCTCGGTCGTCGCAATGGAGCGGTACGAAGCCGCATTCGAACTGCCGTCCTTCGTACGCGTCGGAAAACCACGCATCAAGCAGCGGGACATCAATGCCGGCGTGCTCGGAGCGAAGTACGAATCATTCAAAATCGACGAGCCGGGAAAACTGCCCGAAGACGTGCTGCCACGCGTACCGACGGATGTGCTGAACCGGCGGCTAGCTCTGTCCGATGCTTTGGATGCCGAGTTCGCCCGCACGGGTGCCGCTGCCGTCGTCAAAGAGAAGCAAGACATCTACGACCGAACGAGCCGTTTTGTGACCAGCCCGCGACTGGGCGTGTTCAACCTGGATGATGAACCGGGAGCGCTCCGCGATTCCTACGGTCGCACAACCTTCGGCCAGGGCTGCCTGCTCGCCCGACGTCTGGTTGAATCCGGAGTGAGTTTTGTCGAAGTCTTCAGCCATGGCAGTAAGAACGACGCAGGCTGGGACACGCACGGCAATGGGTTCCGTGACACACCAAACCTGTGCGGCGAATCCGATCCGGCCTTTGCGACTCTGATCACCGACCTCGAACAGCGAGGCATGCTGGAGAACACACTCGTCGTGTGGATGGGCGAATTCGGGCGCACGCCGAAGATCAAAAAAGACGGCGGCCGCGACCACTACGCCAAAGGCTGGCTGACAGCAATGGCCGGCGCAGGCATCCAGCCCGGACGAGTCATTGGAGCCACAGACAAAGACGGCCTCGACGTGACCGAGCGACCAGTCAGCGTTCCCGACCTCTACATGACCTTCTGTCACACCCTGGGCATCGACCACGAAAAAGAATACATCACCGCCGAAAACCAGCCCCTCAAACTGGTAGACGAAGGCGGCAAGCCGGTCGAAGAACTGTTCTAACGACGGTGGCCGGCATTGTGTTGCAAGGTGGTGCTGTGGATGCGGGCCATTCGTGATGCAACCGCCACGTCGCGATAACCTGCTCGTCCTTATCTGATTCCCGACAGGCTGGACGGCTCGCGCGATGACCAGATCTCGAACTGAATCCGGCTCAGCCACGGAATGCAATGGGCGGCCACAACAGAGAATCCCACTGTGAGCAATGGTGTGAAGCCAAGTACGTATCGCGACAGTGGATAGAGAACAGTAAACACGGCTACATGGTAGGCGACGGTTGTTACCGTAACGGTGATGGCGAAGTGAGACTGCGGATGGTTGCGCCAGAGAAGGATGAATCCGACAAGTCCACCAGCGAGCCAGATCAAGTTTGAGGCACCAACGAACATCTGATGCCTTCCGCTTTGTGTTGCAAACCAAAGCCGTCCGAACTTGCAGGCAAAGTACTGGAGCAACTCGACTTTGCTCTCAGCCCACTGCAATCGATAGTTGGCCAGACCCAGTTGGTAGTTATAGCGATCACCGATCGCAGGCGACTCATGTTCCGGACGAGGTGCGATCACGCCTGACGATACCAGCTCGGCGGCCCGGGCGGCTTTTCGGTGATGGTGTTCCGGAGGAGGCACCATGAACTCCATTTGCGATCCAGCATACAGGTTTGCGCCGCCGTTCGAGACGACCGGAATGAACTCACCAAACACGACAGCGTTACGGATCGTCCAGGGAGCAACTGTCAGGACAAAACCTGCGGCGAGTGTGGTTGCAAACTTCCACTGCGTCGCCGACCGAAACGGTATAACGAGGATCAGCGCCGCCCAGGGAACGATCAACAGCATTGGTGTGGCGCGACACAACGTCGCCACTCCCAACAGGGCTCCACTAAGCCCAAAGCTGCAGAGTATTCGAGGCATTGAGTTCTCAGTCATCGAGCATTGCGAGCGTCGGTGGCTTTCGACAAGCGCACAGACAGAGACGGTCATTAGAAACGTAAAAGCGGATTCCGGGCAGATCAGTGCACAAGCATAGATCGCGCAGGGGTTCACGGCCCAGAGCCAGGAAGCACACCAGCCGGCTCGCGGTCCCGCCAGTCTCGTTACGAGTCGTCCGAGCACAACCAGTGTGGCTATATCAAGTGCGACCTGGAGCAGCCGGACGCCCCAGATGATATTGGGGCTAATCAGATCGGCCGCGGCGATCAGTAGCGGATAGACCGGTCCGCGCACGATGTCAGGCAATCCATACACGTTGAGAAAGCCGGAGCCGTGAAGCAGGCTATCGGCAATGGGAAGATAGTCTTCGATGGCATCCGGACTTGGGTCCAAGTGACGCAACGCAATCAGAGCGGTCAATCGCAGGCAAAGTGCCACGCCGATGACGAGTAGCAGACGTCGTCTGGCAGGGGACAAGTAGTATTGGCACACGTCCATAACAGTTTCCTTGACAGTGTCTGAACTTGAGTGTCAGAAACTCCACGCAATAAGGAACTATCATTCCTTCTTTGTGCTGTGGTGTCTCGGGCTCGTGACAGTGACTGGAGTCTATTAACAACACGCATGCCATTAAGCGACACGTCTAGTTCACGCTGAACAGCCAGTAAGAAACAGACGGTGGTTATTTGGTAAACACCAGTTCCTTGTTCGCATCGGCGTCTGCGCAATTCTCGGCAACGCGATCACGAAAGATCTCTGGGTAACGGTCGCCGGCAAGCGAGAATTCGGGTGAAGGATGAACACGAAGGGTTTCCTTTACGCCCCATTTCGCCAGGCGATATCGGACACTGACACCCAGTACGCCGAGCCCATAGGTTACCGATCGGCGAAAATTGATCGAACTTGCTTCAGGGAAGTACTTCGTGGGGCAAGAGACTTCGCCGATGCTATATCCCTGCGCGATGACCTGTGCGAGCATCTGATTGTCGAAGACGAAGTCGTCAGAATTTGACAGCAATGGCAGTGACTCCAGGACCTCACGCGAGAATGCTCGGTATCCCGTGTGAAACTCCGAAAGTTTGCTGCCGAGCATAGCGTTCTGAAACGCGGTCAAGGCACGATTTGCGATGTACTTATAGAGGGGCATGCCGCCTTTGCGCGCCGTGTTGCCGAGAATACGTGAGCCGACCACTGCGTCGTAGACACCAGAACTGATCATGCCGGCCATGGCCGTGACGAGTCGCGGGTCGTACTGATAGTCCGGATGCAGCAATTCCCGGACGGTCTGTCTCCTCGGGGATTTTGGGGCTCAGAGCGGAGTGAGGAGGGTTTTGCTCGGACGATGGGGCTGGTGCGACTGGCTTTGAGCTGACTCATCG
>Ga0209501_10003946_pt1 | contig 14555 bp, 12 predicted proteins | sample ArcticOcean_MG_C_4_FD_187434 | JGI IMG/M metagenome (GOLD analysis project Ga0209501, IMG submission 187434) | Marine microbial communities from western Arctic Ocean - ArcticOcean_MG_CB4_134 (SPAdes) (version 2) | ecosystem: Environmental > Aquatic > Marine > Oceanic | place: Arctic Ocean...
ACATACCTCGTTAACTGGAATGGAAATGATTACTAAGAATAAATGGGTCTTGCACTTAATAATTGTAGCAACATTAATATTTCTAGGTGCATGTGAAAACTCTTCAAAGGATTCTAGCATCCAAGTAGCGCCACCGAAGGTAAAACCTACAGCTACAATGCAATCAGGAATGAAACAATCTAAACCTGAAACTACAATAAAACCAGAAATAAAACAATTAAATAACAAATCTAAAATACTTGAAAAAAGAACCCCTATTATATTTTCGACACCAGATAGATATGATGATTTCCCTAAAAATATTCAAGATGCATTCAAACAAATTGTAGATACCGAATTTTCTGAATTATCAGAAAAAGCTGGAATATCTGTTGCCGTGTATACAGATGGCATTCTTTGGACTTACTCAAGTGGTAAAGCTAGTGAGTCAGTGGAAATGACGGAAAACACACCATTGATGATTAGTAGTACTTCAAAAACATTTTTGTCTGCACTCATACTTACACAAATAGAAAAAGGACTATACAAATTGAGTGATCCTATAGAATCTGTTCTATATGATCATCCAGATTTCTCATCCTTTGATACAACCAAAATCAACACACAAGTTACGGTTGATAATCTCTTAAACATGTCATCAGGAATGGCAAACTACAGTAAAAACATGCAAGGAATGAGTGATTTAATAAAAATGCCAGTGTTAAAGCAAATTGATTTGATTGATTTGATCCAATCTCCATATGATAAACCAGGATCATTTGAGTATAACGACACAAACGTAGTACTCCTAGGCATGATCGCAGAATTACATTCTGGTCAACGACTTTCAGAACTCTACAGAAAAACTTTTTACGAGCCCCTTTCTATCACAGCAATAACACTACCTGAAGAAGGAATTGAATGGCACTCAGGAATAGCAAAAGATCCAGCTACAAATTTCAGTTTGCCTGCAATGGGTATGCCTTATACGGACATCTCTAGATGGGCATCAAGTTTCGGGAATATGATAGATGCTGCACCTTTTGAATTTGGATATTATATTGGTGCAATGGGAAGAACTCGTTATGCTTGTTGTGGAATCATATCAACCCCTCAAAATATAGCTCGTTGGGCATATCATCTTTATAGTCCAAATGGATTGGCTATTTCAGAATCCGTCCGAATTCAATTAAAAAACTCAACATCTCCAACAAGGATTCCTCCCTGGTCTTCCTCAAAAATGCCGGGCCAAATTCCAGCAGAATATGGATACCTTGTATCAATGAAAAAATTTCAAACTCCAAATACTAAAACCCCAATAATTACTGCATACGGACATCCTGGAGGCGGTAGTGGATATTCTGGAACGATGCATTATTCTCCTGAGTTAGATTTATCAATCTCTATAATAACCAACTCTCAAATGAAAGTTTTAGGGACATGTAGTACTGCCGCGCCAGGTGATTGTATTACCATGGAAATATTCAAAAGTTATATGGAGCAACAATTAAGTGAATAATATATCCCATTTGGGATGTGCTAAAATTTAGGAATATTTTTATTTTAGAATTACCATATGTCAATTAGACAACGCAATACTTTTACCAGAATATTTGCGATTGTAAGTGCGATACCTTATGGTCGAGTGGCAACCTATGGTCAAATAGCAGAAATTGTACCTATATCTAACGCCCGTATAGTAGGGTTTGCTCTTGCAAGTCTGGACGGATCTCAAGATGATGTTCCTTGGCATCGCGTAGTCAATTACAATGGAAAAATCAGCTCAAGAGGCTTGGATCAGATGTTAGTCCAAAGGGAATTACTAATGTCTGAAGGTGTTAAATGGAATGAGGGAGGGAAAATAGACCTCAAAGTGTACGGTTGGTAAACAAGTATTATTTGTTCCTGGTTTTATTAGTGACGATGACTGTTAGGTAAATAAGTTCAGATCTCCCCAGTTGTTAATTCTGATGAAATTTACATAATCAATAGACTTTAGATTGTTAGAAATATCTAACAATCTAGTTTAGCACCAGAAAGATTCTAATACGATTCTTTCCAGAATGTTATTATGTTAAGTTGATTTAGATATGCAACTGGAAACCCAACGACTTCTACGCCTACGCAATCTTAAGTCTAAGGTTTCCTGTTTCGCATAGAGTTCTTTCATATGGTTGCACTTTCAATAGTCACAAATTCACTCCAATATTCAAGATTAATCAAAAATTTAAATAACTATATAACATTTTTTAAAAAAATCAGCAGAGTTAGTATTTAATCTTGGGAACGAAACACGCAACAATTTAACATCATAATTAAAGCAATTTCAAAACTATTTTAAAATCTCATTAAATATTGGTTAAGTATTGAGATTTATATTTTATTGATTAATATATGACACATATAATCTATATAATCATTTTACAATGTGAATCGAGGTTTTATTGTGACAGCACTCAACGGTATAAGAATAATTGATCTGACTCGATATGTTTCTGGACCATTTTGCACAAGACAACTTGCTACAATGGGAGCTGAAATAATAAAAATTGAAAAACCAGTTTCTGGAGACCCATCTAGAAACATCGAACCTTTTTATAACGATCAACCAGGTATTGAAAATAGTGGATTATTCATGTATTTGAATATGAGCAAAAAAGGGATTACCTTAGACTTTAAGAAACCCAAAGGCAAAGACATACTTCTAGAACTAGTGGAAACTGCTGATATAGTTGTTGAAAATTTTAGACCAACATTTTTACCAAAATTAAATCTCAGCTATGAAGATCTAAAAAAAGTAAACCCTAACCTTATCATGACATCAATATCCAATTTCGGGCAAACAGGTCCATATCGTGATTTCGAACTTACTGAAATTGTAATGTACGCTATGGGACTCACAATGAATGTCACTGGGCTCGCAAGCCGTGAACCTCAAAAAGCTGCATTAACAGTTATGCAGCATCAAGCTGGATCAGTTGCTGCAAATGCAACATTAGGGGCTTATCTAGGTAGAGAAATCCACGGAATAAGCCAACACATTGACGTGTCTCTTCTCGAAACACAATTAACATCAATTGATAGAACTGGTGCTCAACTCTTAGGATATCAATTCAGTGGCTCTAATCCATTTCAGAGATTTGGAGATACCGCTATAACTATTCTACCAATGGGAGTTTATCCTGCTTCTGATGGCTACGTAATGTTTGTAGGAGCACATCCTCATTGGTGGCCACGTTTTGTTAAAATGATCGACAGACCTGATCTATTTGAAGATCCACGGTTCCAAGATTCAGATTACAATTTTGTATATAACTTGGACTATAAAGAAGAATTCGAAGGCATAATTCTCGAATGGATAATTCAAAAAACAAAACAAGAAGTAATGCAAGAAGCACAAGCTGCAGGAATGGCAGGAACTGCTATTAATTCAATGGCTGATGCAATAAATGATCCCCAATTCAATTTCAGGAAATTTTTTGTCGAAATAGATCACCCTACAACTGGAAAAATAAAATATCCAGGAGTTCCTGCTCATTTTACAGACATAATACCAGAGCTTAAAAGGGCTCCTTTGCTGGGAGAACATAATGAGGAAATATACAAAAAGCTTGGATATGATAAAAATAAATTAGAAGAATTAATTCTTGAAGGGGTAATTTGATGACCAGTCAAAATAATAATATTCCACTTCCACTCGAAGGCATTCGTGTAATTGATATGACAATAGTTTGGGCAGGCCCTTATGCAACCATGCTCTTTAGTGATATGGGAGCTGAAGTTATTCGTGTTGAATCTTTACAAACTCCTGATATAAACACGAGAGGAAACCCAAAGCCTCCTAAGGGATTATTAGGAACTCCTAGAGCGAATATGTTTCCAAATAGAGATCCTGGAAAACGTCCATGGGAACGAGGTGCTTCATTTGCATACAGTGGAAGAAATAAACGAAGTTTAACAGCTGACTTGCTTAGAGACGAAGGAAGGGAAGTTTTCTTTCGACTTGCTAAAGTTAGCGATGTATTTATAGAAAATGGCGCTGCAGGTACCGTAGAAAAGCTTGGAATAACTTACGAAGCACTAAAGGAAATTAATCCTAAACTTATAATGTGCTCATTACCCGGATATGGCACAAATGGTCCATACAAATACTATAAAGGTTATGGGGCAAATGTTGAAGCTGTATGTGGGCACACTTACCTTCGAGGATATCCAGATATGGACTTTACAGGAACCTCTCCAATATTTCATGCTGATCCAGCTGCCGGCGGCACTGCTGCATTTCTTATTCTTTCAGCATTAATAAATCGTAGAAAAACAGGAAAAGGTCAATATATAAATCTTTCACAAGCAGAAAACATGATTACACAATTGCCCCAGGCGTTCATGGATTATTCCATGAACGGTCGTGTTCGCGAAAGAATGGGGAATCGACACAATAAGCACACTCAGGGTTGTTATCCATGTATTGGTGAAGATAACTGGGTAGTGATGACAATAAGAAATAATCAGGAATGGGAATCATTATGCAAAGCTATGGGTAAGCCTGAGCTTATAGATGATTCAAGATTTAATGATATGCGTAAACGAATCGAAAATCACAATGATATTGATCAAATCATTTCTGAATGGACAAAAGATAAAGAAAAATATGAAATCTTTCGTACTCTTCAGTCATTAGGAATACCAGCTGGGCCCGTAACACAACCTAATGACGTTCTAACAGATCCTCATAATATCGATCGAGGATTATATGAAGAACACTTTCACCCTTCGCTTGAAGGATCATTTAAATACCCAGGACCCATGTTCAAAATGTCTGAAACTCCATTAAGAATAAGAAAACTATACCCAACACTTGGAGAAGACAACGAATATATATACAAAGAACTTTTAGGTTACTCCGATGAAGAATATTCAAAACTTCAAGAACAGAAACATATTGGAGACACGTACTTTGGTTTAGGATTGGAGGATCTTTCCGGAAACATTGTTTAAATAAAACAAGTATTTTTAAAACCAAATAGGTTCGAATATGCTGATATTTTTCAAATGAATGGAACCCATAATCTTATCCTTAAAAGTTCTTAGCCTATAAGATGCTCCATAAATGGACGTACAGTATTGACATTTCCGTTAGGAAGATTAATTACCTGAACATCACCACCAAGATCAGAACGCTCCTGTAGCTGTTCACGAATCTCTAATGGTGAACCAATAACCTGAATAGAACGCACCATATCATCAGTAATAGCATCTATAGATTCTTGTCTATTTTGATCCGACCAAGCTTTTTCAGATTTAAGAACTTCATCTTCAAATCCATTATTAATTAACATATCTCTATAGAAATGACCCATTCGATTAATATAATGAAATAATGTTTGTTTGGAAGATTGCCACTTCAATTCGTCATCTTTGCCATCAAGAATTGTAACTTTTGTATTTAAAGCAATTGTAGGATTTGGATTTTTTTTATTGTCACCTGGTTCCTGCATAATATTTTTTAAAGCTGGAAGTTGTTCCTTCGGCCAATGAATCGGCATGATTCCATCAGCTATCATTGATGTCTGTTTAATTGATTTCGGTGTAATGGAAGCAATATAAACAGGAATATTATTTCTTGGAAGGTCACCAGCTGATTGCAGTTGAAACCCACGAGACATTTTAAATATATCACCAGAGTATTCTAGTCTTTCTCCTGAAATTAATTTATCGAATATTTCAACATATTCTTTGAGTCGTTTAAGAGGAGTGCGAAATGGTATACCATGGAAATGTTCAACAACAAATTCCCCTGAAGAGCCTAAGCCTAGAATCATTCTGCCATTTGAAATGATATCTAATGCAGAAAATTCTTGGGCCATTACTGCTGGACTCCTAGAAAAGCAATTAAGAATCCCAGTCCCCACAGTAATCTTTGTAGTATTAAGAACTACTGCTGTTAACCAAGGAATTGCTGAGTTCCCCCAACCCTCAGTAACCAAAGCCCAATCATACCCCATGTCTTCAGCCAATTTTACCTTTTCAAGTGCGTCCTTCCATTCTGAACCTTGTTGATCAACAAAAATGCCGAGTTTCATAAGATTTTCTCCTTGTTAGTAATTCTATTAATTTTTCGTGAAAACGAGCGATAGGATTCGAACCCACAACAACCTGCATGGGAAGCAGGGACTCTTCCTCTGAACTACGTGCGCGTCATTTGTAATTCAAATTATAAGAATTGAATTACAATCAATCAAGAATTAATATACTTGTCTAAGATCCGGTCGCCTTGCTGCCATCGCTTCATCTAACTGTGTAATAGGAGCACAGACCCAACAGGGAAATCTCATGGATGATATTGCCCTATGACCCTAACAACTACGCATGGACATTACAACGGGTTGCTTCTCCCAAAGTTGATTGGCACCCTGATTATAAGTGGACTCTATATGAAAAAACTGAAACAATAAATTCAAATCACCGAACATGTTAAAAGATTTTAATAAGATTCTTTTTAGAATGTTATTATGTTAAATTAATTCAGACTTTATATTAATTATAAAGAGAGAGATATTTTTGATTCATGAAGAAACTATTAGTACTCATTGGAATATTAATCCTTGCTTTTGGTTGTTCATCTGAACCTGAAATTATTTACAGGGACGTTGTTATTACTGCCACTCCTCTAGCATTGCCAACTTCAAAGCTCACTACCAATCAGGAATCAGTTACAACTCCTGCACCTACTGTTACAGCAACAATTCAAGCTACCATTGAGACACCAGTTACAACTCCTGCACCTACTGTTACAGCAACAATTCAAGCTACCATTGAGACAATAGTAGGAAAACAATCAGAAGAACGTGAAAAACAAATTTCAATCCCTACCGTCACTGCTAAAGAAAAGTTAATCAGCATGCGATTTAACGTGCCGATAGTCGGATCCGTAGATGAGGCGAGACAAGAATACGTAGCTAGTCTAGACATACCGGAAAAATATAGACAGAGATTTATCGAAGTCCAAGAGAATTTAAACAGTGTGTTGGGCGGATACCCCAATTACATATATTTCGCTTATAACAAAAATGGCACAGAGGAGGATGCAAAACCAGTCTTAGAGAGAATGGCACAGATCAGGCCCTATAAAGAATGGTCAATATCCGAATTAATCGAATCCCAATCATGTTTAGGTAATGCGAACCCAGGTGGTGCGCGAACTTCAACTACAAACCCATATAGTGTTTGTCTCGAAAATTTAGCTTTTATTGAACATCCTTGGGGAGAAGAGATGGAGCATCCTTACGGAATTAGTAGCGATAATAGTAGTTACATCAAAATGGCTCTTCATTTAGCCCACGAATATTTTCATCATTACCAAAGAGCACACGCTTTAGACAGGGGTTTGAATGATCGAGATAATCCCGAAGCGACAGTGCAAGCCCCAAGGTGGTGGCTTGAAGGGGCAGCCGTGACGTTCCAAAATGCATGGTATAAAGATAACTGGCAGTCTTTTTCGGAACTAAAGAGCCTAACATTAGAACAAGCACTATCCATCAGCATAGCGAATGTAACTAACTCGTGGGCATATAAGCAAAATAGAAGCAACATAATGGGATATGGAGATTCCGAAGTATGTCCACCAGACTGGTATATGTCCAGTTTAGAAGACAGATATGACACCGCTTCTGGATGTAATGCAGCTACGATGGCCACCGCATACCTAGGTTATCTAACTTCCTATAAGATTGTATGGATTGATATACCACAAGATTATTATGACTTAGGATTTTGGGGTTCAGTAAAAAAACATACTGGAATGACTAAGCAGGAATTTTACGACTCCTACAATGAATTCTTACGAACAGGTGACCCAGATGATGAACCTCCTGATGGATGGGTGCCACCAGAGAATTACATATCGGAATATGCCGATTTCCTAAAAATAATATCTGATTCTAACTAAACGTTATTAACTGCTTAGGTAGTTACCGTCATAACGTATACATATTGTTCTGACTATTTCAGGATCAAATGATTCAATTACTTCTGCATACCCTGTACAGCAATATATTTATGAGGCCTTTCATTATTAGTAATTGACTCACTTATGAAAAGCGTAGCTAGGCCAGCAGCAAAAAAGTTCAGTACACTGAAAATTATAAGTCACAATTTTGGATTAAATATTTTCTGCATTTTAAGACTCCATTCAAAAAATAAATTCTGAAACTTTCCAATCAGTTAATGATAATCAAATTGATAAAATGACATCTAAAGTTTTGAAATGTACAATTACTAAAAGTAGATTTGTGGAGGTAACACATGTTTGGCACCATGGAATATTTTTTTGAATTTATGTCCAAAGAAAGGCATTTAAGACTAATAAATAAACTTGAAGTATTAAAACAAGGGTATGAAGAATCCCTTAAAAGTTTAAGTGCTGAAGAAGCCTTTAATGGTTCAGAATGGTCTGTGCGAGACCTTTTAGCTCACTCTACTGGGGGATTCTATCAAACTATGACTAGACGTATCCTTACCGAAGATACTCCAGATTTTGGAAATCGTGTATTTGATATTGAGAAGACTTGGCAACGTATTCTGAAGCAAAGTATTAATGATGTAACTGAAGCCTATGAAACAGCAAAAAATTTAACCGAAAAACAAATGAATCGAACAGGTATATGGAATGAGAAAACAAAAAACCCAATGGATTTACTTGAAAGCTGGGCTGATCACCTTGAAGAACATTTTTTACAACTGCGAGATGAAGTTATTCCCAGAGAACAAAATTAGATTCCTCTCTAGTTTCAGAGAATGTATCTGAAAGCTTCATTAATGACAAGAAAACATTAAATTAACTATTAGTGAGGAGAGTGGCTTAGAGATACAACAGGTGCCATTCCTCACTATTTATATGTGGGTGCACAAGCGATAAAATTAATTATGGTGCATCATACCGTCAGCACGATAATCCTAAATCAGCAATATAAAATAAATATGGAGGTAAAACAATTGTTAAAGGTCACAACTGGCTTCATACATGGATACGTAGTTAAAGACTGGGACGAATTAGCTACCTATGCAATTGAATCTGAAAAACTAGGAATAGAAAGTATTTGGTCACCAGAAGGATGGGGTTATGACGGACTAACACCACTTGCTTACCTTGCTGCAAAAACTTCAAAAATCAAACTAGGCACAGGTGTTTTGCAAATCGGAACACGAACTGCAACAAACACGGCAATGGGAGCACTTTCCATGAACTCCCTTTCAAAAGGTCGTTTTATACTTGGTCTTGGCACAAGTGGACCTCAGGTAATGGAAGGCTTTCACGGAATTATTTTTGATGAACCCATCCTAAGAACAAAGGAAAATATCGATGTCATCAAGATGATTTTTCGAGGAGAAAAAGTTTCCTATCAGGGAAAACATCTCAAACACCCGTCACGTGAAGGACAAGGAAAGGTTATGAAAAATGAATCTGATCCTGATCCAGATATTCCTATATGGATCGCTTCTCTTGGGCCAAAAAACTTAGAACTCACTGGGGCAGTAGCAGACGGCTGGAAGGGCACCTCATTTATAGCTGAATCTGCCGAGTCAATGTTTAAACATATTCGTTCAGGTGCAGAAGCCGCAGGAAGAAGTTTTTCAGATATCACTATTAACGTCGGTGGTACTGTTTATTTCACCGATGATGTTGATAAAGCAGTCGAAGAATTAAAACCTATGCTCGCTTTTTCATTAGGAGCTATGGGTTCAAGAAAATTCAACTTTTACAATGCTGCCTATGTCAGAGCTGGATATGCAGATGAAGCAAAGCATATACAAAATCTCTGGATAGAAGGCAAACGCGATGAAGCCCGAAAAGCTGTTCCTGCAGAAATGGTGATGAAGACTGGATTCATTGGCACCGATGAAATGATTAAGGAGCGAATCAGATTGTATAGAGACGTTGGAGTGAATGAAATAGCCGCACAACTGCGTTTTGCCTCACCAATTTTCGGCAAAGGAAACTCTGTCATCCCCACAGTAACTGAGCGAATCGACACACTTGCTCGCTTTGTTGATTTAGTTGATCAAGTAAACAAAGAATAAAAACTTAAAAACCTATAAAGAGTTGAATTTTCATCCAACTCTTTATAGGTTTTTAAGTTTTATAAATCAATTTCAGTAGATACACACCTTTGGGTATTTAAAACGCAGACTTTAGGATATAGAAACATTTAGTATTTAAAAGCAGTAGATTCTGGAGATAATTTGCTAAACGAATATCTTGGCCACAATAATACTATTGAATATAATCCTGATCCATTTAAAAAAATACACATTCGATGGCTCATTTTATTGCTAATAGTAAGTCAATTGGGTATTTTCACTTTCTTAAATATATCAAAAGAAATCCCAATAGAAGGATATGCCAGTCAATCTATTCTCATAATTTGGGCTCTTGTTATTATTCGAAAACATAACGTTTCGCTGGCAAAATTAATCGGTCAAACTCCTAATGATATGAATTGGTGGCCGATGTTTGGGTTGACATTAACATTACTTGTTTACGCAATTGGAGCAATTGCTGTCGTTCTATACCCAATATTCACCATGAATCAAGACTTTGCGATCAAACTATTAGATGCAACTTCAAATCATTCACCAATACACACACTCTTTTTGGGAGTATTTATCGCACCCATTGTTGAGGAAATAATATTTCGAGGATTTTTATTGAATAGGATAGGAAAGAAATGGGGAATTAGAACAGGAATTATTCTTTCATCATTAATTTTTGGATTGGGTCATTCAATATTTTTTCTAGGGGCTTTTGTTATCGGAATTGTATTCTGCCTAATCTATATCAAAACCAAAACTTTAATCGTTCCAATGACTTCACATATTCTTTATAATTCACTTGTTTGGTTAGGGAGTCTTGTTGCTCAAGACAGTGGAGGATTTTCTTCAGAATATTGGCTTCAATTCGTATACCAAGGATTAGTTGCAATTCTGATATCATCCCCAATAATTTTTATGATGATGATTAAATGGTGGCCATCAAGTTCACAAAAACTTCCATATGATTCAAATAAATAGATTTTTACTCGCCACGAAACTCAGGTTTACGTTTTTCAAGAAAAGAAGTAATTCCTTCTTTTCGATCCAACGTATCTGAAACTGCCGACACCGTCCAAGCTTCAAAAGAAACCTGTGTTTCTAGAGTATTCCTTAAACTCTCTTTTACCAATTTTTTAGCCAGTTCAATTGCCACTGAAGGACCACTTGCAATTCTATGAGCTAGGTCCAAAGTGAATATCAATAATTCTTCTGATTTTACAACATAGTTTACTAGCCCTATAGTGCTAGCTCGTTCTGCATCGATAATATCTCCAGTCATAATTAGCTCCATCGCATGCCCAGTACCCACAAGTCTTGGAAGGTGATAACTAGTACCAGTATCTGGAGGTTGTGCCCTCCTCATAAAGACCGAACAAAACCGTGCATTCTTTGAAGCAATTCTGATATCTGCACCTAAACTCACTGAAAGACCACCACCTGCTGCAATTCCATTTACTGCAGCTATAACAGGAATCCTGCAACGATTAACAGCCATGGCTATTTCCCCGAAACCACTTAATCCGTGAGGTGAGCTACGAAATTTCCTTTTATCATGCCTATCAAAAAGTTCAAATACATCAACATTTCTATCGGGACGTTGGTCTGCTCCACTGCAAAATGCATCACCAGCTCCGGTAATAACTAATACTTTGACAGCATCATCCCGATCAATAAATCCAAAAACATCAAGCATTTCATGTACCATTCTTTGAGACATAGCATTGAAAACTTTCGGGCGGTTCATAGTCAAAACACCCACACCATCTTCATTTAATTCCCAAATAATGTGTTCATATCCCATATTTGGCTCCTCTAATGAGTTTATCCAAGAGGCACATTGTACCAATTTTTTTTTGTTTGCCATACCTACAACTTGATAATACTTGACTCATATGAACAACTAACGAATAATATTTGTATGATCAAAAGAATGATTAACGCTGCAAAACTAAATATTCATACCTATGAGGAAATTGAAGCAGATAAATCCGCCACATTTCAGGCATTAATGGTAGTTATAATTGTTGCGATTGCAACAGCTATTGGATTAATGATGCTTCCTGATTCTCAAACCTCATCTACTCAGGAAATTAATGGGCCAGTAGACTTTGTTTCATTTGTTATTCTTCAAATCGTAGGATGGGCTATATGGGCATTCATTACTTTTTTTGTTGGAACTAGGCTCTTAAAAACTGCTGAAACACAAGCAGACTGGGGTGAGTTAGCAAGAACTCTTGGTTTTGCTCAAACCCCTGGAATTTTACGTATTTTTGGCTTTGTACCTTTTATAGGAAGTTTCATTTTTGCAATAGCCTCATTTTGGAGCATATATGCAATGGTGATTGCTGTTCGTCAAGCACTGGATTACCAAAGCACCTTGAGAGCTGTAGGAGTGGTTTTGATTGGCTTTATTCCATATGCTATGACAATGGGAATTATTGGAACATTAATCTCTTAACTTATTCAAATACATTTTACCCAAAACGAGCATCATCTCTTATTTCTACAATCATATCAATTTCAACAGGAACTCCTGCAGGAAGACTTCCCATCCCAGTAGCAGCACGAGTATGCATTCCTGAATCTCCAAAAATTGCCAACAACAGGTCAGAGGCCCCATTTGCTACCATGGGATGATCGGTAAATTCATTTGTCGCGTTAACCATACAGGCAACCCTGACAATGCGGGAAACCCGATCCAAATTTCCTATAGCTTGCTTCAATGAAGCAAGAAGGGATAATGTGACCATGTGCGCGACTTCTTTTCCTTCATCTACAGAAAAATCTGATCCAAGTTTACCCGTAATTGCCGTACCATCAGTATTTCTTGGTATATGACCAGATAAAAAAACTAAGTTACCAGTAATTACTGCCGGTACATAATTAGCCATGGGAGTAGGAGGAGGAGGAAGCACTAAACACATTTGATTCAATTTATTTTCAACAATTGACACAATAACCTCCCATATAAAAGAAATAATTCATAATTATAAAAAATATTATAGCCTTAAACAGATATCCACTCTACTCTTTCGCCTGATATACTTCTAATTGAACCTGTCTAAATACAATCACTCGAATTATAAAAAGGAGTGTCAAATGATTAACAGAAAACCCCTACGAATTGGAATAATTGGAGTGGGCTTTGGGTCGAAAGTTCAAATTCCTGCTTTTCTTTCTGAAGGAGTAGTAGTTTCTGCAGTTTGCGCTGAACATAAAGATCGCGCTGAAAAAGTTGCTAAAGAGTTTGAGATTCCTCAGGTTTATACAGACTACAAAAAAATGATTATAGACGCTGATATTGATGCTGTAAGTATTGTAACTCCTCCATTTTTACATCATGAAATGACTATTGAAGCTATTAAAGCTGGTAAACATGTTATCTGCGAAAAACCTTTTGCTTTAAATATTCAAGAGGCAACTGAAATGCTTAATGCTGCAACAAATTCAAATATTACAGCAATGATAGCTCATGAATTTCGCTTTGCACCCGCAAGGGCATACATAAAAGAATTGATCCAACAAAACTATATCGGAGCAATTCGTGATATTCATATCGCACTTTTTTTAGGCCCAACAATGCCAATTGCTTTTAAGGCAATGACTTGGGGAAGCGAATCAACTAAGGGAGGTGGATTTTTGGGAGCCTTAGGCTCTCATTATCTTGATTGTTTACGGGACTGGTGTGGAGAAATGGAGGCTATTAATGGCCAAGTGGTTTCACATGATCCATCTCGAATACTTAATAATGAAAAAGTTATTGCAGACTCAGACGATGCTTTTTCCTTTAAAGTAAAATTTTCTAATGGTGCCCTGGCATCCATGAACGCAAATTCAGTCGCTCCCTATGGAGATGGGGTTAGAATCGATATATATGGCACCGAAGGAGCTCTTCGAACTACTCAAACAGGATTTAACCCAACCCCAGACGGAAAAGTTTGGGCTGCAAGATACAGTGACGGACCAGAGATGAAGGAGTTATCTATGCCTGAGAGACATTTTCCTATTATTGATAACCGAGATCAACGACTTCCGGCATTTCGAATATTAGTTAAAAGATTCCTACAAGGCATTGAAGAAGGAACATCGCTTTATCCTAATTTTTATGACGGATTAAAATGCCAACAAGCATTAGACGCGATAAGATTATTTTCAAGCGAAGAACATTGGAAAAAGTTTAGTTAATTTTCGTTTTAATCAGCCACAATTCGATCGACATCTATGTCTCCATCTCTACCTTTTGGAGCTATGAATGATGTATAGTACCCCATCACAAGTAAAAGTGTGGCAAATACAGTTGTCCTTGGGATAAGGGGGACGGAGATTGATCATTAACCAACCGCAAAAGTTTCTGTTAAAAGATTCTATACAGAGAATGTTTTTGTAAGTCAAATGACATCCTTATATTTGCAATGTACAATTACTTTTAGTGATTTAAATTAACTTACGGAGGCAATCAATGACCAATGAGCGATATTCAGCAC
>Ga0209501_10003951_pt1 | contig 14546 bp, 12 predicted proteins | sample ArcticOcean_MG_C_4_FD_187434 | JGI IMG/M metagenome (GOLD analysis project Ga0209501, IMG submission 187434) | Marine microbial communities from western Arctic Ocean - ArcticOcean_MG_CB4_134 (SPAdes) (version 2) | ecosystem: Environmental > Aquatic > Marine > Oceanic | place: Arctic Ocean...
CCCTGGTAATATGCATCGGGGCCAAGTGCGCTAATCGCGTCGGAATATGTCGACGACCACCACCGCAACGACAAGACGAATGCTAACTGCGTCGATTCTGCTCATTCGCTCAACTTCTCATCTACCTCGACGCACCCCATGTCGTCCCCAGGACACTCGTTCTGCTCAAGGACGCTCGCACGCAACACGACCGACTGCATTACGCCTTGATGCTCAGAAAACAGGTCAACGGCTGGACACGAAACGGACGCAAGACGTATTTCGAATCGTTCAACGCAGCCGCGGCGGCTCGCGGAGGGAATTCGTTCGCCGGGTTCCTGAGAAACATTCGAAACGAAGCGATTGCGTCGTTGCCACCAGCCGAAAAACAGGCCTTGGCAAAGACACTTGCAGCAGCAGCCAAACCCAACTCGGTCGCACCCGACGCGACGCCCCGAAAGTTCGTCCGCAAGTGGACGACCGACGCCCTGTTGCCCGCATTCGCCAATCCACTGACGAACCGAGACTTCGCCAAGGGCCGAGAACTGTTTGCCGCGGCCAGTTGCTTCAAGTGCCATCGGTTCCGCGGCCAGGGGGGCATCGTCGGTCCCGACCTCACCACCGCCGGGCGACGGTTCAACAGCAAGGACATGCTCGATTCAATGACCACTCCTTCGAGCACCGTCTCGGATCAGTACCAGGCCTCGATGTTTGTCCTGGACAACGGCAAGACGGTCATCGGACGAGTTGCCAATCTTGGGGGTCAAAACATCATGGTGATGACCAACATGCTCGAACCCGGCAAGTTCACCGCTGTCCGCAGGGATACGATCGAAGAAATCATCGCGTCCAAGACGTCGATGATGCCCGAAGGACTGCTGAACACCCTGACCAAACAGGACATCCTCGACCTGATCGCCTACATCCGCTCCGGCGGCAACCCCAACCACGCAGTCTACATGAAGTAGTCAGGCACGGCCTGGCCTACCGGCGTGGGTTCGGCCGCGGCAACACGTTGGCTCGGATTGCCCAGGTGTTCCAGAGTGTTTCGAGTGCCTGAGCTCGATCGGGCTTCGACCCGATCTGGTTGGTCAACTCGCTGCGGTCAGACTTCAGGTTGTACAACTCCCACGGACCCTTGCGACCCTTGGCCACCAGCTTCCAGTCGCCAAGCCGCACAGCCCGGTTCCCTTCGTGCTCCCAGTACAACGCCCGAGCAGCCTGGTCGGGTCGGTCGGACGACGTTTTGCCGGCAAACACGCGAACCAGGCTTCTGCCTTCCATCGGCCGCACGGATTCCGAGTTCCACTCGGTCGGGTACTTCGCACCAGACAACTCGACACACGTGGCCATGATGTCGATCAGGTGCCCCGGTTCCTGCCGCAACTCGCCTCGGCCACTGATCCCCTTGGGCCAATGAGCGATCAGCGGAGTCGAGATGCCTCCTTCGTGGACAAAGTGCTTGTACTCGCGAAACGGAGTATTCGATGCGTTGGCCCACTCGATGCCGTAGGCGACATAGGTGTCGGCCGGGCCGGGCATGACTCCGAAACCCTGCCGCAATGGCCGACCATCCCGGGTGATCTTCGGGACCATCGCAACCTGCAACTCGCCGGGTTTCATCGCCGGCCGACGAGCCAGGTTTTTCGGCCGCACGGCACCTCGGCTACCGAATTCTTCCTGACAGCCTCCATTGTCCTGCAGGAACAGAACCAGCGTATTGTCGAACTGCCCGGCCTGTTTCAGTGCCGCCACGATCCTCGAAATGCCCTGGTCCATCGAATCGATCATGGCCGAGTAGACTTCCATCCGAGCCCGCTGCCAGGGCTTATTCTTGGCACGGTCCCAGTCCTGGACATTTGGCGAAAGTGGCCAGGCGGGATCGAGCAGGCCGAGTTGTCTCATCCGAGCCAACCGCTCGTCTCGCAACCGGTCCCAGCCCGCGTCGTATCGGCCCTTGTACTTGGCAATGTCAGACGGCTTGGCGTGCATCGGCCAGTGAGCGGCCGTGTAGGCGACGTACATGAAGAACGGCTTCTTGCTGTCATGTTCGCTGATGAACTTTGCCGCGTTGTCGCTGATGGCGTCGGTGTAGTAGTAGTTGTCGGGGTCGGCCGGAGCGATCAGCGTGTTGTCGCGAGTCAACGAGTTGGGATCGTAGAAACTGCCGGCTCCATGAATCGTGCCGTAAAACCGATCAAACCCCCGCTGCCTCGGCCAGTTGTGCTTTCCCGCCTCGTTGGCCGGCCGCACCGTCTTGGTGATGTGCCACTTGCCCGCCATGTAACAACGGTAACCAGCCGTCCCCATCACCTGGGCAATCGTCACGCAGTGCGTGTTCAAGTCGCCCCGATAACCGGGCTGGCCACGGTCGTTCATCATGTGACCGATGCCGGCCTGGTGAGGGTACAGCCCGGTCATCAGGCTGGCTCGCGTCGGACAACAACGACCGGTGTTGTAGAACTGAGTGAACCTGAGACCATCGGCGGCCAGCCGGTCGAGTGTCGGAGTGGCCACTTCGCTGCCGTAGCAGCCGATGTCGGAATAGCCCATGTCGTCCGACAGAATGACGATAATGTTGGGACGCGGGGCGGCGGCCACAGCCAGGGTGTTGGGCAGCACGTAGAGCGACAGCGACAGGACGAACAGCAGTCTGTGGGACACGAGTGTCTCCTTAGGGAATTTGCCTGGGACAGGCACAAGCCGGCCACGAACCTTAGGCCATGATTTGCCGAATCGGCTCGGCACCTTCCACTCCGACCAGTTTCTGATCGAGACCATTGAAGAAGTAACTCAGACGGTTTGGATCGAGTCCCATTTGGTTCAGAACGGTGGCATGCAGGTTCCGGACGTGGAACCGATTCTCGACCGCCGCACTGCCCAATTCGTCGGTCTTGCCCACGCTGACTCCGCCCCGGATGCCGCCTCCAGCCATCCACATGGTGAAACCATACGAGTTGTGGTCTCGACCGGTTCCCTTGGCGTACTCGGCCGTCGGCTGACGCCCGAATTCTCCGCCCCAGACAATCATCGTTTTCTCGAACAGGCCGCGCTGCTTCAGGTCCTTGATCAAGCCGGCGATCGGCTTGTCGGTTTCCAGGGCGTGGATGTCGTGGTTGCGTTTCAGGTCACCATGAGCGTCCCAGTTGGCGTCGTTGTGGTTGCCGCCGGAATAAACCTGGATAAACCGCACGCCCCGTTCGACCAACCGCCGGGCCATCAGGCACTGGCGACCGAAATACGAACTTTCCTTGCGGTCCAGCCCATACGCAGCCTGCGTCTCCTTGGTCTCCGATGCCAGGTCGGTCGCTTCTGGCGCCGACGACTGCATCTTGTAAGCCAGTTCGTAACTGGCAATTCGCGCGGCCAGGTCGCTGTTGTCGACCCGCCGCACCTGGTGCTCGTTGTTGTAGGCCCGCAACGTATCCAGCAGCCGACGTTGCATGGAATCGCTGATGCCGTCGGGCCGCTTCAGGTTGAGAATGGGTGAACCCTGGGATCGCATGATCGTCGCCTGAAAACTGGCGGGCATGTAGCCGGCCGACCAGTTCTTGGCACCGCTGATCGGCCCACCGCGTGGATCGAGCATCACGACGAACCCGGGCAGGTTCTCATTCTGCGTGCCCAGCCCGTAGTTGACCCATGACCCGAGGCACGGGCTGCCCGATACAATCTTGCCCGAGTTCATCATCAGCATCGCCGACCCGTGGATCGGACTGTCGGCGGTCATAGAGTGCAAGAACGCGACATCGTCGACACACGTGGCAAAGTTCGGGAATAGATCGCTGACCCACTGGCCACAATCCCCGTGCTGCTTGAAGTTCCAAGGGGTCTCGACAATCCGCCCCTTGGCCTTGCGGCCGCCACGACCAAACGTCTTCACATCAATCGTTTTGCCATCCATCCCCTTCATCGCCGGCTTGTAATCGAACGTGTCGATGTGACTCGGGCCGCCGTACATGTACAGGAAGATGACACTGGTGGCCTTGGGGTCGAAATGAGGATCCTTGGGCGCCAGCGGATTGACGAACTTCGTCTTGCCGTCGGCCGCGACAGCCTGCCGGGACAGGAAATCGGAATCGAGCAGACCCGAGAGAGCCAGGCCGGTGAATCCGGCTCCGGTCTCCCAGAGGAATTCGCGGCGGGTTCGGCCGCAGAAACTGCTGTTCAGGATGTTCGGCTGTGTCATGGCATTACTGAATTGGTGAGGAGAAAGGAAACGTGAAATTCAGATCTGCGTCGTGGGCGTCAATCCACGTACAGGAACTCGTTGAGGTTCAGGGCCAGCAGGCAGAAGGACTTCAGCGCGGCATCGGCGTTCGCCTTGTCCTGTGACTGAAACGCTGCGATCAACGACACGCCCCGCTGAACCTCCATATCAGTCGGAGGCCGCTGGAGAGACCGCTTCAACGCCAGGGTGACCTGGGCAACCGTGTCATTGCCCGCCTGCTTCTTCAGGAATTCGGCAAAGATCCCCGCCTCGCGTTGGCTGAAGACGCTGTTGAGCAGCGCCAGTGACTGGGTGGGTTGCGTGGTCGTGAAACGAACAGGACAGCTGTTGTCGAGATCCGGCGCGTCAAAGCTCTCGAACATCGGCACAACCAGCGACCGCTTGACATGCACGTAGATGCTGCGGCGATTCCGATCCGTGGGCGAGGAACTCCCCCAGTTGGCACCCGGTTGGGACTGCCCATGCAAAATCTCCCGAGGAATGATCGTGAACACGCTGGGGCCGAACATCTTCTTCCGGTTCAGCGCCCCGTTGACGGCCAGCACCGAATCGCGGATCTCCTCGGCCGAAAGCCGGCGCATGTTGTAACGCCAGAAGAGCTGGTTGGTGGGGTCAGCAGCGAGAGCCTTCGCGTTGCCACGTGACGACATGCGGTAGGTGGACGAGAGCATGATCTGGCGGTGCATCCGCTTCAGCGTCCAGCCCCCGTCAACGAGTTCGGCAGCCAGCCAGTCGAGCAGTTGAGGATGAGTCGGTTTGCGACCAGCGAAGCCGAAGTTGCTCGAACTGGCCACGATGCCGCGGCCGAAGTGATACTGCCAAAGTCGATTGGCCATCACGCGTGCCGTCAGCGGATTGCCACGACTGGTGATCCACGCTGCCAAAGCCCGACGCCGATTGGCCGTGCGGCCGCCCGAGGCGGGTGCATCGATCTTCGGGTCCGGAGGCGAGAGCACCAGCGGGAAACCTGGCTCGACCTTCTCGCCCCGGGCATGGGCATTACCACGAATCTGGACAAAAGTTTGCGGTGGCCGGGGTCCGAGTTCCTTGACCACCAGTGCCTGCGAAAAACCCGGGGGTCGAAACTTGCGGAGCTGGTTGTGACGATCAGTCAGCTTCCGGTACGCCTCAAACTTGTCCTTGGCCAACTTGCCAGGCACCTTCTTGCGGAGAATCGGAACCCGGTTCTGGTCTCGCTTGAAATCGTCGACCTCGCCCCCTTCGAGCAAGTCCTTGTAGACCGCATTGAGCGCCTGGAGTTCCTTCTGGACGCCGGCCAGGTCGGCCTTGTGCCGGTCGACCGCCTTCTTGTTCAGCTCCAATTCGGCAGCGGTCGCAACCGAGACGACACTGGCGTCTTCGACCGAGCGACCCCCACGGGTGCCGTATCGGCGGATGTTGCGGAAGAACGCAAGCAGCCGGTAGTAATCCTTCTGGGGAATCGGATCAATCTTGTGGTCGTGGCAACGAGCACAACCAACCGTGAGACCAAGAAAGACCTCCGTGGTTGTGCGGAGGATGTCGTCAAGGTCCTCTAAACGAGACTGCTCGACGTCAACCGGTTCATCCTGCCAGATCCCCAACCGATAATACCCGGTGGCAATCATGCCATCGGTGGTCACCGTGTCCAATTCATCCCCGGCAAGTTGCTCGGTCGCAAAACGGTCGAACGGCTTGTCACTGTTGAAGGACCGGATCACATAGTCACGGTATCTCCAGACATGAGGCTTCGTCCCGTCACGTTCGTAACTGTTGGACTCGGCATAGCGAACCAGGTCGAGCCAGTGGCGCCCCCACTTCTCTCCGTAGTGAGGGGACTTGAGCAGGCGATCCACGACTTTCGCAAAGGCTCCTGGGGAATCGTCGGACAGGAACGCATCGATCTCCCCGGGCACCGGCGGCAACCCGGTCAGGTCATACGTTGCGCGGCGCAACAACGCGGTCTTGTTCGCCGGACCTGATGGTGCCAGCTCAGCCTGTTCCAGGCGGGCCAGCACGAACCGGTCGATCGGGCTCCGAACCCATTCAGCATCCTGGACCTTCGGTGGTTTTGGACGGGCCACTTTCTGGAAACTCCAGAACGCCTTCGTCTCGGCATTGACCTGGGGCGACCTGTTTTCCGACTTGCCAATCTTGCCGGAAAACTCCGGACTGATCGGCAATCCCATCCGGATCCATCGCTTGAGAACTTCAATCTGTTCGACTGGCAACTTGCCCGAGGGCGGCATTTCATAGCCCTCCAGCTCGTAGTTGATCGCTTCCAGCAGCAAGCTTTTCTCTGGCCGTTTCAGGTTAACCGCGCGTCCACTGTCACCACCCTTCATCAGTCCGGCACGGTTGTCCAGGTGCAGCCCGCCCTTGACCTTGTTGCCGGAATGGCACTTGAGACAGTTCTTCACCAGCAGTGGCTTGACCTTGCGGGTGAAAAAATCCACCTGTTCCCGCGAAGACAGGGCGGGATCGGCAGCTTGGATCAACGCCGGAAATGACAGAACTCCGCCGAGTAGCCAAGCCATAATGACGGAAGGCTTCATGAGCGCGCCCATTCCTGAAGAAGAAATGCGGAACATTCGAGCCGCTCCATCCTAGCATCCAACACCGAAAACGGCAGCAACAAGATCGTGCCAACCAGAGGGTTCCAAAACGGACTCGCGGCGTGGCCGGCTTGCGATCCCATGACTGCGGGGGGAGGGGCTACCGTGGCCGCTGATCCTGTTTTCGGCAAACATCTCGCGTGAAAACCGCTTGGCCACACGTGGTGGCGTTAGGGTTCCGAAGGTGACGTAGCCACTGCGAGCCAGCACATCGTGCATCTGGAAGTGCCTCGGTCGTTTGAAATATCTCGGGCCCGTTGAAGAACCCTGGCAAGAGTTTTGCAATCAGTGCAAGAGGGGCGACCGACACGCAACAGCAGCAGCAGGGCAATTGCTACAATCGGCTCCCATGACCCCGCGACGATTTCTACCGATGTTGTTCCTGTTGCTCGCTCCGGTGGCATCGGCCGCGGACGCACCCCGGATCAGCTTTCCCCGCGATATCCGTCCGATTCTCTCGGAGAACTGTTTCCAGTGCCACGGGCCGGACTCGAAGGCCCGCCAGAGCGACTTGCGACTGGACATTGCCAGCGCAGCCCTGGACCACGACCCCCCGGTCTTGGTCGCCGGGCAACCCGAGAACAGCGCGGTCTGGCAACGGGTGTCGAGCCGGGACCCTGATGTCCAGATGCCACCTCCCGATTCCAATCGCCGGCTGACCGGTCCACAACGAGAACTGATCCGACGCTGGATCGCACAGGGCGCCGAATTCGGCGACCACTGGTCCCTGGTGCCACCGGTCCGCCGGCCGCCACCGGCAATCCCGGCGGCCGATACAGCGGCCAACGCCATCGACGCCTTCATCTTGGCGCAACTCAGGACCGCGGGGCTGGTGATGTCGCCGACGGCCAATCGTCGAACACTGTTGCGACGCCTGACATCCGACCTGGTCGGACTGCCCCCGACCGAGCGGGAACTCACCGTGTACCTGTCCGACACCGCTCCAGGAGCCTGGGACCGCGCCGTGGATCGCCTGCTCAATTCGCCCCGCTTCGGCGAACACATGGCCTGGAACTGGCTTGTGGCCAGCCGCTACGCCGACACCAACGGCTACCAGGGTGATCGGACGCGGGTGATGTGGCCGTGGCGCGAATGGGTGATCAGTGCCTTCAACGACAACCTGGCCTTCGACAGATTTACTGTCGATCAACTGGCCGGCGACCTGGTTCCCCGTGCCACCCCCGAACAACTGGTCGCCACCGGGTTCAACCGCAATCACCCGCTCAACGGAGAAGGCGGGCGGATTGCCGAGGAGAACCGGGTCGAATACGTACTGGACCGCACCGACACCACCGCCACCGTGTGGATGGCTCTGACACTTGCCTGTGCAAAGTGCCACGACCACAAGTTTGATCCTCTTTCCCAAGAGGAGTACTACCGGTTCTCCGCATACTTCAACAGCCTCGACGAATCCGGACGGGTCGACCGGGGAGGCAATGCGAACCCGGTCGCCCGGGTCACAACCCGGGCCCAGCAGACCGATCTGCACGAGATCGATTTCCTGATTGAACAACAACGAGCGATCCTGGACCGACCGCTGGAAGGCCTGGTCGCTGATCGACGAACGTGGATCACGGGGATCCGCAAGCAGGCCGCCGACAAAATGCTCGTGGGCTGGCACGCCCTCGTCCCGACCACGGCGAAATCACTGGCAGGAGCCCAGCTCACCCCACAACCGGATCACTCGCTGCTGGTCAGCGGAAAGATGGCGGCTGTGGATGATTACGAGGTGCAGGCTGTCGCTCCACCCGGGCCGATTTCCGGATTTCGACTCGAGGCTCTGACCCATCCCAACCTCGGATTTCAGGGGCCGGGGCGGAAGTCGAATTTCGTAGTGACCCACTTCAGTGTCGCCGTCCACCGAACGGGAGCCAAACCACAGAGTGTGAAATTCGTCGATGTATTGGCAGACCACAGCGAGGAGTCCTGGAAGGTCGCGGGAGCAATTAACCCATCCAAGGAAACCGGCTGGGGCGTCTGGGACGGGATTCACAAGACCGCCCAGGATCGCCAGGCAGTCTTCCGACTGAAGGAAGCGATGGAAATCCCCCGGGGATCAACTCTCGTATTTCGGCTGAAGCAACAATCCCGTTTCAAGGAACACTTGCTTGGTCGATTCCGGATCTCGGTCACCGGAGTCCCGGGACCCGGCCTGGACACCGCCACGGTCCCACCCGCGGACATCCTGGAGCTGATCGGAAGACCGGCCGCCAATCTCAACGCCGGCCACCAGAAACGGCTGGCCGAGTTCCATCGCACAACCACCGACATGTTCCGGGCCGCACGCCGGCTGCATTCGATCAACCGGGCCGCCCGACAACGGTTAGAGGGTGGCATGATCGAGTCGATGGTGATGCGCGACCGCGGAACACCTCGAGACACCCACGTCCTGAAACTGGCCCGTTACGACCAGCCCCAAAAGGATGACAAACTGGCACACGGCATCCCGGCTGCACTGCCGGCATTGCCGAAAGGTGCTCCGGCCAATCGCCTCGCGATGGCACGCTGGCTGGTCGATCCCGGGCACCCGCTGACTGCCCGCGTTGCTGTGAATCGCCTGTGGCAGACATTTTTCGGCACCGGCCTGGTAAAGACCGGCGAGGATTTTGGGTCGCAGGGTGCCCCGCCCAGCCATCCTGAACTGCTCGACTGGTTGGCGACCGAGTACATCCGCTCTGGGTGGGACACCAAGAGAATGATCCGGTTGTTGGTCACCAGCACCACCTACCGGCAATCCTCATCGGTCACGCCAGCACAACTCGAGGCTGATCCTTACAACCGCCTGCTGGGTCGAGGATCCCGTCATCGGTTGCCGGCACACGCAATCCGCGACCAGGCGCTGGCGGTGTCAGGACTGCTGGTCGAAACAATTGGCGGGGCGTCTGTCAAACCGTACCAGCCACCGGGACTGTGGGCCGATTTCAGTTTTGGCAAAATTCGGTACTCGGCTGATTCGGGCGCCAAGCTGTACCGCCGTAGCCTGTACACATTCTGGCGACGTTCTCTCGGCCCACCGAACATGTTCGACGAAGGAACTCGAGATGTCTGCCACGTGACGACGCAGCGAACCAACACACCATTGCATGCCCTGACCCTGCTCAACGACGTGGCGTTTGCCGAGTCGGCCCGCGTCCTGGCCGAAAGATTGCTTGCGTCCCCCGGCAACGATGCATCACGGTTGAAACGGGCCTTCAGCCTGGTGCTGTCTCGACACCCTTCTCCCGAGGAACTGCAATTGATCACCTCGTCGTTGAACCGCGCCCGGGCTCACTACCGGGCTCACCCCAAACACGCCATCGCGTTTGGCACCGTCGGTCGTCACCCCCCCCGCGCAAATCTCGACCCAATCCAAGTCGCCGCGTTTGGAGCCGTGGCATCGGTGCTGCTGAACTCCGACGAGGCAATCACCCGCGAGTGATTGCGGAACACAAGTCGTTCCCACGACCCCGTTCACACAAGATTCACCATGCAACCAGTTGTCGATCATCACCAGTTGCAGACTCGTCGCCGCTTCTTCGGCCGCTCGGCCGTGGGAATCGGTACCGCTGCGCTGGCCACGTTGTTGAACCGGGAGTCGTTGGCCGATCAACTTGTCAGCCACTTTGCCCCCACTGCCAAGCGGGTGATTTACCTGTTCCAAAACGGGGCGCCCACCCAGGTCGACCTGTTTGACCACAAGCCGCAACTGGAAAAATTTCGCGGCACCGACCTGCCCAAGGAGGTCCAGGGAGGCCAGCGGCTGACGACAATGACCCAGGGTCGGTCGCAGAAGATCCTGCCCTCTGCCTGGAACTTTCAGCGTTACGGGGAGTGCGGAACGCACATCAGCACACTGCTGCCGCACACCGGTTCCATAGCGGACGACATCTGCCTGGTCCGCTCGGCCCACACCGAAGCCATCAACCACGCCCCGGCGATCACGTTGTGCTTGACCGGAGCCGAACAGCCCGGACGCCCCAGCTTTGGAGCATGGCTCTCGTACGGACTGGGGCACGAGAGCCAGGAGCTGCCGACCTTCTGCGTGATGACTTCGCGCGACAAGGAAGCCTCGTGCGGCCAACTCTTCTACGAGTGGTATTGGGGGAACGGGTTCCTGCCTAGCCGACACCAGGGAGTGAAATTCCGCGGCTCGGGTGACCCAGTGCTGTATCTCTCGAACCCAGCGGGAGTCGACCGAACACTGCGACGGGGACTGCTGGACGACCTGGCACAACTGAACCGGCTGCGAGCCCGTGACGTGGGAGATCCAGAGATCCAGGCACGGATTTCCCAGTACGAGATGGCGTACCGGATGCAGGCGTCGGTGCCTGAACTGACCGATTTGGGCAGCGAACCCAAGCACATTCTCGAGATGTACGGACCCGACGTGGGCCGCCGCGGCTCATTCGCTCACAATTGCCTGCTCGCCCGCAGGCTGGCCGAACGCGGGGTCCGATTCATCCAGTTGATGCACGCCGGGTGGGACCAGCATGGCAATCTGCCCACACAACTGGCCGTGCAATGTCGCGATACCGATCAACCTTCAGCGGCCCTGGTCAAGGACCTGAAACAACGGGGACTGCTCGACGAGACGCTGGTGATCTGGGGTGGTGAGTTCGGGCGGACTGTCTTCTGCCAGGGCGACATGAACAACCGAACGAAGCACGGACGTGACCACCACCCGCGAAACTTCTGCATCTGGATGGCCGGTGGCGGGATCAAGGGCGGGACGACGTACGGGGAGTCCGATGACTTCAGCTACAACGTGGCCGCCGACGGATTTCATGTCCATGACCTGCAAGCCACGGTCCTGCATTGCCTGGGCATTGACCACGAGCGGCTGACGTACAAGTTCCAGGGCCGGCAGTTTCGGCTCACCGACGTCCATGGTCGTGTTGTCAAGGAGGTGTTGGCATGAGCGTGGTGGAAGGCCGACTGGGAGGGGGTGCTCGTGTCCGGGTCGACGGGCTCACTGTGCCTCACCGGATCGACCAAAGTTCGGGCCGACACCTGAACGTCTTCGAGGTGCCCAAGGGGTCGCACCAAGTACAGATCACACCCTGGCCGGCCGATTGCATGCCTCGGCTCCACGGGACACAATCGATGATGATGACGATCGCTTCTCCTCTTTCGTGAGGCTCACCATGCGTTGTACCTTCGCGCTGTCCACACTGTTGACGCTTCTCGTTTCCCTCGTGGCCCAAGCAGCTGACGACGCCGTTTTTAGTCTCTCGGTACGCTCACGCCAGGTGGCCAAGATGCCGTGGGGCAACGGGCACAAGAGGACCAGTCGGCCGGTCAAGTGGAGGGCCGACCAGACGGCAGTGATCGTCTGTGACATGTGGGATCTGCACCACTGCCTGAACGCGACCCGGCGCGGCACCGAGATGGCCCCGAGAATGAACAACCTGCTGAAACTGGCCCGTCGCCAGGGTGCCACGATCATTCACGCCCCCAGCAGTTGTATGGACACATACAAGGATCACCCGGCCCGCAAGCGGACCCAGGCGGTGCCACGATCGAAATCACTGCCCGAGGAAATCGGCAAGTGGTGCTACAAGATCCCCGCCGAAGAAAAGGGCGTTTACCCACTCGACCAAACCGATGGTGGCGAAGATGACGATCTGGCCGAACATCGCGAGTGGGCCAAGAAGCTGGAAGCCATGGGCCGCAACCCCAGGTCTCCCTGGAAGAGCCAGACGGATCTGCTGGAGATCACCAACGAGGACTACATCTCCGACAACGGCGAAGAGGTCTGGAGCATCCTGGAACAGAAGGGCCTGAAGAACGTGATCCTGGTCGGCGTGCACACCAACATGTGCGTACTCGGCCGTCCCTTCGGGCTACGGCAGATGTCCAGGAATGGAAAGAACGTTGTGCTGGTCCGCGATATGACCGACACGATGTACAACCCGCTCAGATGGCCGTTTGTCAGCCACTTTCAGGGCACCGACCTGATTGTCGAGCACATCGAAAAGTTCGTCTGTCCGACGATCACCAGTGACCAACTGCTTGGCGGAAAGCCGTTTGCTTTCAAGAACGACCATCGACCCAAGGCTGTGTTTCTAGTGGCCGAGAAGATCTACAACACGAAGTCGACATTGCCGGTCATGGCCCGGCATTTGTTCGAGAACCGATTGGGGTTCCAGACCAGCGTGCTGCACGCCGCCGATGGAGTTCACCGGATCCAGGGGATGGCCGCAGCCGTGGCACAGGCCGACCTGCTGATCGTCTCGGTACGCCGCCGAGCACTCCCCGCCAAGGATCTCGATGCCCTGAAGGCTCACCTCGCAGCCGGCAAACCCCTGATCGGGCTCCGCACCGCCAGCCACGCGTTCGATGCCAGAGGGGCCGGGCCAAAGGGGCATGCCGAATGGCCCGAATTCGATGCCCGTGTGCTGGGTGGCAATTACCACGGTCATCATCCGTCAGGACCGACCGCCACGATCTCGGCCCAAAATACCGCACACCCTATCCTCGAGGGGATCTTCGGACCGTTTCCCAGCAAGGGGGCACTCTACCAGACCGGCCCGCTGGGCAAGCAGGCGACGGAATTGTTGAGTGGTTCGATTCCTGGGCAGAAGGCTGAGCCAATTGCCTGGACCAACCGGTACGGCAAGGCGCGGATCTTCTACACCTCGCTGGGTCACGAAGACGACTTCAAACAGCCAGCGTTCTGGCAGCTGATGGAAAACGCTACCAGGTGGGCCACCAGGATGAAGGTCGCCGTTGCGGCACGGCCATGATCTCATGACCCCGTGCCGCTTGCAGGCTCGGACAGGACTTATGGACTCGCCGGGGCGTCGTCGTCGCTCTCGGCGATCAGAATCGGGATCGCGATCACCGTCGCACCCACCGCCACCAGGCCAAACTCGCTCATGCCCAGCAACCCGTCCTCCTCGGACACCACTTCACCATCCTGACCGCGAACCACCAATGGTTGGTCAACCAGAACGATCTCGGCAACTGTTCGCGGAGGAGCCGAGCCGGCAGCCCAGGCACGGACCAACTGCGTCGCCGAACCGGACGTCACGGCATAGGCACCACCCGGAAGATTCTGCACTGTGAACCGGCCCGTGCGATCAGTCTGCACCCGAGCAATCAGCTTCGCACCACGGTGGACTCGGACCGTACGACCCGACAATGCCCGGCCGCGGCCATCAACCACTCGACCAACCAACGTGCCCCGAACACCCAGCACGACGTCCGACATTTTGGAGATCTGCGCCAGGCGAGGCGTCGCAGACATCGCTGCCTGCGGCAAGAGTATTCCCAGACAGGCCAGCCCCAAAGATATTCGTGCAATCAACATGGCAATCACCGTTGTTGTGGTTGGTCGGATCGAAGCGAAACCATCGCGTATGTACCTAAGATCGGTTACGCGGCTTGCCCGGTCGAGTACAACAGTGTTGAACCTTGCAGAATCTCCAGACTACCCATACTAACAACCGTGTCGGTCAGGCTGTGTATAGAGGGTCCCCCGGCTCTACGCCCGGCTGATGAGTTCGGGGATCGGTGTACCTTTGGAGAGTACGGGGACGGGTCGGCCACCGAAGTCGGTCAGGGCGGTGTGTTGTGTATCGATTCGAAGGTGATGATAGATGGTGGCGAGGAAGTCGTAGGGGCTGACGCGTCGTTTGACGGGATCCTCACCTCGGGGATCGGTCGCTCCGATCACCTGCCCGGTCTGCATGCCTCCTCCAGCAAAGACCATCGAGTTGGCTCGAGGCCAATGATCGCGCCCGGGCTGCCTGGTCCCTTTG
>Ga0209501_10003955_pt1 | contig 14540 bp, 14 predicted proteins | sample ArcticOcean_MG_C_4_FD_187434 | JGI IMG/M metagenome (GOLD analysis project Ga0209501, IMG submission 187434) | Marine microbial communities from western Arctic Ocean - ArcticOcean_MG_CB4_134 (SPAdes) (version 2) | ecosystem: Environmental > Aquatic > Marine > Oceanic | place: Arctic Ocean...
CAAAATGTAACTCATTTGATACTAGATGGTGAACATACTGGTGCAGGATTTATCAACGATGAACTAATATCTGATCTAAAATACATATTCAAAAATGAAGAAGATTATCCATTTTTAATAAAAGAGTATGATTCAAAAGAAAATGGATTCAAGTATCATCTTAAATTATTCAAGATTGATTATGATTTGTACGATGAATGGATAAATGAAAATTAATTATCCGCTCATCATTTCATGAAATTTTTTATAATCGATCTCAAATACTTTTATTTTTAATTTTTGATATCCATATTCTTCTGAATCAAAAACTTTGATAAGATAAGGGAAGTTTTTCTCATTATGATAAACATCATCAACAAAGGGATAATAGAATGTTTTTTGATTATTAGAAATTAGATATTGTAGATCCGAGCTTTCGCCATTTAATATTAAATCTTCAATACTTTCTGCATAAACTCCAATTTCCCTATATTCATATTTATTCCGTTCAGTTTTTTCAGTCCAATAATCAATTTTAAAATCTCTAAAATCATTGTTTTGAATCAAAATAATATCAGTAACATAATCAGTAGAACCTCCATAATCTCTTAATGCATTACCGCTAAGATTTTCTAATGCAAATTTTGAAAAATCAAATTTTTCATTTTCTAGTATATGGTCTGGTTTTTCGTATCGCAATGTGAACATCCCTGATAAAATTATGACAATAATCAATACAGTTATTAAAAATATGTTTTTTTGTTTTCTTGAAAATGAAAAAGTATTCAAGCCATATTCAGTTACACGCTGAATAGGGATAACAGAGAAGATTACCAAGAATGGCATTAAAAAGAATAAAAATCGTTTTTCTGGGATTACAGAAATTATAACAGACATTAATAATATTGAACTTATTATGAAAATCCAATTAGCTTTGATGTATTGTGATTTTTGATCAAACGCTCTCAATGAAAATAATACGCCGAATGGCAATAAAATGAATAGATAAGGAAATGAGAGTTGGGCCAAAATGCTTAAAGAATTAACGAATCCATCTAAGAGAAAAGTACCAAAAAACGCTGCGATTCCATTATTTTGAATATAGTCCAATGCCGAAGAATCTGTATTTGATGTCATATTACTCACCAACTGCTCATAATTTTCAGAAAACATTGATCCCTGATATGGTGAATAGAAAGGATCACCATATTGTTCATATTTTTGCAATAACATAGGCGATAATATCAAAACGAAAAATATCAAACCAATACCGTAATTTCTTAGAAAATTTTGAGATTTTTTAAAAGTTAAGAGGTATGTGAGCGAGATTACAATGAATATTATAAATCCGTTCAATCTTATCCAGTATACCAATCCTGCTAGAATGAACGAAATAGCCACAAATTTTAATTTGTTATTTAATATGAAATAAAATGACGCAAGAATTGTTAAGGTAAAAATTGGCTCGCTCAAGCCCATTATTGAATTGTGGTTCAAATGTGGAAGAAATGCAAACAAACATGACGTCACAAGAGAATAGCGTTCATCAAAGAATTTTCTTGCAACACCATAGATAAGAAAAATGCTGGAAGTGGCAACACTGATACTTACTATTCTAGATAAATTTGAATAATCAAGAAAATTATCTGAATCGACGAAACTGAAAAATATTGATAAAAACATGGACCAGCCTATTCCTCTATGTGGAGGTTGTGTGAAGTCACCATTACTATGCGCAATTGCATTTAATGCGTAAGCAAGATTATCTGAATGGACAGGAATTGAAAAATCAACAAGATATAATTTAAAGCCTAATGATATAGCACAAATTATAATTAAACATAATACTGTGTGTTTTTGTGCCAGATTCATTTTAAAATTTCCAATAAGCAAATTCTTTTAAAATTTGATAACTTAATTGTGCGCCAGTAGTCAAAGGACGCATCTTGCGCTCACCGCCAATTCTTGCAGGCTCATTTCCTTCGATTTCATAAATCGGAATTTTGAGTTTTGCTAATCTAATACAAGTTTGTTGCTCGATGTTTAGATATTGAGCATCAGTTTTTAGTTTATCCCAAATACTTCTTTTAATAATTCTAAATCCGTTTAATGCATCAGTATAATTTCCTCCAAAAAAAGTATTAACTAAAAAAGTGAACATGTTATTACCAAATCTCTCAAGCAAATTTGCATCATCACTTACAGAATTTTTGCCAAATCTTGAAATATGTACTACATCATAACCATCCTTACTTTTTTTGATTAATCTTGGAATATCTTCAGGTTCATCGTTTCCATCAGGACTAAAAAATATGATAAAATCCGATTCTGTAGCATCGGTTCCAACTCTACACGCATTTCCTTCACCTTTATTATGTTGATTAATCACTTCAAATCCTAATTCTTTAGCTTTTTCAATAGTCCCATCAGTAGAGCCACCATCAACAAAAATTATTCTATCAGCCCATTCTTTTTTGATCCTGGGCATAATTTGTGAAACCCCTTCAATTTCATCTATAGTTAATACGAATACTATAACTGACATATAGAAATGGTATTTTGACCTTTATAAAAAAATACTAACAAATATGCTGTAACAGTTAAACACTATTCTGTAAACAAAGGTCAGATTTGAAGTGAGAATTGTAAATGTAGATTCAAAAATTATTAAAGAATTACGATCTAGTGGAATTTCACAGGAAATGAGATCTTTAGAGTCGATGGATTGGTTAGTTTTAGCAGATTTGAATGAAGAAATTATTGGTGCTGCAGGAGTTGGAGGATTATTCAATGTGGAGATGGTGCAAACAAGAAAAGATTATCAAGGAAAAGGAGTTGGAGGACTGGTTCAAGCTTCAGCAATAGAAGAAGCCAAAAAAAGAGGTTATTCTTACATTACTGGGTTAGTTGATATTAATAATAAACAGAGTCTAAAGTTAAATCATGGATTAGGGTTTAAAACTATATTTAGAATACATTATGCCAAAAACATAACACAAGATATCATAATTTTAGTTTTCAAACCACAGGGAAAAATTGTTGAGATGTTTCTTAGGGTTTTTAATACTAAAGTGGGCATGGCTGTACTAGCCTGTTGCTTGAAAATTTCAAAATTTACTTTGCCAAAAATTATTAGTTATAATGAGAAAAAAATCCCTAATCCCGATATTAAACATATGATAGGAAATTTTGAAAAAATACAAAAGAATCCAATACCTTAAAACGATGTGCAGCCCCATAAACGTTGAACTTTGATATGATGAATAGAAAGGATCACCATATTGTTCGAAAAATTGCCACAAAATTCCTCGCTGCCTGGGATAATTCAAGTCGTTTATCTGAAAGCCCAAGAAAATTTGAAGATAATCCACAACAAACCAATCCTGTGAGTGAAATACTTCGCTATGCGGATTTAGATTATATCAAAACCATTATAAAAAATCCAGATGATTTGATATCATTTGCAGGAGGTTGGGTAAATCATAATGCACCAGAAAAATTAAGGGATGCATACAAAACAATATCATCTGATATTAATTTATTTCATATTTCAGGAGGATATTCGGCAACATTAGGGGAAAGAGAATTTAAAAAAGCAATTTGTAAATTTGAAAAAAAATTATACGGTATGGAAATACATGAAGATGAAATAGCAGTTGGTTCTGGTTCAACACAACTTACTATGGATGTTCTTAGAGTACTTCTAAATCCTAAGGATAAGATACTGTTACTTGATCCAACATATGTAAATTTTTTACCGCAATTAACAGTAGGATTTTCTGATATTGAAATTCTTCGATTCCCAATAATAGATGAAAATGAATGGAAATTCGTAGCAGATGAAAAAATTAACGAATTCACAAATTTTATACTAAATGAAAAACCTAAAATTGTTTTATTAACATCTCCAGATAATCCTACATCAAAAATTCTATCTGATGAATTTATTAAAAAAACATTAGAGTCTGTAAAAAAAGTTGGAGGTTTTCTGATTATTGATTTTGCGTATAAAGAATTAGTCTATGATGATAAATTACCATCATATTTTTCCTGGTCACCAAATGATAATTTTATTTTATTAAGATCAAATTCAAAATGGTGTAGGGGGTTAGGAAGGAGATTAGGTTGGATAGAAGCTCCAAAATTTGTCATCGATGCAATGGAATTAATTCAAAGTTCATCAATATTATGTCCGGATACATTACATCAAATGGCACTAACGAAATTCATCAATGATTCAATTGAGAATGATGTATTGGTGGACTATATTTCAGAAACAAAAAAAATGTACAAATATGCTGCAAAAAAAACAGCTGACTTGATAAAACAAAATTTAGAATTCAAAATTATTGAACCAGATGGTGGTTTATACATATTCATGAAAGTTGATACTGATGGCCAAAAATTTGTTCAAGAAATGCTCAAAAAGACAGGAGTTTTGTTTATTCCTGGCTGGGGATTTGGAAATGCAGGAAAAAATGCAGTTAGAGTATCCTTTGGTCCTCTAGTTAATGATATTCCAAAAATTGAAGAAGGTATAATTAAAATTAGTAAAATTCTAAAACAGGGTAATTAGAAAAAATCAATAGGTAAAAAATGGCAATCAATACTAAAGAATTAGATGTGAAATTAGAGAAAATTTTGAAAAAAGTTTTCAAAACTGAAAAAATAAACTTAGAAGGTTCAATCGAAGATATTTCTGAGTGGGATTCATTTACCCACATTCAACTTCTTAATACGATTGAAAAGGAATTTAAGATTAAAGTAGAGTTTAATGATGCAATGGTAATGACATCAATTCCAATTATAAAAAAGAAGATAATGAATTATTTATCGTGAAAAAAAGTATGTCGCTTGCAAAACACCAACAAATTTCTAAAAACATCAAAATTGATTATAACAATATCAGAGAATTATTCTATGAAAAAGTAAAAGATAGAGCTGACGAAATATTCTTAATTTGCCCGGGAGAAAATACAGTTGAATTTACATATGCGAAGCTAAAATTGTTAATAAAAAATACATATAATATTTTTAGAAAACTAGAATTAAAAAATAAAGATAGAATTACTTTGATTTTTCATAATTCGCCTGAATTCTTAGTATTATATTTTTCTGCATTATGCTTCGGTCTTACTGTTGTACCAATAAATCCAGATATCGCACCAAAAGAGATGGGATACATCATTAATGATAGTAAATCTAAAGCGATTTTTTATAGTAATGTGTTAGAATCCAAGATTAAAAATATTAAAAATTTAGGTGATGTAAAACTAAAAAAGATCACATCAATAAGTGATCAAGAATTTTCTTTAAAAAATGAAGATGTTTTTGAGGAAAATGAAATTTTCGTTCATGATACTGCAGTTATAATTTATACTTCGGGAACAACTGGGAATCCAAAAGGTGTTATATTATCCCATTTGAATATGCTGTCTGATTCAAAATGCGTTGCAGAATGGTTTCATTTTGATACAAAAACTAGAACACTTTGTATCTTACCGTTATACCACAACAATGGACAAGTGCCCACATTACTGGCTCCACTTTATCAAGGTGGTTCTACAGTAATTGTTCAAGGAAAAGTAAGCTTACTATCTTTTTGGGATTTAGTAAACAAATATGATGTAACTTGTACTAGTGTGATGGCATCAATTTTGTCAATGTTGTTAAGCATACCTAACGAAAGAAAAGATCAAACATTAAAGGCAATAATATGTGGAGGACAGATATTAACTAGAACAGTACAAAAACAGTTTGAAGAGAGATTCAAAATACCTATTTTTGAAGGATATGGATTGACTGAAACTACTTCATTTTCATGCATCAATTGTTTTCCTGCAGAAAAAAGAAAAATTGGATCTATTGGAAAAGCATTACCAGCAAATGAAATTACAATATTGGATGAAAATAGTAAAGATGTGGGCGAAAATAATATTGGTGAGATTTGCATACGTGGTTATAACGTAACCAGTGGCTATTTAGGATTGAAAGAAAAAAATGAGAGATCGTTTCGAGACGGATGGTTTCACAGTGGAGATTTTGGTTGGAAAGATTCAGATGGATTCTTTTATTTTCAAGCCAGAAAGGATTTTTTGATTATAAAAGGGGGAGAAAATATCTATCCTGCTGAATTGGAAAATGTGTTATATCAACACCCAGACATTATTGAATGTGCAGTAATAGGTATTCCACATAAATTGCTAGGTGAGGACATATGTGCATTTGTGAAATGCAAAGAAGAGAGTGAAATATCGGAAATAGAATTAAAAGAATTTTGTAAAAGTAATATTGGTAGTTATAAACAACCACAAAAAATAGTTATCATAAATTTGCTTGATGATTTAGATGATATACCAAAAGGGCCTACAAAAAAAATTCTTTATAGAGAATTAAAAAAATACTATATGGAAAATCTATCTGATAATTAGAACTTTTAGTAATTATGTTATCATCAACTGAGAAAATTTAATCAGCGTTTTTATAATATGATGCAGTGATTTTCAATCCCTGATCTAATGAATATTTTGGTTTCCATTTCAATAATTTTTTTGCTTTTGTATTATCAACTTCTAGTTTAGGTATTTCTAGCGAACGTTTTGGGAAACTATTCCATTGAATTTTCCCTTTGTACCCAGTAATTTTTCTAATTTTTTCCCCTAGTTGTTTTATTGATAGAGATTTTCCAGTTCCTATATTGATTGACTCTCCAATAATTTTTTTATCATTACTTTCAATAGCTAAAATATATGCAGAAAGTAAATCTGGTTCAAAAATAAAATCACGATAAGGAGTTGGATCACCTAATTTGACTGGAGATTTTCCCTGATACATTTGATGAATCATACTTTCTATTACAAATTGGTGGTTGTATCTTCTTCCATACGAGTTTGCGTTCCTGAATATAATTGCCGGGAATCCATAGGCCTGATGTAGATATTTGAGATGTTTTTCTGCTGCAATTTTTGCTACTCCATATGGACTAGCAGCCATTAGTTCTGCAGTTTCTTTTGTTGGAAACTTGGTTTGAATTCCATATTCTTCGACAGAACCAGAAAAAATGAATCTCTTGAGTTTAGGAAGAACTCTGCGTGCAGCTTCAGCCATATTCACAGCGCCTAAGAAATTTACATTGAATATTTCAGTAGTATGAGTAAAACTATAAGCAACAGACGTTTGCGCAGCAAGATGAATTATTACATCTGGTTTAAAATTGGTTAAAACATCTTGAATGTTAAGATAATCAGTTAGATCACCAAAATAATATGATACTCCTTTATGTTTTTCACCCTCTATCATTGATTCAGTGTTTGAAGCAATCGCTCGATCAGATTTTGCTACATTTCTAGCTAATGTTCCAATTTTATGACCTTTTTTTAACAACGAATTTGATAGTTGTTGTCCCAAAAATCCAGTTGTACCAGTAATAAAAATACGCATAGAAACTCGAATGTTAAACATGTATTATATATTGCGAATCAAAAATTAGGCTCAAAAAATTTTAACGTGCTCTATTGCTTTGGATAAATTAGAGAATTGGCCATCTCTAGGATCTAATTCTCCAGATCTGATTTTATTTAATATTTCATTTATACCATCTTCTGCAGTTTTTGATATATTAAAATTCAGTTTATTTTTTATTTTGTCAAAAGAAACTTTATAATTTCTTGGATCCTGTTTGGTTTCAATTACTTCTATGGTTGATGATGGAATATGTTTTTGTATCATCTCAGCTAAATGTTTTTTTGTATAATTCTGCTCATTGTCACCAACATTATATATTTCACCAGAAATATTTTTTGAATTTTCAATTGCAATAATACAAGCAGATGCGATGTCATCTACGTGTACTAGTGGCCTCCAATGATTTGGCCCAAAAATTGATATTTTTTTATCTATTAGGGCGTCTCGAATAAATTCCTGAAGAAGCAAGTCAAATCTCATTCTAGGTGATAATCCATAGGCTGTAGCAAATCTTAGCACACACGGTTCAAAATTTTCGGCCTGAGAATTTAAAACATTGAGTTCTGATTTGACCTTAGTTTCAGAATAAAGTGAAAGTGATTCTAACGGTGTATCCTCGTTAACAGTTTCTAACGCAGAACCATAATTACTACAGGTTGATGCAAAAATGAGTCTTTGCACACCCGCTTTCTTACAATAGTCTACAATTTGTTTAGTAGCTAATTCATTGATCTGCTTTGCGATCTCTGGGATTTTATTACACAGTGGTTCTCCCACAATTGCCGCAAGATGGATAACACAATCAACATCCCTAAGAATATCTGTAAGAATTTTCTCATTTCTGATATCATCTGAAAAAAGTTTTACAGACCCGATAGAAACAAGATCCGAAATACCGTCTTGGCCAAAAATTAATGAATCTAAAACTTTAACATTATATTTTGATGATACTAGCTTTCTTGTGAGAACACTTCCAATATATCCAGCTCCTCCGGTAACAAGTATATTAGAAAATTTACTCATTCTTGAATAATTGTAAGTCATCTTTATTTATCGTTCTATAAAAAAACATGTGATATTTTGAAAAAAATCAATCAAATTGAGCCACATATGGATGATTATGAGAAAAAAGAATTGAACTCGGTAATCGATTCAGGTTGGTTTACTGAAGCTGCAAAAACAAGACAATTTGAAAAAATGATTGCTGATTTTGTTGGGGTAAAATATGCGTGTGCAGTAACAAGTGGTACTACTGCTCTCTATGTAGGATTAAAAGCGCTTGGAGTTGGTAGAGGTGATGAAGTTATAGTACCAGATTTAACTTTTGTAGCCAGCCCTAACTCAGTTGAAGCAGTTGGGGCAAAACCAATCTTAGTTGATATAGAACAAGACTCACTAAATATTGATTTAAAAAAAATTAAACAATCCATTACTAAACAGACTAAGGCAATAATGCCAGTTGATTTTAACGGCCGTGCTGTTGATATAAAAAACATAAGAGAACTAGCGAATCAACATAATTTATCATTAATAGAAGATGCAGCTCATGGATTGGGTTGTTTTTATGATAAAAAACATGTGGGTACCATGAGTGATATCGGAATTTTTTCTTTTAGTACACCAAAAATAATCACAACAGGGCAAGGAGGAATGATTGTAACTAACGATAAAAAATTATATGAAAAATGTAAAGCTGTGAAAGATTTTGGTCGAAAATCTGGCACAAAACAAAATATGCGTATGGCTTTTGAACACCCTACAATAGGATATAATTTCAAATTCACAGAGTTTCAGGCTGCGATTGGAATTGCTCAAATGAAAAAACTGAAAAAAAGAATGATTGCCAAGAAAAAAATGTTTAGGATATATGAAGAATCGTTATCCAAACTTTCATCTGTTAATTTCGTCAAAACAGATCTTGATAGGACCACGCCATGGATGATTGATATCTTAGTAGATTCAAAGAAAAAAAGAGATGCTGTAATAAAACACCTTGAAAAAAATCATGTTGAAACAAGAATATTTTATCCGCCCATACACAGGTTATTGCCCTACAGGAATAAAGACATGAAATTTGAAATAACGTCTAAAATTTCAGACAGAGGAATATGGCTTCCCTCTTCAACAACATTGAAGGAAAATGACGTTAAGTACGTATGTAAAAAGATCAAGAATTTTTTTGAGTGACGAATTTTGGTATTTAATATTTTAGTCATCGCTGATGTGGGCAATTATTTCAAAACAGTTAGCAAATATGTTAAAAATTCAAAAATTCACATAATCAATTTTCCAAAAGATGGGGCGGGAATATACACATATGATGAGAATTATGAATTGTTTGAAAATTACAAAGTATCTGATCAAGTAAAAAAAATTAATCAAATCAAAGAAGATTTTGATTTAGCAGTAGTGATGGGAACGGGTGAAAGAATTGCGTATCTAGCAGATCTAAATTATGTTTCGTATTACGTAGGGCGAGATATTGATGCCCCAAGATTTATCAAAAATTCCAAGGAATCTTGGTATAAAGAACCACTTCATAGACTAAATTTTTTTGAGAGGAAATTTTACAAAAAAACTTTTGATTTTGCAATTGCACATATTGCTCCAACATGGGTTTTTGAACATCTTAAAAAGTTTCCAGGTAATAACATCAAAATGGATTTGAAGCCAATTGATTTGACACTCTTTAATGATGATTCAGAACTACGTCCAAAAAAGAATGAAAAATTTACATTTTTTTGTCCTCAAAGAATGAGTATTTCTAAAGGAACAGATATTTTGTGGAAGGCATTAAGATATTGTAAAACTGATTTTAAGATATTACAAGTAGATTGGAGGGATTTAACGACCGACGAAGAAAATAGAACTTCATTACGATTAAGAGAAAATCTTCCACCACAGGTAGAATTAATTCCCATGATTAAACGAAAAGATATGTCAAGTTACTACGGCTGGGCGGATGCTGTAATTGGAAATTTAGTAATTGGTAGTTTTGAATATGTTGAATTAGAAGCAGTAATGTGTAAAAAACCTGTAATAAGCTTCACTGATAAAAAAATCAAGATATCTGTAGATGGCAAAGAGATAGAATCGCCATTTATTCCAGATACCAATGATCCAAAAGATATTGCGCAGATAATTGACAAGTTAGTTGTTTCTGACCAGTTCAGACAAAATATTTTCAAAAAGGAATATGATTTTGTACAAAATATTTCAGATCCAAAAAAAGCTGGTGAATGGTGGGATTCATTATTTGAAAAAATGATAAAAGAAAATCCATCAATCAATAGAAAATCTTCCGGAATTACAGTAAAGCTGCGAATGCTTAGTTTTTTAATTTCAAATAGGCTTTATTTTGGAAAAATAAAGAATTATTCTCGGAATGCGTGACATGTAAAACCAGAATAATTTTCTTTAATTAATTTAGGAGTAAGATTGAATTCAGTGCACCAATCTTTAATTTCTTGTTCTGTATGACGCCATGAATATTTTGGGTAATACCAATCAAAATTCTCCATATTTGACTCGTAAAATCCCATTGATTTTTTCCAAAACAATTTGAATATGTTTTGGTAGATAAATCGTTGTAGATCATATTCACCCTTTTTAAATCCTAATAAAGGAACGTCTTCAGGTATTGTAATTCTAATTTGTTGGTTGTGTAAGGATTCCGCCAATTTAGTTATGGATTTTGTCTTTTCGAAGGCTTCTTCTGGTGATAAATTAGAAAGTAAATTTCGAATATAATCATCAGAAAATTCACGTAACGGTGCTTTAACTTTATAGATGTAAAAAATGATAAGACCTCCTTTTTTGAGTTTTGGATAAATACTTTTGAGAGCGTTTTTTGTGTTCGGTGTATGATGCAAAACACCATTACTAACTATCACATCAAATGATTCATCAGGATAAGGTAGATGATGCAGATCACTGTGAGAAATAATTGGATTTTTTACAGAATTAGCAAGTGTCTTTGTTGCTCTATAAATTCCATTTCCAATATCCACACCATGAAATTCTTTTGCTCTAGGTGCCCATAATCTAGAAGATGCACCACTTCCAACACCAACGTCTAGGACGATTTTATTTTCAAATAAAGATAAATCTTCATCAGTAAGATCCATTGTCTCAATAACATCGTTTTTTATATCATCATCAGAGAATTTTTCAGGTTGACCAAATTCACTTTTAGTCCATTGGTAAGAAAAACATTTTTCGATATCATATTGTGGTTCGTTCGTATTCTCTTTAACAAACTTTGGAATACCATCAATAATTGGATATTCCGAATTTTTATTAAATAATTTTTTTTCAGTTTGCTCTAATGCTTCATTAGTGTAAGGATCGACCCATTCTACAATTTTCATTTATTTTAAAACTAAAAATATTAAATATTAACTTATAAAATGAAACGGTGTACAAAAAAAGCCTCACAGAGATTTTTGCCAACTTCTTGACCTCGATATTTGGCTTGATTAGTAATACTATCGGCATCCCGACCACCAGGCCTTATTTGTGAATTATATTTCAAAAATGCTTCAATTTTTTTATCTATTACATCATCAATTTCAACAAAGAGGTTTGGTTCAAAAACTCCAGAGGCGGACCAACGACTATGTTCAGGGGCTTCGTATGACAATACTATGTTAGATACAGGTGTGCTAATTGGGCGTAAAGCGGCAATACATGCCTTATGGACATGAACATGATCTTGATGATGTGAGAAAACGGTAGGAATTGCTACCATAGTAGGTTTAATTTTTTCTAATGAAACATTACTTGTGCTTTCAATTATCTCTATCAGAGAATGTAATGGCTTTGCATCAAGATCTCGATTATTATCAGATTTGTCGTGAACTATATGATAATCATCAACATTTAAGATCTCCATAGCATTTACCACTTCATTTTTTCTTTTTTCTTGAGACTCTACTGTGTCAGTTTTTTCAAAACCAAGATTGAAGATCAAAACATAAACTTTACCGCCATCATTTTTGATTTTTGAGATTAAACCACCACATCCTAATACTTCATCATCACTGTGTGGAGCTATGACAAGTAGTTTTTCGTTACTAAAATCATTCATGAGTTTTTTGAATTGTGCTGCTTATTTAGTCATTTGGAGAATTTGTCACAAATAATGTAAAAAGATTAGTCAATTTTTTGCAGAATAATCATCATACTATTTTTAAAAAAATCTGACAGATTAATTTCCTGAATTAATTCAAATGATGCTTTTAAATCAATGATTATTTTGTGGATTTGTTTTCCAAAATTATCATCTATAGGAGATTTATCGTTAAGTATTAAAATTAAAAAACCATTTTGCCTTAAAATTATTGTACAATTTTTAATTATTGTGCTTAATTTTTCCTGTGATAATAAATCTAAATAAATAACATCAATTTTTTCTTTAAGTTTTACAAAATAATCAGGATTAACTACATCACCTTTTATGATTTCAATATTTTTAAAATTTAAAATTTTCTTATTCTCTATATTTTTTAAAAAGTATACAACTCCCTCATTACTAATTATATTAGATATGTGTTCTAAAGTTATAACAGAATAATCATCATGATAAAAAATTTTAGATGTGGGTTGAATCGGAAAAATTTCCATCCCATTAAATAACGCAGCAGCTAATTTGCTTGTATATGGATTCCAAAGAACTAGACGTTTTTCTGATAATTTAGTAGTGGGAGACTTTTCCGTAAATAATTTCTTAATTCCGTTGAAATTATCCCATAAGAGTCCAGAATTACTTGTATTCAATCATAATAATTTTTGATGAATGAATATATGAATTGCTTTTTAATAATCAGTATTCAAATATAAAAAAATTCGACGTTATTAAATAAAATCATTTGTTCCAGTCATAATTTGTTTTGAGTAAACTATTCAATTTAGCGTTATATGGTCCATAAAACTCAACTAACAATTTTCTTGTAGATTCACTCATTGGAGAATATTTTCCTACATTAAGCTTTGATAGATTTGGAATTTCATGGTGTGGTAAATCAAGAAATTCAAATACTTTGTTTAATGTTTGTTGCGTAAAATTCTCAAGCTCATTTGAGTCAACAACAAAAATTTGTTCCTTTGAAAAAATTTGGAACCATTTTTCCAGATAATTAAAATAAATTCCATGACGGATGATATTAGGCACTACATAGTTACCAAAATCAGGATTATGATTTTGGTGCTCAGCGTGATTTTTAATTAGATTAATCCTTCTAAATTCAGCTTTTATTGCTTCTTCAAATGATGATGTAAATCTGTTAACGTGTGATTGTTGGTTATAGGTAGAATATGCCTTATCTATGGGATTCCTAAGTATTACAATTAATTTGATCTTTGGAATTAAATTAAAAATTCGTTCTGGTACATTTTCATGATACATGTATGTTGAGGTAAATTCTCCAGTGACGAAAGAGTTTTTTGATTTTCGTCTACGATACATTTTAGAAAAAATAGTGGGAAAATGTGATTTATACCAACTAATTTTATTACTAATCATATATTCAAAAAAATGTAAATCTGCTACAGAATTATTATTTTCAGTAGATGAAGGAATTATAGAAGGATGTTGAATTAAATAACTATATAGTGCAGTTGTTCCCGCACGACCAGATCCAATAATTATAAAATCTGGTAAAACTCTAATTGCACTTGTTAAATTTCTATAAAAATTTTTTAATGAAAATTTATATGGATTAAATTTTGGATTAGATAAAAGTTGCACTTTAATTTTAGTCCTTAAATTATTTTCAGGATAGTGGGTTAAATTCAATTTAAATTTAAGTGACTATTTCTTTCTAATTTCATCTTGTAAAAAAGTAAAATCTGAATCATTAGTAAGAGTACGGTTATCAGAAAAAGTTGAAATTTTTTCATACAATTTTTCAACATCCTGTATATCTTTTTCAGGTATAGGCTCTTTTCTCGAAATTTTAGCTAATATAGAAATTATATTAAGATTTAATTGTAGATTTATTTCTCCATTCACAGTATTACGTTTTTGATATGGATTACTTTCTATCAGAACGTCAACTTCTGATTTAAAGGCTTGAGTTCTTTTGAAATGGGTGTAG
>Ga0209501_10003957_pt1 | contig 14536 bp, 14 predicted proteins | sample ArcticOcean_MG_C_4_FD_187434 | JGI IMG/M metagenome (GOLD analysis project Ga0209501, IMG submission 187434) | Marine microbial communities from western Arctic Ocean - ArcticOcean_MG_CB4_134 (SPAdes) (version 2) | ecosystem: Environmental > Aquatic > Marine > Oceanic | place: Arctic Ocean...
TTGATGGTAGAGAATCCTCAAAAATTCAAAAATATGGTAAAAGAAACTCTGTGTAGACATACTACAGCAATCAACAAGATGTCCTCAAATGGAATGCAATTTTGGGATTATGGTAATGCATTTTTACTTGAAGCAAGTAAAGCAGGGGCTGACATATTAAATTCAGATGGTTCGTTTAGATATCCATCTTATGTTGAGGATATAATGGGCCCAATGTGCTTTGACTATGGTTTTGGTCCATTCCGCTGGGTTTGCACATCTGGAGACTCAGAAGATCTTAGCAAAAGTGATTCCATAGCTCAGATAATTCTTTCTGATATGGCGAAAAATAGCCCTGATGACATTAAACAGCAAATGCTGGATAATGTAAAATGGATTGAAGAAGCCGATTCCAATAATATGGTAGTTGGCTCTCAAGCTAGAATTCTATACGCTGATGAAAAGGGTAGAAGGAGAATTGCTGAAGCATTCAACCAAGCAATTTCTAGCGGTGAAATTTCAGCGCCCATCGTACTAGGACGTGACCACCATGATGTATCGGGAACAGATTCACCTTACCGCGAAACCGCGAATATCAGAGACGGCTCAATGTTTTCAGCTGACATGGCTGTGCAGAACTTTGTTGGAGACTCCTTCAGAGGAGCAACTTGGGTCAGTCTGCATAATGGTGGGGGAGTTGGATGGGGGGAGGCCATTAACGGTGGTTTCGGACTGGTCCTTGACGGCAGTAAAGCCGCTTTAAGAAGGTTAAATTCCATGTTAAAATGGGATGTGAATAACGGAATTGCACGAAGAGCGTGGGCACGAAATTCCGGTGCATTGACCACTGCAAAAAGGGCTATGGAATCCGATTCAGAGTTAGATATTAACATCCCAAATATAGCCGATGAGGAATTAATTTCTAGATTCTTTCAAGATTAATTGTATAGCATTCCTTTGAGTAGAATTATTACCCCAACCTAAGTCGCCAACAACATGGATTTAGTGCTAGATGGCAATCATCTGTCCATTGCAGATGTTGAATCCGTTGCGAGGGAAAATGTCAAAGTTTCTGTTAGTGATGATGCATGGCAAAGAATTCACAATTGTCGAAAGATGATACAGAAGAAAATAGATGCACATGAAGTCATGTATGGCGTTACTACAGGTATAGGTGAATTTAGTGAGGTTGTATTATCCCCTGACGACCTCAAATCTTTTCAAAAATTCTTAGTATATTCTCATGCTGCTGGAATTGGAGAACCTATGCCAATTGATGTAGTGCGTGGAGCAATGCTTGGGCGAATAAACGTCCATTGCCATGGTAATTCGGGCGGTCGGGCTGAACTAACCCAATTACTAATTGAAATGCTCAATCAAGGTGTAACACCTGTAGTGGCAAGCAAAGGAAGTGTCGGAGCGTGTGGTGACCTTTCACCAATGTCACAAATTGCAATGACTATGATGGGAGAGGGAGACGCCTTCTATCAGGGTGAGAGAATGCCATCTAGCGAGGCTTTGGCATCAGCGGGCCTAGAACCTTTAACCCTAGAAGCACGCGATGGATTAGCAATAATCAACGGCAGTAATATGTTAACCGCTATGGCTGCATTGACATTATGTGATGCGATAAGATGGCTGAAATACCACGATATTTCTGCGGCAATGACTCTTGAAGCTTTGAATGTCAATATGACACCTTATGACAATAAACTTCACGAATTACGTGGCTTTGAAGGTTCAATCCAAACAGCAGACAATTTACTTAGGTTAACTGCAGATTCTCAGATTCTTGCTGCAGAAGGCAAAAAAGTCCAAGATGCATATTCCTTAAGATCCACACCTCAAGTTATCGGCTCATTAAAAGATGCAATAAAATTTGCTATAAGCCAAGTTGAAATTGAATTGAATGGCGTAGGGGATAACCCCGTATTCCTCGTAGACGAGGAGAGAGTTATCACTGGAGCAAATTTCCAAGGGACGCCAGTTGCTCTACCTATGGAAATGGTAGGAATAGGGCTTTCGATAGGTGCGGTTCTTTCTGAAAGGAGATTAAATCGTTTAACAAACCCTGCTCTATCTGGGGGTTTACCACCGTTCCTAACCGAAAAACCCGGATTGCACTCAGGTTTGATGGTAGCACAGTATACTGCTTGCGCACTTGTGGCTGAAACTCGGATTCTCTCCCACCCTGCCGCGAATCAGAGTATTCCAGCGGCTGCTGACCAAGAGGACTTCGTCAGTATGGGGATGACAACAACTCAAAAGACTAGACAAATTATGGAGAATTGTTTTGGTGTGCTAGCCATTGAAATGATTGCATCCTCCCAAGCAATTGATATCAGAGATGCTAAACCTGGAAAAGGCACTGCAATTGCTCATAAATTAATTCGACAACAAATAGATCATTTGGATGATGACAGGGCCTTATTCCCTGACCATGAAACGATGGTTAATATTCTGCAATCTGGTTCTATGCTAAAGGCTGTAGAAGATGAAATCGGCACTATTAATTGACAATTACCTGGCCTCTACCAGTAATTTTTCAATCTCATTTTCAACGTCATCTAACCCTGTTAATTGCATAATTCGAAAATGAAGTTTAGTTGCTGATGTAGTGAATCCTAATTGTTCCAATTCTCTAATTCTCCTGTCACATTCCGTAGCCCTTCGAACCTTTTCTTCGAAAGCAAAGTATCGTTGATATCTTAATGCCCTATCGTCAACAAGAATTACTGGTTCTAACTCACTAACATCAAAACCCATGCGTTTCCATTGCTCCAAACGACGTTGGAGGATGGCTCTTGACAGGCTTTTTTCAGGGATTCTGCTTAGAACAACAAATCCAGGCTCAACTTCGATTGCGATGCTGTCATCTAATTGTTCTTCGATGTCACCTTTTCCAGTCGCTTGTTCAACCCCCTTTGGTGAGTCTTCGTTATTCTCTGGAGAAGAAATAGGAACTACGCTTTCTTCAGTGATAGTTTGCTCAATGATTGCAAAATTTGGTGCTTCACGCCTAATCTTGGCAACTTCTGTAGATTCAAATGCTAGAGGTGAATATGGTAGAACCAATGTCCAATCTGTATCCACTAATTCGTCTGCAATCGATTGGACAAAATGGATTAATGAATCAAAACCATGTAAATCTGCTAAATATTCAACTGCATCGAGCCAAATGATGCCACTTTCGGATGAAATAGTTGAATTTAGGAAATGATTAATTTTCTCTAAGGCCGGATCTAGTGCATATTTGTCTTGGCGGCTTGTAATCCAATGAAATCTAATGGATTTTAAATTAATCCATCGAGATAACCTTGTTGGTGCGAGGCGAGATAAAACCAATACCGTACGACTTGAATTAATCATCTGTTGTAACCATACATAACCCTCTCTAGGGTCATCCAGTTGGATACCATATACCCGCGATGAACCAGGTGGCCATGCGACTGACATCTTCCTCAATAGGACACCCCGCACTACCTGTTATTGACGCCTTCGGCGTATCCATCAAAATATGGACTGATAGAGAATTTTTCAAGAATATCTCATGAACCATTATATCGTCAAGGAGTTTGGAAAGTTTGAAGGCGAGAGCAATGCCAAGTGAAGAAGGTGAATCAACAGAGTATATTGAAACCGCTCAATGTGGTGCATGTCAAGAAGAAATTCCGGCAGATTCGGAAAGTTGTCCCAAGTGTGACGTGTCTTTTTCTGGCGTAAAAGAAGTTAACATGGGCGAATGTGGTTCTTGTAAAACAATAGTATCTTTAGATTCGAAATCTTGCCCAAATTGTTCCATCGCATTTGTGCTAGATGATTTGCTTCAATCTGTTAGTGATTGGATGAATTCAGATGGATTATCTGTAGAAGACGTATTCGGAAAATGGGATCACAACGATGATGGTGTTCTGTCTGGATTTGAGATCAAAGAGGGATTAATTAAAGCGGATATTGCTGTTCTACCCAAAACCGAAATTGAACGCTTCATACACCAATTAGATTTAGATAATGATTCAAAGATTTCTCTGACTGAATTAAGCACCGCATTAATGCTTGATGGCCAGGATTCTACTGAGGAAGATGATTCGGAAGAGGAGCCAACCGATTCAGCAGATGAATCGGAAGAAACTCAAACGGATTCAGAAGAAGAATCGGATGCAAGTTCCGATGAGGAAGATGAACCGGAAGAAAATGAAGCAGATGAAGAAGAATCCGCAGATGAAGAGCCTGAAGCTGATGATGATGAAGCGGATGATGATGGAGATACAGACGACGATGAGGATTCAGATGAAGAATCAGACGATGATGGTGATGATGATTCAGACAACGATGGAGATTCAGAAGATGGTGATGATTCTGGCGAAGATGAGGATTCAGATGAAGACTCTGATGATAACGAGGACAAAGAAGAATTATCATTAATAGATCAATTGTCAAACTTAGTTAGAGAATCTGATGATAATATCAAATCTAGTTTCAATGAATTTGATACCAACAAAGATAAGAGGATCTCTGCAAATGAATTCAGAGAGACTGTTGAGAAATACTTTAGCGACTCGTTTGGTGAAGAAAAAATAAATGAATTGATGGATGCACTTGACGAAGATGAGGATGGAAACATTGACTTGATTGAATTCGTTGATGGAATTGAGTCCCCAGAAACAGTGAAAGACACAATCAAGGAAAAGAAGAAACCGGATGGTCCTTCAGATGCCCAAATTTGGATAATGAGGAACGAAGAGAACATTTTCCCAATTGGCTGGAGTTTAGCCGGATTGACATTAATTTTGTCTGTAATCAATGTTTATGGCTTCTTTTCTTCAATATTTTCTTGTGATGAAGGGGATAACGCCTGGCTAGTGAATAATGAATGGTGTGCTAATCATACTAAGTTAAATTTACTAAATATTTTCTCCCCAGGGGAGGCTGCATCGTGGAGTGAAGGTGGGTCATGGGGCATTCCCGACATTATTTTGGTCTTGATTTTAGTTGCACTTATCGGTACATCTATTTGGTTCCGTTCAACTGTAAAAGGTTGGAAAGTTGAGTATAGGAAGAAAAAGACTTCTGAAGATGATGAAGAATCGGGAGATGATGAGAACGATGATATTTCTGATAAAGATGAGGACTCAGACGACGATGAAGATGACTCTTCTGATGACGAGGATGGGGATAATGAAGACTCTGACGACGATGATGAAGACTCTGACAACGATGATGAGGAATCAGATGACGATGACGACAATGATGAAGACTCAGAAGACGATGATGACGCTGAAATTGAATTGGGTTCCAAGGTTGGTGTTGACCATGACGGAGAGGAATGGCATGGTGAAATACTTGAATTTGACGAAGATGATGATGAAGTATTAGTCAAAGACAATGATTCAGGGGAAGAGTACTGGGTACCATTTGATGCACTGTTCGTGGATTGATGATATGGTGGACGCACTTTCAGAATTTGATGAGTTAGTTCAATGCCCTGACTGTGGATGCCTGACGAAACAAACCTCATTAAGATGTCCGGAATGTGGATTGTTTCATTATAATTTAGATGAATTAGGTGAAAGAGAAGCACCCCCAATCGAACAGATTGTAGTTGAAAAGCCAGACCTCAATCCAGCATTATACAGCTTGAACCCAAACTCGCCACTCCCTGTGGCTGAAGTTGAAGAAGACCATCCTGACCCGACAAAGAATTGGTCTGACTCTAGTAATGACTTTGTATTCCAATCTGACGATAGGCCTTTACACATTGAAGAGAGTACAACTCCAATAGACCGGGGCGAAACTGATGAGTGATTTACTACATTTGACACAACATCCCGGAACGAATCCGCAATCATTTACATCAACGATTTGTTCTGCAGAAGTGGTTGATGGTGATACATGGGTAGAACTGTCAGAATCATTCTTTTATCCATCTGGTGGCGGCCAGCCAGCTGACCATGGGTCACTAGAAATTGAAGGCAAATTTTCTGTTATACAAGATGTACAAAAAGGAAAAAAATTGCTTCACAATATAGGAGTAATTGATAACATAGAAATTCAAATACGGTCACCAGTAAATGCCTCTATAGATATTGAAAGACGCAATGTTTTGAGTAGGATGCACACGGCACAACACCTAATATCAGCAGCCGCAGACGAACTATTTTCTGGCAGAACAATTGGCAACCAAATAGGTTTAGATAAAACAAGAATCGATATTGGGCTTGAAGACCGTTCTGCATTCGACAAGGAATTGTTACAAGAAGTAGTAAATGATGGAATAGACCAGGAAATTCCTGTGACGATGAGCCAAGAGCACCGCTCGGACCTAACCTCTAATCCATTAGTGAGAGTGAATCTAGATTTACTACCCAAGAATGTACAAGAATTACGAGTTATTACTATTGAGGGAAGGGATATTTGTCCATGTGCAGGAACCCACGTGGTTAACACAAAAGAAATCGGTCAGATTATTATCAATAAAGTAAAATCAAAGGGTAAGGGGAAATTAAGAGTTGAGTACTCTTTATTGTGATTCTTGTTTTTACCAACTATCACACAAGTGGACATATATGTCAGTTCTAATGGGCCCGGGCGGAATTGAACCGCCGATCTTCGCCATGTCAAGGCGACGTCATAGCCCCTAGACCACGAGCCCGATTTTTTGTTTGCAGATAGCTCATCCGATGATCTTGGATATTTTACCAGTACAACCATCCTCTGAACAGTGACCGGCAACTCTAGTTCGTCCATTACTCATTTTGATGAGTTTTCCATCACGAACTGGCCCATATGTCTTACACTTCAAACAGAAGCCTTCGTATTCCGCCATTGCAACTAACCTTTCCAATAGCAACACAAATATGAATCCTCCGCGCGATAACTATTTTTGTTCAAATGGATTCTTGTCAATTACGTAATCTAAATTGTTACCTCCTCCTCCCCTAGGCTCTGAAGGCTAAATATTGAATTCTTTGAATTACTCAGCAAATATTTGACCCATAAACGTTGCACTGCTACCCCATGAAGGTCGTACAAGCCTCCAAGTTAGAATAATGAAAGACTGATAATACCAATTATCAGCCCCTACGGGGAGCGCCTTTTCTGCCATCATTATGGATAGATTCTAAAATGACACATCGGAGAAAAAAATTGATTTCACAATATGTTTGAAGTATTAACATAAGTAGCGTTACAATTACTTGTATCATTTAATCATAAAGGTGGTGTTATCCACCCGCCATTTGACAAAGTTTTGAAAAATGGTTGATTTGATTCTGAACTACACCATGCTTCAATATCATCATCATGTAGAATGTTAAGGGATGCAGGTCCACCTTCGCTGACCGTACCTAATTTACTCTCCCTTCCTTCTAGTAGTGAGCAAGCGCTATTTCGAGATACTGCAACTAGTGCTGCGAGTGAGGGAATACCAGATTGTTGAATCGCTAGATTTGCGATGTACGGTAAAGAAAGACTCGGACAATTAGGATTGAAGTCTGTTGCTAAAGACCAGGCCCACTCATTATCGATGCATTGTTGAAAAGGCGGCCAGTGGTCAAGACCCAAAACATGAGGTGTTGCTGGAAGGAAACCTTGGATTACTCCTGACTTGTGACAGGCATCTCTTGCATCTTCTGTACTCCAGCCTGCATGATCGGCAGTTAATGCACCTAATTCTGCTGCAAGTTGAGCACCGCCACAATCTGAAAATTCATCAACATGCAATCTGATTTCAAGTCCTTGAGATTTAGCTTCTTTACATATCTCTTCTGTTTCTTCAATAGTAAACCAACCATTTTCGCAAAAAACATCAACATAAGTTGCAATCCCTTGTTCTATTACTTCTGGCAACTGCTCTGACAATAATTCTTCCACATATTGCGCTTGGGTCAATTCCTTTGGAACCGAATGAGCACCTAACCAAGTTGAAGTTGTTTTAGTCTGAAAACCATCACTTACCTGATTAGACACATTAAGTAATTTCAATTCATCTTGTGTAGTTAATCCATAGCCGCTCTTGGCTTCTAAGAAAGTTGTACCAAAATTCTCCGCATTTGTTAATCTCTCTCTGGCTGATGACAACAATGATTGGAGTGAGGCTTGTCGAGTCTCACCAACTGTTTTGTTTATCCCGCCACCCATTTTAGATATTTGTTGGTAAGTATAACCCTGCTCACGTAATGCCACTTCACCTGAACGGTCTCCCGTCCAAACTAGATGCGTGTGGCTATCTACTAGACCTGGTATTACGGCTTTACCGGCTAAATCCCATACTTCCATTTCACCTGTTTGAACTATGGTTGGCACTCTAGAATCTAGTTTCTTTTGATGGTAAAATTCATCTTGTAATTCTTCACTCGGACCTATTTTTTCAATTCTTTCATCTGATGATAATATGGCCATCCCTTTTGGATGAACGAGTAACTCATAATCAGACATTTTAGTGCCAAGAAGGGGGCTCTCAATGCCATTAGGGCAAAGGTGAGCAATGGGTCCAACATTGAGTAAAAGCCGCCGCATTGTTCCTCCGGACACACTACAGGCTTGAAATGATGTGGCCTGCCCGCAATGTTTGTTGATACTATGGAAAACGGCGTAGTGGTAGGAATCGAATCTACCGCTCACACGTTGTCAATTGGGAGTGTTGACCAAAAAGGGTCACCTTCCAAGTCATTTTCAGCATTTTATAGGCCGGATGAAGGTGGTATTCATCCTCGAGAAGCAGCAGATCATCACGCTGAAAAAGCCTCAACATTAGTAAAACAACTCTTAGAATCAGGTATTACACCTGATTCGGTTTCCGCTATTGCTTTTAGCCAAGGACCAGGACTAGGACCTTGTCTCAGAGTTGGGGCTAGTGTGGCTAGAGCACTAGCGAGTAAGTGGAAGGTGCCTCTAGTTGGGGTAAATCACTGCGTGGCCCATATAGAGATTGGGCGTCAACAATGCGAAATGGATGACCCTGTCTTACTATATGTTTCAGGAGGCAATACTCAGGTTATAGCCAGAAGGGGCGATCGTTATCGGGTACTTGGAGAAACCCTAGATATTGGTATTGGCAATATGTTGGACAAGTTTGCAAGGGGTCAAGAATTACCTTTCCCCGGCGGCCCTAAAATAGAAAAATTAGCTAGCAAATGGAGAGCAGATAATATGGATTCGGATTTAGATGATTACACATTGCCATATGCGGTTCACGGAATGGATTTGGCATTTTCTGGCCTGCTTACGGCCGCCTCCCGATTAGTTGAAAGAGGTTCAGAATTAGGTGCTGTTTGTTGGAGTTTACAAGAACATGCTTTTGCCGCGTGTATTGAAGTCGCCGAGCGAGCAATGGCCCATACTGGGAAAACAGAATTACTGTTAGGTGGCGGTGTAGCATGTAACAACCGAATAAAACAAATGGGAGAAATTATGGCTATAGAACGCGGTGCTAAATCCAATGCGCCCGCGCCTCAATTCTGTGTTGACAATGGGTCTATGATAGCAACGTTGGGTAGACTTCAAGTTCTCAATGATGGCGGAATAACATTTGAGTCTTCAGCGGTTAATCAGGCTTTAAGGACAGATGAAACACCTATTTCTTGGGATTAATAGAAATTGAAAACTCACTACTCAATACTGTAAGAGTTATGAGGGGCCGGCAGTAGGCCGCACCACAGAAGAGGGTGCAAGTACTTGGTTGCTAAGAAAAATAAACCATTTAACCCATTCGATAAAGACGCGGTACAAAAGAAAAAAAGACCGACTTATCAAAGGTCTAGAGAACCTCCAAAGAATACTACTGTGCGGCATTCCCCTGCAACTTTGGGCCCAGCCCCATCGTCGATAAAAGATCAGACTTCAAAACCCGCCATTCCCCAATCTCACTTGAAGTCGAAAACTTCTTCTGAACCTGTTATTGAAAAAGAACCTGAATCATCTGATGTCATTCTTGATGATTCTATCGTTGAAGAACCTACCCCAGTTGAACCAGAGTCAGATGTTTCTGAGGAGCCATCAACTGATAAAGCAGATATTGTAGATGGCCCGGCTGTTGCTGTTGGAAAAGTCAGAAGTCTTGGTTTAAGACAAAAACAAGATAAGAAAGTATCCGAAGACAATAATGACTCAGATGAAGTTAGAGTGAGCGGATTAATGGCAGAAGGTAAGGCATTAGCAGTTGCTTCTGGGGTAATTATTGAGGGCGAGACTATTGTTCCCAAGGACCCAATCGCTTTGGCAGCAGAAGCTGCTAGAAGTACCTTAAAAGAAACTAAATCCACAAGTGAAAAGGCTTACGAAAAGCGTAGTAAAATGATTGCAAAAAAACGCAAGACTAGGGCCTCATCCGCCCCTTCAAAAAGGATTGTTAAATTGAATCGCCGTAAATACATGGAATTCAAAGTTGATGTTAGAGAAATCATGGAAGAAGAAAACGTCGATGAAGAACACAGAGCAAATCTCCTCGGCTCTACTTGGGCAAAGGGGGAGCGTCAAGGAATTGATGCAGCAATAGAATTCGTAGAAGAAAAATTAGAAGAAGAAATCATCTCTGATTCGACTGCGGAGAGAATTATCAAAGTCCTGAAAGGATATAGGAAAGTGAGATGAATGACAAAAATAGATAACGATAAAGTAGCAATGGTACACTATCGAGGGACTTTTCCCGAAGATGGTGAAGAATTTGATTCAAGCCATGGGTCAGAACCTCTAGGATACCTAGTGGGCGCAACCCCCCCAAACATGATACCTGGGTTTGAAAGAGAAATGATGGGTGCAAAAGTTGGTGAAAAGAGAGAATTCACCCTTATGGCAGAAGATGCGTATGGTGAACAAACAGATGAAAAGATGATGGATGTCCCAGCATCTGAATTTGCTGAACTTCCTGAAGACATGGAATTGGAACTAGGAATGACATTAATGTCAGGGCATGGCCCATTTAGGGTAGTTGGCATTACAGATACGCTAATCAAGTGTGATTTTAACCACCCATTATCTGGCCGGGCATTAAAATTCGAAGTTGAAGTTGTTGATGTCCGCGATGCCTCAGAAGAAGAATTGGAACATGGGCATGTTCACGGTGAAGGCGGTCATCAGCACTAAATTAACCAAAAATAATGACCTTCACCAGCCCCTGCGACAGAGTGAGGCCGGCCTATGGGAGACGATGAGAAAGTTTTCAAAACCCGCGCGGGTATCCCTATTCCCGATGTTCCAAACCAAGATTATGGGTTGGGTGAGCCAGATAGTGAGCCAGGTAGCCCGCCTTATACGAGAGGTATTCACAAATCAATGTATAGAGGGAAAACTTGGACTATGCGTCAATATGCCGGTTTTAGTTCAGCAAAAGAAACGAATAAAAGATTCCTTACGCTTCTACAAAAGGGCCAATCTGGACTTTCAGTAGCATTTGATCTACCAACCCAATTAGGATTGGATTCAGACGATGAGATGTCTTTAGGTGAGGTGGGCAAGGTAGGAGTTGCGATTGACAGCATACATGACATGAGATTGTTATTTGATGAAATAGACATGGCATCAGTTTCTACTTCTATGACAATTAATGCCCCTGCGTCTATATTGTTCGCAATGTATGTTGCAGTCGCTGAGGAAAGAGGGACTGATATTTCAGAATTAAGAGGAACAATTCAGAATGACATACTAAAGGAATACATTGCTAGAGGAACATATGTTTTCCCACCCACTGATTCTTTGAGATTGATTACAGATGTAATGCACTGGTGTAAGGAAAATACCCCACGTTGGAATACCATCAGCATTTCAGGATACCATATTCGTGAGGCAGGGGCTACGGCTGTTGAGGAACTAGCCTTTACTCTCTCAAACGCATTGGCTTATGTTCAGGCTGCAGTCGATTCTGGATTAGATGTAGATGAGTTTGCACCAAGATTATCATTTTTCTTTGGCTGTCATAATGACTTTTTTGAAGAAGCGGCAAAGTTCAGAGCCGCTAGAAAACTGTGGTATGACCTCATGACCGAAAGATTCTCTCCAAGCAACCCAAATTCCTCTATCCTTCGTTTCCACACTCAAACCGCTGGCGTCACTCTTACGGCACAACAACCACTCAATAATATCGTGCGTGTGGCTTATCAAGCCCTTTCTTCCGTGCTAGGTGGCACACAATCACTACACACTAATTCTTTTGATGAAGCGATAGGATTGCCAACAGATGAATCTTCTACCATCGCATTAAGGACTCAGCAAATTTTGGCTAATGAAACTGGGATTGCTGATGTTGTAGACCCATTAGGTGGTTCATGGTATGTTGAAGGCCTTACAACTAATCTCTACAATCAATCTAAAAAAATGATTGAAGAAATAGAAAGATGTGGCGGTGCACTAACTGCTATCGAAAGTGGATTTCAACAACGCCATCTTCATGAATCGGCTTGGGCAGAACAAATTGCTCAGGACAAAGGGGAATTATTGGTTGTTGGAGTTAATCATGCACTAGAATCGGGTGGAGAATCCGATATGGCAGGTCAAACTGTGGACCAATCATTAGGGGAAGCACAATGCAATTTACTATTGAATATCCGTGCTAATAGAGATTCTGAATCAGTAAAAATAGCGTTGACAAATGTCAACAACGTCGCTTTAGATGGAGGCAACACAATGCAGGCAATATTAGAGGCAGTGAAAGCAGAATGTACCGTTGGTGAAATAATGAACGCACTCAAGGATGCATTCGGAACTTGGATGGCACCAAGTGGAGTCTGAGGTGAAATTATGAAAGGCATCAGATTAGACCACATCGGTATTGCTGTCAAAGATTTAACCCAAGGAGCAAAATTCTGGCAGTTACTAGGATTAATACCTTCAAAAGATGTAGAAGTTAATGAAGAACAAGGTGTTAATATCCTTTTTCTTTCAACTTCTCAAGGACCCGCTCCCAATATTGAATTGCTTGAACCAACAAGTGAAAATACACCAATTGGCCAATTCATCAACAAGCGTGGGCCAGGAATACAACAACTGGCTTTTGAAGTTGATGATATGCTTCAAATGATTTCTCATTTAGAGTCAAATGGGGTAAAAATGATTGATAAAACGCCAAAAATTGGTGCCGGTGGAAATAAAATTGCTTTTGTCCATCCGAGTTCAACCGGCGGTGTCTTAGTAGAACTCGTTGAGAAATAACACGCCTTCGTTGGGTAACGGTCAAAACAGGATGGTAGGTCGGCCGACTATGCAATCATGTATCAACCAACTAATGAACGCTAACGACCTAACTACAGATATGGTACAGCAAGAGGTTGAATTCCTCAAACAAACTTTGGAAAACCTTCGAATTGATGGCAAAATTTCCAATGATTCTTACTTGGATGCAGGCGCTGTTGAGGGGGGGCTTTCAATGTTAGCAAACCTAATGGAATTAGGTGTTTCTTCTGATGAAATAAATGACCATCTTCGTCAACTCCATGAACGGGCAGGGAGAATTGATGAAGCACACCCAACCCTAGGCCCAAGTGTGGCAGCCCGCCGTTAGAGAATGGTCGCATGACTCGAACTTTACTTTCTGTTCGTGCAGTGTCAAAGAACTTCGGTGATGTTGAAGCACTGAAAACCATCACCTTAGACCTAAACAAAGGGGATATTGTAGGTTTAGTAGGTGGCAATGGCGCAGGGAAAACTACACTGCTCAGACTTTTGTGTGGATTGTACAAACCAAGCGAGGGACACGTAGTGTTTGTTGATGATGGTGGCGTTGAACATCCTATTCACAAAGTTAGGAGTAATCTTGGAGTTGTTCCAGAATCTACTGGACTTTACGCTCGCCTTACTGCATGGGAGAACATACGCTATCATTCAAGATTAAACAATATTGACGATAAACAAGCATGGAATAGAACCCTAAGATTAGCCAAAGCGCTTGAAATGGAAGGTGATTTACAACGGCAGACCCGTGGTTTTTCTAGAGGAATGCGTCAGAAAACAGCCTTACTCAGGGCTTTATCACACGACCCAGATATTCTGCTTTTAGACGAACCAACAGGTGGTCTAGATGTTACTTCGGCCCGAAGAGTTCGCGACCTAGTCAGAAAATTAGGAGACGAAGGCCGAACAGTAATTTACAGTACACACCAACTAAACGAGGCGCAACAAGTATGCGATCGTATAGTAATCATTCACAATGGTACATTGAGGGCCGATGGAAGCCCATCAAAATTAATGGCAGATACTGATACAGATTCTCTCGAAGATGCTTTCGTAGAACTCACACAGGATGAAAGTAGAGAAGTGGAAACACCTGAGCCTGCATCTAAATTTCAACAATTTTGGTCACGCTTGACCACAGGACGAAAACAACCGCCGTCAGGTGAATCAACGCAAAATGGAGGTGAGAGAGATGCGTAATAGTTTATCCAGAGTTTGGACCGTTGCAAGTAAAGAATTGCTTGACTTTATCAGAGATTGGCGCACTCTAGTAGCACTAGTATTGATTCCATTACTCATTTTCCCACTTTTTTTTATCGCATTACCTATTTTCCTGCAAGGTGAAATGTCTGAGTTGGATTATTATAGCCTAGATCTAGAAATCCAAATTGCTGAA
>Ga0209501_10003958_pt1 | contig 14535 bp, 18 predicted proteins | sample ArcticOcean_MG_C_4_FD_187434 | JGI IMG/M metagenome (GOLD analysis project Ga0209501, IMG submission 187434) | Marine microbial communities from western Arctic Ocean - ArcticOcean_MG_CB4_134 (SPAdes) (version 2) | ecosystem: Environmental > Aquatic > Marine > Oceanic | place: Arctic Ocean...
ATATCAAGAGTATATCTACCCTCGTTAAGATGTTCCTGTTCCCAGTTCAACTCCAAGGACCGTTTTTGTTTGTACAGGTCTTGTAAGTGTTCCATCTTTGACCTCCTCAAAAGTCAACCATTTTTTAGTCAAACTATAAAAATTTGACTTCTCCCAAGTTATATCATTTTTTCCCAGTTTGTCAACTATAGCTTTTTCTAAAGACTCAGCCTCATCTAGTGACCGAACATTGAATTCAGTTATATATCCGTGGGCTCTGATTTTAATTAAGAAATTCTTCATGGTTTTTTTATCTTTCATAAAAAATAGGGCGGTTTTAAGGCCGCCCTATTTAAATAGTTTATTACTGATTAAGCACCTGGTGATGCAAAAATACCTCTAGGGTCAGAAACGCCAAAAACGTATCTTTCTCTAGCTTTGTATCTTACATTGCCGGTATCAAAGTCCCCTTCCATCTTAGTTGTAAGAGGTGCTCTGTTAAAGTGCTTCATACCATTAGGAACATCTGTAATGATAAACCACGCATCACTATCAGTTAAATAATTATTAACTGAATATCCTTGAGGAATCATCCCCATAGATCTGATTGCGTTGATATCATTATCAGCTGTCTGCGTTCTACCTTGAGATTTCATCAATCTCTCAGCAGTAAATTGTAATGCAGAAGGAACAATCATCTTAGTTCCTTTTGCAGCAATTTTTAAACCTCTTTCATCAGTCATAGCAGCGATATCAATCAATGCTTGTTCTAATGAAGTTTCGTTTAAATCAGCAGCTGTTGCTAATGTATTACTGAAAGTTCCAGCAAGTGTAGGGTGAGAACCGTTAAATAAAGTTACGTTATCTCCAGAGAGATATGTACCAGTTGGCATTCCATTGTTTAATGGAGCTACGCCTTTAACTTGTTTTGTGCTCGCCATAGATCTTGCTAGTGCTTTTGTGTATCTAGAAGCAATTCTATCGTACAGGTTATCTTCAATAGCTTCCTCAGTGATAGCAAAAGCGAGAGCAACTGTCTCGTTAGTGTATCTAGCTGTGAAAGTTTCTTGCGCATTATCAAAAGCTACGCCAGAACCTTCTGGTTTTACTCTTGCCGATGCGAAACCTGACAACATAACTTCTTCTTCAAAAGCTCTGTCAGATGACTCAGTAGTATAAATTTCAGAAGTCTGATTTTCATACTGTTTGTATTCCAGGCCGAATAAAGCATTCAATCCTGGCTCTAGTTCTTTAACTAGTTGGTTTCGTGATATAGCCATAATTTATCTCCTTATATACCTACTACGTTGTTGCCTAGAATATGACTCGAAAGCATAACACGCCAGATGCTTCCTGATGCATCTAATGTATTGTTTTCGGTATCTCTAGTTATTCCGATCAACTTTAACTGATTTACAACAGCTGTCACAGCGCCGATTGTGTAGCCCGATAAAAAATTAGGGGTTCCAGAACCGCCTGTTGCTACTATTGGTGCAGTAGCTCCTGCGTCAGCCTGAGTAAGTGTCGTTATTGTTGTTCTCATTTCGTACATCTGCTGTGGATTGTCATTTACTAGACAAGTCATATCAGTTGCAGCGTTATTGGGCGCATATTGCGACCAAGTCGGCTTGCTTGTACTTGGGTCAGTGTAGAAACTGCCGTTTAATGAACCTAGTTGATTTAGCACCCCGGCACCTGCCGTTCCTACGGTTGCGTAACCTGTAGCTGCTAATAATACTAAGTCCTGATGGTTGATTGCAGTAGTTGACGCTGCTTTCTTCCATTCTCCTAAACCGCCGTTATTATCACTTTGACCCACCATTCTAATTGGTCTTAAACCGAACCCGGTTGTAGATTGATTAGCCATATTTTTCTCCTTATGTAAAACTACTATATGTAGTTCTACTGTTATTGTTAAATCGTTGGTTAGGATCGTTAAAATTTTTTAACTATCGTTTGCCACCGAAGGTACGAGACTGCTTATCGATATCGATAGGCATTCTATTATCCTGTTCCTTCATAAGATCGTTATCTACTGCGTCAACCTGATCTTGAGCTTGTTTTTGAAAATAAGCTTCACGTTGTCGCGCGATCTCTTCAGGTACCCTTGTCAGCACAAGGCCTCCGTGACCTATAACCCCAGCGTATTTGCCGTCCGTGATAGCGGGAAATGATCCATCTGGATATTCATCCGTTCTTACTAATTCATACCCGGACCTTAATCGTCCTTGTACATTTTTAGTATCGGGAACTCCTAACGTTTCAATCCTGACCCATCTGTGTCGGTATCCGTTTGGCGCGTTGGGCGTATCTAAGTAACCAGGTAGAGTCCAAACTTTTGTTTGCATTTTAGGCGTAGCCTTTGATGCTTGTGTTTCAACTTTCGTTGAATCACTTTTATTCGTTTGGCTCGCACGAGTTGGTTTATTATTTGTCATATGCTTATACCTCCTTCGTGATTAATTGTTTTGCATACTCTTCTAATGGCACACCTAGTTTTCTTGCTATTGTAACCTGTGATGATGTGAGCTTCACAGTTCTGCGACCAGTCTTTGAACTACGCGTTGCAGAAGCAACGTTTTGTGTAGGTTTACTCGTCTGTTCTGTATTTGTTTTACCAAATTTATGCGGAAAGTCAAGACGCATTCTTTTATCTATTTCCTCATAGTATTCGTCCGACTGAGGATCTAAACCCTCTTCTTCGGTAATTTTTCTATGTAGATCAAATGCAGTATATGTCATTGCATTATCTTTACCAAACCACTCATTTCTACTAGCCCAATCATCTGCTTTAGGATCAGCTGGTGGTGCAGGTTGAACAGGTCTTGGTTGAAGAGTTGGTCTAATTGCTGCTTCCTTATCTTGCATAGCATGTCTTGTTTTAACCTCTGCTAATTTACCTTGTTCATAACCCAATTGAGAAATTGAAGTTAATGCTTCTACTTCAGATTTGGAATCTCCTTGTTCTCTTGCAATAGATAATTTTGATTGAGCTGCTGAAAGAGAAGAAGCTATTCTTCCTTCCATTTCTTGAGTATAGTTTCTATCTAAACTTGTAGCTGCTCTACCTAATTGATCTCTTTCAGATTTAACACGCTTAGCATAATCAATGGCTTCTTCTTTTTGCCTTTCAGCCTCACGCATCTTTTTAGTTAGCTTGGCTATTCTTTTCTTAACCCCTTCACTATATTCTTCAACATCTTTCGAGTTGTCTTTTTTCTTATCACTCTTTTCTTCAGAAGGCTTTGGTACAACTTCTCCCCCTTCATTCTTTTCAACTCGAACATCCAACTGCTCATCAGATTTCTCAGATGCGTCATCGGACTTAGTATCGTCTTCAATAATTTTCTCATTCGTATTCTCATCCGTATTCTCATTTTTATTATCCTTTTCTTCTATAATGATTTCAGCACCAGGGCCTTTATCATCAATGTCTATTGTTTTTTCTTCACCGTCTGTTGGCATAGTTTTCTCCTATGGTTATTAAAATTCGTGGAATATATCTTCAGGGTTTTCCACGGTCGCTAAAACTTCATCATCATTTAAAAGTCTTACCTCACCCCCGTCTATTTTAATTCGTGATCCAGCATATCTTGCAAAGATAATCCAATCACCTTTCTTACACCATGGACCCTCAGGATATCTTTCTTTATCATAACAATGAGGTCCCATTTCTAGTATTAAACCACAAGTTGACGCTACTTGTGATCTTTCTATTGTTGTATCTGCTAAGTGAACTCCGCCTTTAGTTTTACTTTTTTGTTTAAATGGTAAGACTAAAATTCTCCAACCTGTTGGTTGTGGTAACTTACCTGAATCTGATTTAATTTCTTTTTTATCTTTGTTCTTAATACCTACTAATGTTTTATTAGGTAACTCAATCTTTGAGTTTTGTGTTGAGGTTAATAATTGTTCCTTCATTGTCTTTTTGCTCCTTTTTATCTAGCAGGCTGGATATCTCCTGACTCATATATTGATACGTTCGTATCTGCCCTATCATATACTGATATTTTTCCATAGTGTCAACCCCTCCTGAAGCTAACGAAGAAACTATATCATCATGTCTTAGTTTAATTATTCTCTGTATTTTTGTTATGTAACCTATGTCTTCCATTAGCCTTTCATTTTTTTTACTTTATATTTATACTTCTTAGCCCACTTTTTTGCAAGAGCAGGTTTAAATTTAAATAAAAATCTTCTTTGCTTTGAAGATTTAAACGGCAAAACTATGTGTCCATAGTTTTGACAGAAGAATAAGCTTTTTTACCTGATGCTTTTTCCATACCTTTAGATTCATCTCTTCTTGCTTTTAAGCTTTCAGATTTTTTGCCATTTCTAGCACCTAAAGATTCGTCAAGTCTATCGTTGTATCCTTGTTCCTTACCAGTTTTTCCACTTTTGTAAGGGAATCTTACTTTGTAAGGTCTGTTTCCGAAATCATTTCTCATATTTTTCTCCTTGTTATTTTCCTTTTATCAGATGTGTCGCCTTAAGTCCATAGACGCTCGCAATTACTCCCACAAAAATTGTTTGGTACCATAGGGGTAAATTTCCGAAGTGTACAAAGAATAGCTCCATTTTCTCCATATGTACAGGATTATCTGACCATACTGACCAGCCTAACATAACGATAGGAATGGATAATAAAATTAAAATAAATTCATCTTTCCAATCTGAATTTCTTGATTCTAATAATTTTCCGGAATATTCTAATTCGCCCGAAGCCATTTTTGCTGCATGTTTAGCCTGAGCATCCGCCATCATCATCTTTGTCTCTTGTCTTTTTTTAAAGATATGACTACCAGCTTGAAATGCTAATTTAGCTGCACCTAACCACATAGTTTAAAACCAAGTAGCTTTGACAGGTTTCTTATCAGGTCTCATACGTTTAGTGCCTTTAACATTAACAACAGTTCCTTTGTCGATCTTGTTGAAAACTCTAAATTGGTTAGTCATAACTTCTGATCTAGGATCAGTTCCAACTTTACTCGGAGAGTCACTAACATTAACACCACCTGATGCGTATCCGTCTTTATTAACCCATTTGTCTTTTGTCATAATTTTTATCTCTTTAGTGCTCTTCCAAAACCGCGAACAGCGACTCCAGTTATTGTTGATCTTTTTGCTCTCCCAGCACTACCACCTTTTTTTGCACCACCTTCTCCCCATGGACTCTCTCGTGTAGTATATCCATCACTTGGAAGCATAGGGGGTACCCTTCTTTTTTTTGTAACAATAGGATTGTTAGTGTAATTAGTAATACCATCTACTATATCTGTTCTATCATATGCATCTTCAGATGCAGCTGTCTTTAAAACATTTCCTTTTACGCCTTTTCCAAATTTAGAAGCAGCTAAAGCTGTTAATCCAGCTGCGGCTATTCCGCCTAATATTTTTTTTATTTTACTTTTCTTTTTTTTTCCCATAATTTTTATCTCCTGTTGTTATTTGTACACTATCTTCTAGGTCCTTTCAAGATACTTACATCTCTTTGTTTCATTCTATCGCTTTGTCTCTTAGAATCTATACCCATTTGAGTTTTAGTCAAGGATGTATCAGCTCTAAGTTCCGCTAATTCCTCATTTTGATCTAATTTGTCTTTGTGCTGAGTTTGATTCATCATAGCTCTCATTTTATCAATATTTATTTTTTCTTTGCCTTCTTGTTCTTTTCTAGAGTCATCTTGAGCTTTTAAATCAAGTTCTCTTTGTTTTAATTTAACAACGGGGTCATTTCCTAACTCACCCATGATTTTATTCTCTTCTTGCATAAATTCTTCTGTCATTTCTGCAATCAATTTAGCTTTTCTTGACTCCATACTCATTGTCATAGACAATAATTGTTGCTGTATTTGCATAAACTGAGGACTTTGTTGCATCTGAGGTCCTTGAGACATCATTTGTTGCATAACTTGTTGCATCTGCTGAACCTTAGTCAATTCTTGTCTAAATTCTACTTCTATTTGTTCTTGTGCCATTATACTTATGTGTTCGAGTATATTTTTTTCTAATGCACCCAAAATCATAGGATTATTTCTAGCAATATTTGTTGACATAAAGTTTAAATGTGCCGTTATGTGTGCTTGATGGTCCTGTCCTTTGAAAGCTTGAAAAGGTTTACTTGTCATAGCTAAAATATTTTCTTGTGCCGGATCCATTGGCACCGGTTCTTGTGGTGGTGGTAAAATTTTATCAATATCCTTTACTCCAACTGCAGTATACATTGCTCTGTATGCTTCATACAGATTATGAATCTGTGGATTTGATTGTGCAAGTTGTAATTCTGTTTGTGCCATTGAAATTCTTTGAGCTTGTGAAAATATATTTGGATCAGCAACAGGTAAAATATCTACCTTGTCATCAAAATCTGAAACTTTAACATTTCTCTCCCCACCAACAACATCGTAAGGATACTCTGGTGGTAAATAAGTTTTAAAAACTCCTGCTAATAATTTAAACTCTTGTTTCATTGCCACATACAATCTTTTATGTATGGCTGACATGACCCTCGAGCCTCGCTCTAAGAGGGCAATAGTCGTACCAACAGCTGCCTGCTGGTTGCCGTCACCGACCTGCATGTCAGCTATGGCGGCAAAACGTTGTCCTGCTTGCACAACAATTCCCATTAAAGATAATAGAGTCTGTGAAGGCTCTTTAAAAGGAAGTGTCATAAATGCATCTCTGATGTTTCCACCAGGTGCATCGACATCTCTGAATTCGCCGGGCTGTATTGCTTGTGCTTCGTCTCTTACACGAATGCCCCTCTGCTTAAATCCTGCAGGTAAATTACTTAACGTTCCTGCATCTAATAATTGTCTTAGAGCCGTTGTGGCTGTTCTTGATAAGCCACCGATCATATGTATTAAACCAAAACCATAAAAACCAAGTCCTGGTAAAAATTTAAAATGAACAAAATATTCAATTTTTTTCTTTTTAGGGTCAACAGCTTGATAATTTCTTCTGACAGATAATATCTCTCTTGATCCTATTTCGAATGTAACAATGTACGGAAGTTTAATTCCTGTTGGTTCTCCGTCTTCACCTATATCTTCAAAGCCTTCTAAATCTAAATTAGTATGACATTCCACAATAGAAAAAATATCTTCATCTCTATTTTTTGTAACACCTTCTAATTCTCTTTCCTTTTTCTCAATTTCAGTTTCTTCTGAGTAACCAGGTTGAATCTCTACATCTCTATAAAAACCAGAAACTTGTTGTTTACGTAAATCATTTTCAGACATTTTAAGTGTATGCATAACAGCTTCCGCATCTTCAATAGATGTTGCTGTGTAAGGTACAATTAAATCATCAGCCGGTACAAACTTAGAAACGGCTCTACCTAAGAGTTCGTCATAATAGACTTTCTTAAAAGTAGAACCGCTGAGAGGTAGATAAAAAAGCATTTGATCGAACTCGGGTTCGTACTCATTCATCACATCCATGAGCTGATAGTTCATGAAGTCTTTTACTCTTACTGCCTGGTCTTCTTTTTGTCTGCTAGGCAAACCTAAAGATTGGGTGTGTACTGGACCATTGGCTGGAAGTAATTCCTTGTAAGCTTGTGCTTGAAATTGTGTTACCGCTTCTGCCAGAACTGGATGCGTTGCACCACTAGCTCCCTGAAAGGGTTGTGTCGGGTTAACATATTTAAATCCTAAAAGATCTAAACCTTTTATATAAGTATCTTCCCAGTCTTTTCTGGACTCTTTGTATTGTTGAAAATTTTCATAAAGTCTTGAAGCTAATGTTCCTAAAATATCTTCTGGTAATAAATCTGCTAAGTTGTCGAAATGTGCTTCTGTGCCAGCTTGATTAACTGCACCCGGTTCAAAATTAATCTCAGCACCACCATCGTCAGTTTTTGTAACTTCAATATCATCAGGAGAAGGTATTCTATCTTCTGTTGATTCAGTTTCTACGACTTCTTCTTCGCCTGGTATGGTAATTACTTGCTCTACATTAGGAAGAGCTTTATCTATGCTGTCTGCCATTTATTTTCTCCGAGTTCTTTATTGTTTTAACTTGTTTTATAGGAACATTCAAGCCCTGTGGGTTAGGTCCTTTTACAGGTGGAATATCATTCCATTTCACATTCTTCATGTTTTTAGTTAATGTTTTATTTATCATTATTTATTAAGAAGATTGTAAACAAATCCTCTTCCTTCTCCGTATTTTTTATATTGATCATATCCTTCATAACCTAAACTTAAAGCAAGTCCTGGTAATCCTAAAAATTTAGATCCTGCTCTAATTGTTGCAGGACTCATTCCTAATCTTAATGCTTTGGATAATATACCCGTAGGGTTCATTCCTCTTGTAGCTTCTTTAGTTAACGTTCCTGCAAAAGCTGGTCCTAAATAATTTAATGGATTAGTTGCAATGTCCTCGGCTGATTTACCTTCGTAAAGTTGACTGGCAACACTTAAAGGCGTTAGAGCTGCCACACCTAATGGTGTAGCAAATCCTGATACAGCTTTTCCTACCGGTCCTAGCGCCGCTCGTGCTGGACCATAGCCTTTTCCTTTTCTAGCTTTGTACAAGGCTCCGGAACCGGGGATCGCGGCAGCTGTTGCTGCAACCTCTGCTCCAATATATGCTTCGTCTAATAATTCTGGTGCATCACCTATAGCTTCTTGTCTCTCTTCCCGTTCTCTTTGATCAAGAGTATCAAGTATCATTGCGTTAGCTTGTTTGTCGTTAGATAAATAAGTTGAAGGATCATCAGACACAAATTGTTTTACAAGAGCACTTACTCCGGCACCTACGCCTGCTGTAGCTGCAAAATATTTTCCTTTACCTACAAATTGCAAAAAAGATCTAGCTGCATTTCTAACTTTACCTAATGCTGCTGATGTTGGTTTAATTTCGTTTAATTTATTAGCAGAACCTACCGGATCTCTTTTAATAACTTCTACACAGGTAGCAATGCTTCCCCCTACTTGAGCCGCTATTAAGTTTCGACACCCAGCCGGACTTTTCTTTACGGCATTAACTAACATTTCTACCATTCTACCCATTGGCATCGCATTAGATTTTAAAGCAATTCCCTTGTCTGCTAATTCTTGAACATTAACTGCAGCTTCTGGTGAAAGATATTTAAAATTTTTAACAAAATCTTTTGCTAATAATTTCTTGTTGGGCTGATATTCTATGATAGCTGTGTCTACCCCGTGGGCTTTCTGAAAATCTCCAGACGCTTTATTAAATAAATTTATATGTTCTTTTAGATTATTATATTTAGTTCCTCGAAAAGTACCCACACCCTCTTTTCCGGTTATAACTTTTTCGAATAATAGAGAAAATTCTCGATCAATTGTATTTCCTTTTAACATATTGACTTCGGGAGCTATACTCTGTGCTAATTCCGTGTAGCCCGGAGCTCTTTTATAAGTAGCCGCTAGACTCATGACTTCATCTAAATGTTTTCCGGGAGCCCGTAACTTAAACCTTAATTGAGAGAGCTTGTCTCCTTTAGTTTTTAAAATTTGATCTCTCTCCCTCATCATTGCTCGTCTTCTTTCAAAGTTCCCATAATTAAACCATCCATTTCCCGGTGATAAAATATTAGCCAAGATAGCTTTAGTAATGAGAGGGGAAGGAGCCCTAAATCCAGGAAGATTTCTTGAGCCTGTTAAAACCTCTGTTAATTTAGAGGCATCATTACCTATGTATTGTAAGGTTCTTGCTTTGCTGTCTCCATAAATAGCTTCAGCCAGTTCTCGAGGAGAGGCATCCGGATCTATTAGTAGTTCTTTATATAAAGCTTTAATAGGTTCAGTAAAACCAGCTTGTTTTTTAGCAACCATCCCTTTTCTAGATTCTATAATTCCCTCACTATATAATTCTTTATACTTAGCTTTAGTCTCTTTAGTAGGGGCCTCATAATAAACTTCTCTATTAAAAAATTTTGGTTTAAAAAGATCCTTAACAATTTTATTATTAAAATTGTTACTGCTTCTAGCGGATGTAAGAGTCTTATAATTTAGTCCCATTTCTTTTGCAAACTCGATGTGTCCTATGTAATTCTTAGGAATAACTTTTTCCCGTTTAAGACTTGTTAAATAATTTCTATACGTTGTATTTTTTAGACTTTTCCCCATGAAGCCTGATTCAGCCGTTAGGTTCTCCCATTTCCTGTTGGGATAATTCTTTTTAAAAAATTCTCTAAACTTAGCGTCCTCCTGATAAAGCTTATTCATAGGGGCACTTTCTTTTGAAGATATAATTTTAAGTCCTGAAAAAATCTCAGGATTATACTCTCTTAAAGAAGATAGTTTATGGGCACCACTTTCATTTAACTTCCAAATTTCTTTAACTTTATCATGAAGCAGTTTAACCTTCATGGGTTGGCCTGGATTATTTTTTTTAAAACTATCAATGAAACTTTTAAGGGAGTTTCTTACCCCCTCGTGTGAACTCCATGTATTTAGGTTAAATGACGCATGAGGAGCTTCCACTATTCTAATCCCCTCAAAAAGTTGAGGACTATTACGTCGTAGATTAGATAATTTGTGTGATTGATATTGACCTTTTTTAATATCCAATTCCCAAAGCTCTCCAATTTTATCTCCTAGTGTTTTGGTATTAATCGGTTTGCCAGGATTATTTCTTTTATGACGAAGTATAAATTCTCTAAGTAATTTTTTTAAACGAGTATTTTCCTCACTCCATCGTCCTCTGTACTCTGCCATTATACCTCCAAGATTTTAGCCAGACCGCCTTTAGCATTTTTCTTACGACCTGTTGGATCAAAATTCATTAGGTCTACTTTTTGTTCTAATTCTTTATAACTTTTGGGATCATTCTTTTTTATAAAATTAGTAAAATCCTCTGCAACTCTTGGATCACTTATATCTATAGCTGCTTGTTTCTTCATATTTCTTAGTTTAAGGAACTGTGCACTTAAAGCGCTATAAGCTTCATTGTATAGTTTAGACCTTGTTGCTTGATCCGCTATATATGTTATATCTTCACCTTCTTTAATTAAACCTCGTTGAAAAGCTAGTTCATCTGCTAGAATGTCGGCATTATATTTCATGTCGCCGCTTGCGAAATTACCGCCAACTTCATCTAAAGCTTTTTCAAGCGTTACATTAGGATCTACAAGTTCATCCGCAGTAGCTTTTTTATTTCTTTTATTAAAGTCTGCAAACATTTTTCTTGTTAAAACTGAGTCTGATAGTTTCATATCATCTGCGGTTGTAATTGCGTCTTTTCCAAACCGACTTCTTATAAGATCTAAAATACCTTTTACAGATCTACCACTTCTATAACCAATTCTGCCGCCTTCAGCAAAGTTATCACCTTGTTTCATAAAAGCTAAAACTTTATCGGCTATGCTATTTGCATCACCAAAAGGTTCGTTTGCAATGATTTCATCAATTTTATTAAAATCTACTGTGTCTCCATAAATACCTCTAAATAAAATTAAAGGATCATTACTTCTGTTTTCAATTCCTTGTAAGTCTCTACTATATTTTAAACTATCAACCACACCTTCTGGTAAAGATTTTAAAGCGTTCTCATCTTTTAATAAAGCTTGTCTAAGTACAGCTCGTCTTGCGCCTTCTGCTTCCATGAAGCCACGATCAAGAGCTTGTGCTGGAGTGTCTTTAAATTCAGGTCTTTTTCTTTTAATACTTGTAATACCTTCACTTATTTTATCTGTTAAAGGTGTTGTTCCTCGTAAAGACTCTAGACCTTTTTTGTTTAGGTCCCCGGTCCCCGTTGCCATATCAAAAACATTAGTTGGTGAAACTGGATTAAGTTTGCCGTCAACCATAACTAAATTGTCATACATAGTTTTAAGCTGCACATCGTTTAATTTATTAGCTGTTACATAACCAGCATCTTGTTCTATAATTTTAATTAAATCATCTCGACTAACTCCTACTTCTAAAAAATCATCTCTAAGTTGACCTCCAAAAGTTGTACCTTTCATGGACTTGTCCCCGGTCCCTAAGAAATTAATATTAGTTTTAGTACCCATAAACTTAGATGGGTTAGCTCCTATCTTTTGAGCAAGTTTCATGATGCCTTCAATTAAAAATTTTCTGCTAGCCATAGTAACTTAAATTCCCTTTTATCCTAGGTTCCGGTTTATAATCTTCTGGGTGAGGAACCAAACCACCCTGTCTAATTCTCATGATTGCCTGGGTTGTACTATCCACATAGTCATCATGATCTCCATGCGGAAAAGCTGCACACTCTTCTATAACCTCTTGTGCGAAGTGTTCGTGCATCGGGGCCCATATTTTACCCGCTTCAAATAACGGGGCAATAGAAGCCACTCTTACATGCTTATCATTTCCTTTGCTCGGCGTAAAGTTAATAACTGGAATTCCCATCTCTCTAAGTTCGTGAGTTAAAGGTATTCCTGATGCCTTGGCCTCGATGATTACGATATCAGGTCTGTGGTCCATGTATTCTTTGTAAGCAACTCTCCTTAGTTCAGGAAACTCATACCTGTCTTTAAAGGCATTTAGTAGAATAATATTATAACCTGTGCTTTCTGTTTTAAATACTCCCCAAGTAGTCACCGCAGAAAAATCGGCTGAGGTTTTCTTTAAGAACGCAGTATCGTAAGATTGAATAGTATATTCTATTTTTGGTGGAGTCTTCTTTGTCCAGTCCTTCCACCAGCTTCGTTTAATTATAGCTCCTTCTTCTGCAGTCGGTTGCTGCATATATTGGGCATTCCAGTTGGAAACGGGGATCGAGGCTTTAGTTTTTAATAGCTCCTTGATGTTCCAATACTCAGGCCAGACAGGTTTTTCATTGGGTAGTATTGCCGGCAGCTCTACAATATCCCACTTGTCTCCCTCATCGTTGACCATGGCTTCAATTAATTTACCAGTCAGATCTTTTGTGTTCCAACGAGTCATTACCAAAATGATTTTACCACCTGGTTGTAGACGTTGTCTTGGTCCAGACATATACCAGTTATATGCTTTTTCAAAAGCCGAACCATCTCCTTTTAAATCTTGTTCTTTATGCGGATCATCAATAATTAATAGATCAGCGCCCCGACCTGTTATGGCACCGCCGACACCGGCAGCGAAGTACTCTCCGCCCTGTGCTGTTTTCCAACGTCCGGCTGCTTGTGAGTCTTCTTGAAGTCTAGTATCAAACATCTCATGATACTCTTCGCTATCAATTAAATTTTTAGTTTTTCTACCAAAGTCAATCGCAAGTTCTGCGGTATGGGTCGCTTGGATTATTTTTAATTTTGGATGTTTACCAATCATCCAAGCAGGCAAAAGATAAGAAGCAAACTCAGACTTAGTATGTCTAGGTGGCATGTTTACAATAAGTCTATTAATTTTTCCTGTAGAAAGATCATTAAATTTTTTTGCAATTTTTTTATGATGTGCACCTTCAATAAATTCTGGCCACATATATTTTACAAAATTTAAAAAATCGTCTTTTACCAGACCTTTCATATTTTGAAGTTCTTTATCTAATTCTAAATCCGCGTATTCTTGAGCCTCGTTTTCAGGTAAATTTTTTATAATATTTTTTTCTTCTGTCATATAAAGGATGTTTTCAAACCAACCTACCATGACTGTCCTTATATAGCAATATAGGGTAAGTCTGGGACCCCTATCCTTTATAAGGGTGGGCCCCCGCCCGTAATTTTCAAGCTATTTGAAACCTGCGGTGGTACCTCTACTGAATTTTTTGGGGGGGAGTGAGTGAGTGAGTGAGTGAGCGAGCTCGCTCAGTACATGTGTATGGGTGGGCCCGCCCGTAATATCTTTTGAGCTATGCAGTTTATGCATAGGACCCTACATTAGCAGGATAGCCCGGTCAAGTGTTAGTTTTTATTATCAATAAGACTATTAAATAAAGGTCTATGTTCTTTATTATCTAGATGAGCATATACACCAGCATCAACTAATTGTTTATAAGCTGACTTCCTAGTTTTTTTAAGACCTGGAAAAAAACGTGCTAGAGTTTTTACAGTAGTACCTTTTCTAGGGTCACACATAATCATCCCGCTTCTTACTTCACTTCTTAGATACATCAGAGACATTCTGATTTGGAAGTTTCCCCGGTCGTAATTATTATTAAATGTTATTGTTGTCATTGTATCCTTTCGTTGGTTAATCATGGTCCTATTATATCCCATAGGCTGATGCCGTCAACCCTATTAATAATTAATAGTTAGCTGTTAATAGTCACTAGTCCTATTATATCCTATAGCCTAGATCACGTCAACCCTATAATTCCCCCAATACAATGCATAGTGCTATTATCACTACGCCTATTGCTACCAGTGTTACTGCTAATAGATATCCACTACTAATCATTAGTTTAATCCCCCCTCATATCTAATCTTTACGCCACCTGTTGCCGTTCTGTATCCATTAGCTTTAATATCAAAGTAAGTCATACATGGTTTCATATCGTTGCTAGTCCATGACTTGCAACCCTTAGTCCATGTTCCAAGTCTCTTTATAAACTTAGCATGTTTCTTTGCATAGTATGTTATATAAAACTTTTTATCCATTCTGTATCCTTTCGTTTATTATTAATCATATATTATCCTATTGAC
>Ga0209501_10003973_pt1 | contig 14499 bp, 12 predicted proteins | sample ArcticOcean_MG_C_4_FD_187434 | JGI IMG/M metagenome (GOLD analysis project Ga0209501, IMG submission 187434) | Marine microbial communities from western Arctic Ocean - ArcticOcean_MG_CB4_134 (SPAdes) (version 2) | ecosystem: Environmental > Aquatic > Marine > Oceanic | place: Arctic Ocean...
GTGCGCCACGTATACCACTTTATCACTACGTTGTATTCTGTCTCACAAAGATGTTAGCACACCGTTTTCTAAACAATACGAGCCATTACCGAGTTACCTGCAAAGGCACGGGGTCGATGTTGTGTGGCGAACAAACAATTGGGGCGAGCCGCCAATGAAGGTTAATACTTATCAAAGAAGTGATGAACTCGAGCGGGAATGCAAGGGGGATCAATGTCAACATGATGAGGTCTTGCTGAGTGGGCTTGGAGAGCGGGTTCGATCATCCATGCAGCAAAATATATTTATAGTTATACATCGCTGGGGTAGCCATGGTCCATCGTATTACAAGAGATACTCGAAACAGTATGAAATATTTAAACCGGTATGTAAGTCAGTGGAACTAAATCAATGTACTAATCATGAGTTAGTCAATGCTTATGACAATTCAATCTTGTACACGGATTATTTTCTTACGCAAACAATCAACCTATTGCAAGATTTGAAAACCCCAGCAGTTATGATCTATATTTCTGATCATGGAGAATCTTTAGGAGAGTTTGGATTGTACCTGCATGGTGTTCCTTATGCAGTTGCTCCTGATGTGCAAACACATATTCCATTCATTGTATGGATGTCGCCTGAATTCATTGAAAAAAAAGGAATTGACATCAATCGAATTAAACAGAGCAAAAGCCATTCACATCAAAATATTTTTCACAGCGTTCTGGGTGCAATTAATATGCACAGTGAAGTGTATAATAACCAGCTTGATATTTTCAATACGATGATTGACAATTTAGGAGAATCAGACCCATAAGAGTTTGAAAAACTCAGCCTTGCTCAGGTTCCGCCTCCGCAATCAGAAACCCAATTGGCGGGTCCCCTTTGGAGCGGAACAGCAGTTCGAATTCGGTGGCAGTGTTGCCCTCGGCATGGGGACTGGCTTGGAGGTGACGGGTGTGAGCAGTGACGTGGTACCTCGGAAGGGACGCGAAGGTTTCAGAAACCCAGTCGAAGTAGTCGAGGTGATCCGTTTTGAAACGCACCTCTCCCTTGGGATGAAAGTAGGGGTGCAGGCGTGTGAGAAATTCCTGACTCAACAAACGATGCTTGGCATGGCCTTGCTTGGGCCAGGGGTCCGGAAAATTAACGTGCAGGACATCGAGTGTGCCCGGCTGGAGGTAGTCGTCAAAAAACTCCCCACGCTCCCGGAGCAGAAGCGCGTTGGATTGCTCATTTCGTTGGAGCTTTTTGGCGGCAAGAGTGATGCGCTTGAAACGCAGTTCAAATCCGAGAAAGGCATCTTCAGGAAAATGGGCCGCCCATTGGCTGAGGTAGCGTCCGGACCCGCAGCCGATTTCGAGGTGGACACGTTGAACCGCTTTCGCTTTTGGCTTCCAGAGTGCTTGGAACTGCTCCGGAGTTGGATAGGGCAGCAGCAGTTCGGGATAGTCGTGAACTTTAGCCAGATAGGGGTTATTCTGGACCAAGCGGTCAAAAGTTACAGGATCGGTTTCTCGTAGATTTTGAGGACGGAAGCGCATGGCAGTGACGACAATTGAAGCAGGAGTGATCGTTGAGCAAATCCGCATGCTGCCCTCGGGCGAGATTGCACTCGAACTCCGTTCGGGTGCGACCGTTCGTCTCGACTGGGAGGCGTGGAGCGCATTGGACCTGCCCACAGCGGTTGCTCTGGATGCAGAGCAAGCGGAAGCGCTTGCTGTGGCAGAGGGCAGGTTTCGTGTACGCAGCAAAGCACTGGAACTGTTGGCAAATCGGGAACATTCGTCATGGGAGTTGCGCCAGAAACTGTGCCAGCGTTTTCAGGACCCCAAGGCTATTGACGAGTGTCTCGTCCTGCTGGAAGAGCGCGGCTACCTGAGCGATGAACGCTTTGCCCAGCGCTTTCTGGAATCCAGAATTGCCAACCGGGATCATGGTCCTTACCGGCTACTCGCAGAGCTTCAGCAACGCGGAATTAGCCGGGAACTTGCAGAATCGTTGCTACACGAGTACGATAGTCCACACTTGTGGCTCGAAAAAGCTGAACGAGCCAAGGAGCGGATTCTGCGTCGCAGCAAAACGGTCAACCCGCAAAGCCTCTGGAGCAAGTTGCACCAGCAGGGCTTTTCTGGAGCGACCATTAGCGCAGCACTCCGCGACCTGCCACAGCCCGAATTGTGACCGATCTTTAACTCACTGCACCATAGTCTGCCATCCTCACGTTGCAACCCAATTCACACCCATCCCCCCTTCCGAGCAAGTTTCCCGAGCGCATCTCAAAGGAGGTGATCCAGGATTTGCCCCTCTTGGCCTTTGAGGGACCGATCCAAGTCCTGACCGATTCCAAGGAAGCCCGGCGGGTGGCGCGGCGGCTGCTGCGTGAACCCGTGCTTGGGTTTGACACGGAAACTCGCCCCTCGTTCCGCAAGGGCGAGGAGTACGAAGTGGCACTCTTGCAACTGGCCACTCGAGATGAGTGCTTCCTCTTCCGACTGAATCATCTTAGCCTTCCGGATTATCTGCAAAGGCTGCTTGCCTCCCCACACTCGATCAAAATCGGAGTCGCCCTCCGGGATGACATTCGTGCGTTGCGGCGTCTCAACGAGTTTAATCCGCAGGGCTTCGTGGACCTCTCAGAAGTGGGGCGGCAGCTTGGCATTGTCACGGTGGGACTCCGGAACCTCGCTGCTATTTTGCTCAAGGTCCGCATCTCAAAAAAGGCGCAGCTCTCCAACTGGGAACGCTCCGAGTTAGACACCGCTCAACGCACCTATGCGGCCACCGATGCGTGGATTTGTGTGGAAATACTGCACTACCTCCAACAGGAAGGGTTTGCCAAAGACTTGTCTGCCCTAGAAATTGGACGGGCTGTGGCAAACGAAGGCAGAAGGCAGAAGGCAAAAAGCAAAAGATCAGATGAGTCGCCAGCCATAAAATCTGCTTCGGCCCCACAGAATTTGGCCTCATAATGTTCAAGGAGTGGGTGCAGGCTACGCCGCCGCCTGCTTGGGTGCTGGAGCCGCTGGTTCGGGAGTGTGGGCTGCACCCTCTGGTCGCGGGCATCCTGCACCGCAGGGGTTACGAAACTCCAGAGGATGTGCATAGATTTCTTCAAGTTAAGCTCGCAGGGCTTCGCAATCCCTTCGAGTTGCGGCACATGGCAGAAGCCGTGCAGATCGTCATTGACGCCCTCAAATCCGCACGACGCATCGTCATTTTGGGAGACTACGATGTGGACGGCATCACAGGCACCACGCTGCTGTTGGAGTTTTTCGAGGCGTGTGGCTGCAAAAACCTCGATTTCTTCATTCCGAACCGCTTGGAACACGGCTATGGCCTGACCGCTAAAAGTGCCGAGGTGCTGCTTTCGATGAACCCGGAGGTGGTGATCACGGTCGATAATGGCATCACGGCAGCAGCGGAAGTGGAGCAATTGCAGGCGTCCGGGATCACCACTGTGATCACAGACCATCACCTGCCCGGAGCTGAACTGTCGGGCGGGATCGTGGTGAACCCCAACCATCCGGAGTGCCCCTATCCTTTCAAGAAACTTTCCGGCTGCGGTGTTGCACTCAAGCTTGCCCTTGGAGTCCGGAAGGTCTTGCGCGAGCAGGGCTGGTGGACGACGGATCGTCCTGAACCCAACCTGCTCGACAGCATGGACCTTGCCGCGTTGGGCACCATCGCAGATGTGGTTCCGCTCGTGGACGAGAACCGGATCATGGTCCAGTTCGGTTTACAGGTGATGAACAGCAAGCCGCGCCCAGGGGTCACGGCAATGCGCAGCCTCCGCAAAACCGACAAGGTGGTGGCACGCACGGTGGGCTTTCAGTTTGCCCCGTTGCTCAATGCTTCGGGGCGACTCAAGGATGCCTCGCTCGGAGTTGAGCTTTTGCGCTGTCAAGATGACGAAAGCGCCCGGATCATCGTCGCGGAACTCAACCGCACCAACGAGGAGCGCCGTAGCGTCGAGGCTGAAATGCGCGAAGCCGCGTTCCGGATTGCTGCCACGCAAAGGGATCGGCACAGCTTCGTGATCACACATCCGGAGTTCCACGAGGGCGTGAACGGCATTGTCGCAGCGCGGCTTGTGGACCGCTACCACAAGCCGACGATCATTCTCAGCCAGAACGGAGATTCCCTCAAAGGCTCGGCGCGTTCAATCCCGGAACTTCATGTCAAGCAGGCGTTGGAAAGTTGTGCGGACCTGCTGGACCGCTTCGGAGGACATGCGGCGGCGGCAGGGTGTTCCCTTTCCCTTGCTCGGCTCGATGAATTTTCCGCACGATTTGAAGCTTTTTGCCGGGCGACACTTCCAGAACTCCCCACGCCAAAACTGGAAATTGAAGGGGCATTGGATGATTCCGCGATTTCGGATCAGTTGGTCGAACAACTTGAGTGGTTACAACCTTTTGGCGAGGGCAATCCGGAACCGTTCTTTGTGGTGCAGGCTCCTGATCATGAGTTCCAGACCATGAAGGAGCGGCATGTGAAGTGGAAACTCAATGGTTCGGTGGATATTATCGGGTGGAACCTCGCGGAGGCGTTTGAGCAGCAACCCCCCTCGCAACTTGCCGTGACCCTCGGTTTCAATGAATACCGGGGGCGGCGGAGTGTGCAGATGCTCATTCAGGAGGTGCAAGCATGAACGGCGTCACTCAAGCATTTTCTGGGAATTCAAATCCATACCCAGTGGTGGCGGTAAAACGATCTTCGCCTTTTCCAGTGGAGCAGCGTTACTTTAAATCCTAGCTCTCAGCAGACCCGGAAGCAGACTGCATACGACGGGCGATGTCTGCCCGTTGGGCATAAGCGTCACGGGCGACCTGTACATCTTCAAGAAAGTACGGAAGTTCTTCCATGCGCAGGGCTTGGGGACCGTCCACCAGCGCTTCGTCAGGTTTGGGGTGGAAGTCCACCAGCACCATGTTTGCACCAGAGACGATGCCTTGGGCGGTCGCGTGAAAGATATCGGGGATGCCGTCCGGAGAAGTTTCTCGTGTGCCGACCGAGTGGGAGGGGTCAATGCAGACAGGCATACGCGTGAGGCGTTTGACCACTGGAACATGCGGAAAATCCACCATGTTGCGGTGTGGTGCGCCGAATCCGGTTTTCATACCTCGCAAGCAGAAGATGATGTTCGAGTTGCCCTCGCTGGCGAGGTACTCCGCTGCATTGAGGGATTCGATCAGCGAAATTCCGAAGCCGCGTTTCAGCAATGCCGGATAAGTGCGCTGCCGTCCGATGGCTTTGAGCAACTCGAAATTCTGCGTGTTGCGCGTACCGATCTGGAGCATCACTCCAGTAGGGCGCCCCAGCTTTTCCAGCACCGAGTCAATTTCCTCAATGTGGCTGTCGTGCGTGACCTCCATCGCCACAACCTTGATTCCGTACTTGCCCGCCAACTCAAAAACATAGGACAGGCAGTCCTGACCGTGCCCCTGAAACGCATAGGGACTCGTGCGCGGCTTGTAGGCTCCCATGCGTGTGCAAACCTGTCCGTGTTCCTGCAACACTTGCATCATACGTTCGACATTCTTGGGGCTGTCCACTGCACAAAGCCCCGCAAACAAATGAAACTCGCTCTGGTTAAAGCGCACCCCGTTGTACTCGAAATCGAGCGAGGGTGTATCCTCAGCATGTCGCCCCAACACCCGAAATTCGTGGGAAATGCGGATGGCCTTTTCGACCGAGGGCAAGGCTTCAACTTCCTCCAAACTGACCGCAGTGGTGTTGCCGAGTAGGTAGATTTCCGTGAGGCGCTGCCCGCGCCCTTGGACATGATGGGTCCGGAGCCGCATGTTGGGCAGGTGCTTGAGATGACTCAGGGTTTGTTTGAAGTCCTCGGAGGATTCGTCGGTGTCAGGGTGCAGGATGACTAGCATTGCAAGGAAATAGTCAGTGGAATGGATTGTGTCTCGTAGGAATTCAGCCTAACATGTTGGCTTAAACAAACCACGAAAAACCCACTTTTTGAACAACTTGTGACGGACCGCGCCAAGGGGCTACTGATTGGAGTCGGCGGCATTCTGGTGCTGACTCCGGACGCCTTGATCATCCGCATGATCCATGGCGACGCTTGGATGGTGACTTTTTGGCGTGGAATTTTGGTGGGAATCGTCCTGCTCGGCTTTTTCGCAATCAGAGAACGCGGAAATTTTGGACGCATGCTCCGGGGGCTGGGCTGGTACGGGGTTGGAATGACCCTGCTTTACGCTTTCGGCTCGTTGAGTTTCAACCTTGCGATCAAGACAACCGCCGTCGCCAATGCCCTGCTCATCCTCAGTTCATTACCGCTGCTTAGTGCTTTGTTGAGCCTGCTCGTGTTGCGAGAGGCGGTGCCGCTGCGGACTTGGGTCGCCATCGCCATCGCAGGAACCGGAATCGCTGTGATTTTCGCGGAAGGTATTGCCGGAGGCAGTTGGTTCGGAGAGTTCTTCGCGTTTCTGACCGCACTGACGCTGGCGGTGCAGTTCGTGCTGATCCGCAAGGCGAAGGCGCTCAACTTTGTGCCGACCATCGGTATTGGTGGGGTACTCGCGGCGGTGGTGATGCTCTTCGTCACCGACCCCTTCGAGGTTCCAGTTTCAGACTATTGGCTGCTGGCGTTGATGGGGTTTGTAGTGCAGCCGATTGCTTTTGCCGCGATCAACCTTGCTCCACGCTACCTTCCGGCTCCGGAAGTCGGACTCATCATGCTGCTCGAAACGGTGCTAGGGCCGCTGTGGGTTTGGGTGTTTCTCAACGAGGTGCCCTCGCGCGTGACCTTCGTCGGAGGTGGACTTGTACTTGTAGCCCTGATTTTTAACGCAGTCCTTTCATTGCGAAAACCTTCTTCTTCCGAAAAATCGTCTTTGACAACCAACTCACCAGTATAAAACGCTCATGCAAATTGATCTCAACAAACGACGCAACCTTGGCTACTCCGGATTGAAAGTGCCTCCCCTTTGTGTGGGCACCATGATGTTTGGTGTTGAAACCCCTGCAACTGACGCCCGCCGCATATTGGATCATGCGTTTGACCACAGCGTGAATTTTGTGGACACCGCCGATGTTTACCACAAAGGACTTTCAGAAGAGATCGTGGGGCAAGCCATCCAAGAACATCGTCAGGACTGGATCCTTGCAAGCAAGGCGGGAAATCCAATGAGCGGCACAGGTTTGAAGCAAGGCCTAAGCCGAAGATGGATGATGCAGGCTCTGGAGGACAGCCTAATGCGTTTGGGAACCGAATGGATTGACATTTGGTACCTCCATCTGGCAGATCACGAAACGCCACTAGAGGAAACTGTGCTGACTATTGGACAAGCCATCCAATCTGGAAAAATTCGTTACTGGGGCATCTCCAATTTTCGGGCATGGCAAATAGCTGAACTGGCTCGGCAGTGCGATTTGCTCAGCGTCCCTCGACCCATCGTTTGTCAGCCCTACTACAACGCCCTCAACCGCATGCCCGAGGTGGAAATTCTGCCCGCATGTGAATACTACGGAATTGGTGTTGTTCCTTACTCCCCATTGGCCCGCGGAGTGTTGACCGGGAAATACCGGGTAGATCAGGCACTGGAGCCGGGAAGTCGAGCTGGACGCAATGATGCCCGCATTATGTCCACTGAGTTCCGCGAGGAATCACTGCGTATTACCGAACGCCTAATGAAACACACCTGTGAGCGTGGCACTAGCATGGTTGCCTATGCCTTGCTTTGGCTGCTGAATAACCGAAATGTTACAAGCGTGATTGCTGGACCTCGTACCTTTGAGCAATGGGAATCCTACATCGCCGCTTTTGACGCAGACTTCACCAAGGAGGATGAAGATCTCCTCAACTCGCTTGTGCCCGCGGGACATCCCTCTACTCCAGGCTACAATGATCCCAAGTATCCCATCACTGGGCGTCCGGTCAACACTCCAACATGAGGTAAGTCAGCCAGAACTTGCCATAACAGCTTTTAGCAGCACATCAGCTCCGGCGGCAACCTGTTCCGGAGTCGTGTTTTCGGCCTCGTTGTGGCTCAGTCCATTTTCGCAGGGGATGAAGATCATCCCGGTCGGTGCGATGTGGGTGACGTGGCAAGCGTCATGGCCGGCCCCGGATACGATGTCACGATGGCTGAAACCTAAATCCTGAGCAGCTCTTTGTACCTTGGCTATACAATCCTCGTGGAAATTTACAGCGGGTGTTTTCCAGGTGTTGTCGAAGTTCACTGACAGTCCCTCTTGCCTACAGACTGAATCCACTAGGCCTAGTAATTGATCGTGGATGCCTTCAAGGGTAGCATCATCAGGATGCCGGATGTCCACGGTAAAGAACACTTCTCCAGGAACTGTGTTGATGGATGCGGGTATCGTTTCCAAACGACCGACTGTACAGACTGAACCTGAGTGTTTGTGGATGATTTCACGGAGTCCAGTAATAATGCGTGAAGCACCCATCAGTGCATCCTTGCGGTAGGCCATCGGCGTTGTGCCCGCGTGGGAGTCCTGTCCACACAAAGTGATATGCTTCCAGTATAAGCCCTGTCCCCCCGTGACCACTCCAATCATTGTGTTCTCCACCTCCAGCACCGGGCCCTGCTCAATGTGCAGTTCATAGTAGGCTTTGATAGGAAATGCCTTACACGGGGTTTTGCCCAATTCTCCAGTCCGGTGTAGTTCGGACTCAACCGTGATACCGTCTGGGTCGGTGTGCGAGTAAATCTCGGTTTGGTCGAGGATGCCTGCAAACACCCCAGATCCCATCATTGAAGGTGGAAAGCGCGCACCTTCCTCGTTGGTCCAGACCACTACCTCAAATGGGGCTTCGGTTTCCACTCCATGATCGTTGAGGGAACGCACTACTTCCAGTGCCCCCAGTACACCAAGGATGCCGTCAAAGCGACCTCCGGAGGGCTGCGTGTCCAGATGGCTTCCGGACAGCACCGGCGCTGCGTTTGGGTGCTTGCCTTCCCTTCGGGCGAAGAGATTCCCCATCGTATCCAGCCGCAAGGCGCAGCCGGCATCCCCGGCCCAATGCCGGAAGAGGTTGCGGCCTGCAACATCCTCGTCAGTAAGGGCGAGTCTACGGCTCCCTCCCTGAGTTCCTGGTCCGACTTTCGCCATTTCCATCAGGGAATCCCAAAGACGGTCTGCATTTACATTCCAAGTCATTGTTTTTTATAAAAATTAAAAATTATATAGTTGAACATCAGGATTCAAGTCTTGCCTTTCCAGTAACCGCAACACCTGAGAATTGTCGGTCAAATCCCATTCTAGTCCATGTCCGACAAAAAGCCAGCAACCCATTCCAAAGAATTTGTTGGTTTTTTGCAGACGCAGATTGCCAACCAGCGAAGTGCCTTGCCGGCCCTGATCTTTAAGGGTTTCCTTTACTGACCAGACCCTTGCTCGTGCCAGATTTCACCTTGAAGTATCACCTTTTCTGCAACGAGCCTTTGTTTTCCTGTAAATGTGTCTCCAGTAACATCGTGGTACTCAAACTCTCCGTCTTCAATGTTTAGAACAACCGCATCCCCTTGGGCCCCAACCTCAAGTGTGCCCAGGTCAGTTCGACCGATCGCTTTGGCTGGAGTAGCAGTCGAGGCACAAATCACTTGATCGAGGGGCATGCCCAGACAGAGGAATTTGGACATGGTCACCAAGTTGTCGAAGGCAGGTCCATTGATGCTAGCTTGATGAACGTCGCTGCTTATAGTATCCGGCAGGAAATTCTGCTCAAGCATTTGTCTGCTAACTTTAAAGGACAGTGACCCTGCACCATGTCCGAGGTCGAAGTAAACTCCTCGCTCACGCGCTTTCCTAACCGACTCACGTATACTTCCTTGGCCATCGACCGGTGCATTTGGAAAGGGCCGGAAGCAGTGAGTCAAGATGTCACCAGGACGCAAAATATTTAGCACATCATCCCGATCGGGGGGTGGGAAATCTACATGAGTCATCAGTGGCAACTTCAGTTCCTCCGCGACTTCCCGCGCGATCTGAAGCGGAATCAACCCGGCGTTTCCGCTTGCATAGCGTCCGATGCGCACCTTGATACCAACCACGCTGTGGGCATATTCTCGTGCTGTCCGGACACATTCTGCAGTATCCAACAGACGAATATCCTCACATTCAGGAAAGAGATTTGGAGTCGTGCAGCTGAATCCGCAGATTCCAGCAAATGAGATATTAAGAAATCCGTATATGTTTAGAGGGGTTGGATCGGCAATAAAACTCTGGAAACCAGCATAATTTCCGGCACCAGCACTTCCAGCGTCAATAAAGGTCGTGGTGCCGCTCCGGCGGGCTACAGGCTCTGCCTTTACCCCAAGCCCTGTCCCGCCCCAGTATACGTGGGTGTGCAGGTCAAGCAGTCCGGGACTGAGGATCTTTCTAGAAATATCCTCCACTCGTTTTGCTGAGATTTCGTCTAGTGATTCAGCGATCGCTGAAACCCGGCCACCGTTGAAAGCAATGTCCCGAACCGCATCCAGACCTTGCATGGGATCAATCACTCGACCCCCCTTCAAAATCAAATCATGTTCCAACTTCATATCCTTTTTTGAATTTATAAAATAAACCCCGCGGATTTAGCGCTATCTAGACTTAGTTTGAAGACTTTCTAAATTGTGATTACTTGACGCAGCGCAGTTTGCCGGTGACGAAGCCCCGGTGGTTGCGGACGATCGGCTCGCGTAGTTCGTTCCACGCGGCAGTGTCGTCTGGAATCATACCGATTATTGACAGAATTTCCACAAGCGCGACTTCGGCTGCGCGACCTGTGCCGTCCTCGGTTTTGAGTGCGATCCCCACTCCCTGTTCCGGAATTGAGGCGGCATTCACACCTTCTGCCCCGCCCTTGGAAATGAGCCGCCCTTTGAACAATTCCATCACTTTGGTGCAGGAGCGTCCGGTTCCAGCGATGTAAAACGCATTTGCACTCATCGATTGGTGGATGCGCTTGCAGGCCGCTTGCCAGTCTTCCGGCAGGTTTTCTCCAGTGGCGAGTCGCGCCAATCCTTGTGCAAAATTGCGGAGGGGAAATCCCCAATTTGGCACGGAACAACCATCAATGGCGCAAGGGGCGTTTTCCAGCGAAAGGTTGCACATCTGCTCCAAAGCGGCACGAACCTCCACCTGCACCGGATGCTGCGGGCTGATGTAGTTTGTGGAATCGTATCCCCGGAATTGGGCAAGGGTCAGGAATCCGGAGTGCTTGCCAGAGCAGTTGTTGTGGAGGGCGCAGGGTTCACCGCCACTGCGGGCGAGTGCGTAACTGCTGTCCTCATGAATGGGCCAATGTGTGCCGCACTCCAAGGCGTCCACGCTCATGCCGATGGTGTTCAACCACGACTCGACTGCCGAAGTGTGGGCGGGTTCGGAATTGTGCGAGGCGCACGAAAGCGCTACCTCGCGCTCGCTCAGATTGAAGTGGTTGGCGGCTCCGGAAACCACCGTCGGCAGAGCTTGCAGGGGCTTTGAGGACGAACGCGGGTAGGTCACTCGTTCCGGATCGCCCCACGCATGGAGGATGGCGCCGGAAGCATCAGTGACAACGGCGGAAACCGGATGTCGGCTTTCGATGAGGTCGCCGCGCATGACTTCAACGGTCAGGGGAGTGGTCGTGATGGGCATGAGGTTTGGCTTCAGGGCAAATGAAAGAGTTTATCCGGAATGCTTCTGGGCCACAAGATCAGGTCGTGATTTCCGCCAAAAAATGCCGCAGCACATTTTCCAGCAGTGTGGAGATGTTGTTGTCGAAGTTGTTCCACGGCAGGCTTCCGCAGAAGGTGATGGATCCGGTGGAAAACACGGCTCCACCGCTGGGTGTTTCGTAGTACACCATGTCGGCACGAATCAGGTTGTTTGGTTCGGACTCGCCCGGCCAGTTGGTGAGATGCGTCAGCACTTCCTCCGGAACGAGAACAAAGCTGGAGGTGTGCCTTTCCGAGCGGGCGACGACCTGCACCGACTCCGGAGTGCCCAGCCGCGTGTCGGCGCGATCCAGTTCAAACCCGGCAGCCCCACCTCCGCAAAAGCCGAAATCCCCCAGAATTTCATCGTCTTCAATACCTGCGAACAGCCACGCGAGTTCCGGATTCCGCGAGGCGGTGGTGCGGCGGTAGTACGAACCTTCAAATTTTCCCTGCGCCGAAAAGCCAACACCGGCCAGTTTTTGCGGAGGTCGTCCGCTACGCCGCCAGAGTCCACCATACGCGCCATCGAAACAGTGGTAGTACTCGCCCGGTTCGGCGGCCCACGCACGGATGCCACCTTCGGCCCGGCGGATTTCGATCATGCCCGGAGTTTCCTCCGAAAGCGCAACCCGCCAGTAAAAGCCGTTGCCACCCAAATACGCAAAATGCCCGCCCTGATCGCGGTAGGCGGTGAGCGCGTCCAGCGTCTGCGGCGTGTGGTATTCCGGATGCGACCCCGTGCAAAGTACTGAATAGTCTTGCAGACACGCAACCCCCTCCTCGTGCAATTCCTGATCGGTGATCAAATCATAGGCGATACCCTTCGCCTCCAGCCAAGCGTAGAGGTGCGAATCCGCCTGAAAATGCCGCAACCCGGAACCCTCCCCTTCGCCAAAGGTGAGGTAGCCCGGACGCAAATTGAGCAGTGGTCGTCGGTGTGACGCGAAGCAAATGCCGCTGCCATCGCTGTGGTTGTTGTAGGTCGAAAGCCCGTACTGCGGATAATCGGCTGGATTGTGCGGAAAGGCGTTCCAGTCGCGGATGCGCTGGCGCCAGCCGTCGTGGAAATCGGGGCGGGCGTGGTTCCCATAAACTGCATAGGTGAAAGTGGAAACCAACACGCATACCTCTGCTCGCCGCTGGCCTTGCGGGGGCAACACAAAGAGCGGCAGCCAGTCTTCGTGCCCCGCGCAGGTGAGCTTGACCGCATAAACCCCACTGCGCAGGTCTTCCGGAACGGTGAAACGAAAATCGGTTTCCCAGTCAAAATCGTAAATGTCGTCATCATGAAAATGGATCGCACCGTACTCTTCCGGAGCATGCCGCCAGCACATTTCTGTCGCGTTCCAGTTCGATCCGGTCATCCCGCGAGCGGGTGTGTTGCGTAGCCGTCCATGCAGTTGATTCGGGCCGACATCCACGATTTGGGAAGTTGGAATCTCACGAGAGAAATCCCAGTGCGCCAACAATCCTGCAAGGACTTCCCCCTGAAACACATGCTCCAGTTCTTCGGAAGCCAGACTGCGACCATAGATTCCGGGCGCCTCGATTTTGCCATTGAAATGTTCGCAGGGTTCCGGGGCAGGCTGGGCGGCAATGCCAAAAGTGCAACTTGCATCTGCTGCCAGAAACGAAACCTCCGTTTCGCGGATGGTCCCACTTTCGTTCTGGTGGTAAGGATTCAGCACCGTCTGGCCGAGGGTTGCAGTTTTTGTGTCGGCATCATAACTCAGCCAAACCCGGCACCACTGTCGGGTTCGCAACGGGGTTGGCAGGTTGAGTTTCCGCAAGCCATTGCCGTCGCCAAGTTGAGCAAGCAGTTGCCCGTTCTCGTCAAGACCCAGCGACCAACCCCGCTGCCCATCTTGGTGCGCCAGCATCGTTTGGCTTCCCTGCCCTGGAGTCGTCGGCCAGATCGTGACAAAGGCAGTGAAGCTGTTTAGGGTGTTGAGGATTTTTGGGTGCTCGACAACCCCGCACGATCCCGGACAGAATTTCTGCTCGCGTGACGGGTAGTCTCCGGCGAACGCCGCAAGCACGATCTCTTCCTGCACACCGGGTCCGTCCGGATTGGGATCAGCATACAGCACCCGCACTAAGCTGGCGTGATAGGGCGTCGTGCCCAAGCTGCTGACCTTGACCTCGACGGAATCTCCGGGACGTGCGGAAAGGCGGTCGGTGTAGCCAGCGAGTGGCAGGATGCGGTTTTCGGACATGGGAAGCCTTGTGGGAATAATCTTCAGAATTGAGGGGCAAGCCCTAAACAGGGCTACCATAGGGCAGGGCCGAACTCAAGGCAGGGTGGTTTTTTCGTCCGGAAGGGGGTAGGGTTTGCACGTTGTTACCGTCCGCTTCATCCTCTGTGTTCGGCCACTGATTCCACTAATTTGAGCGTTGGAGCAAAAACGGATTTCAAGTTCGGCAATGGCTTCTTCCAGAGGCTCTGGGTGTCATCGCTGTCCTCCACCAAATCGGCAGACGGTTTGGGGCCGCTCTTCAACGCCCGCTCCTGTCAACGTTGCCACCTCAAGGACGGACGCGGCCATCCGCCTGCCGCCAACTGGCCGGACGATGACGCAGTCTCGATGTTCCTGCGCCTGAGCATTCCCCCACAAAACGAAGAGCAACGCCGACGGCTTGCCGAGCATCGTGCATTGATGATTCCGGAACCCATCTACGGCGGGCAGTTGCAGGGCTTGGCGATTCAGGGGCATCGAGCTGAAGGCCGGATGCACATCGAGTACGAAGAAAAACCCGTGCTACTCGCCGACGGCGAAACGACCTCCTTGCGCAAGCCGGCCTACACCGTCACCAACTGGAACTACGGCCCGCCGTATCCGGAACT
>Ga0209501_10003974_pt1 | contig 14496 bp, 16 predicted proteins | sample ArcticOcean_MG_C_4_FD_187434 | JGI IMG/M metagenome (GOLD analysis project Ga0209501, IMG submission 187434) | Marine microbial communities from western Arctic Ocean - ArcticOcean_MG_CB4_134 (SPAdes) (version 2) | ecosystem: Environmental > Aquatic > Marine > Oceanic | place: Arctic Ocean...
AACTGAAAAAGAAAACATTATAATGTTCCTATTTGTGATTACGAAAATTTAAAAAAAGGGAAAGATTTTATTAATGAGAAAGGCCATACAATTAAAAATATTGATTTAACATTACCACCAAAAAAACCATTTAGTTATGCTTTTTGCAGTGATACAGTATTTAATCCCCGAATGGTAAGTCAAATAAAAAATGTTGACTTATTGTATCATGAATCAACTTTTCTGAATGAACACAAAGATTTAGCCTCTAAAACTTTACACAGCACAGCTGAACAAGCTGGAAAAATAGCATCTTTATCAAATGCGGGTAAATTAATGTTAGGTCATTTTTCTACAAGATATAGAGATGAAAAAATGTTTATTGAAGAAGCTAAAAAACAATTTGATAACGTTTTTTTAGCTAAAGAGGGTGAAACATATAAGTTTTGAGTGACGGTTTTTACTAACTTGCAATAATGAAAAAAGATTTAGGGCATTTACGTAAGACATATGAAAAGGGATCATTAGAAATATCTTCAGTAGGTAATGATCCTTTATTGTTTTTTAAAAAATGGTATGATCAAGCTCAATCTAATAAAAGCATAGATGAAGCAAATGCTTTTAGTCTTTCAACTGTCGGTAAAGATGGTTTTCCAAAATCTAGAATTGTTTTGTTAAAATCATTTGATTCTAGTGGATTTGTTTTTTATACTAATTATAATAGCGCAAAAGGAAAAGATATTTTGAATAGCCCTAAAGTTGGTGTTTCTTTTTATTGGCCATCTTTAGAAAGGCAAGTTATAATTAAGGGAATTGCTTGTAAGCTAGAAGGTGAGCTTTCTGATAAATACTTTGATTCTAGACCAATAGGAAGTAGACTTGGAGCAATAGTGTCAAATCAAAGTCAGGTAATTCCAAATCGAAATATACTAGAAGAAAAACTTGATTATTTGAAAAAATTTTATAAAGAAAAATCACCTAAAAGACCTGAAAATTGGGGAGGTTTCAAAATAACACCTACTTCATATGAATTTTGGCAAGGTAGATCAAATAGATTACATGATAGGATAATTTTTAATGATCTAGTTGATAAATGGACGATTAAGAGATTATCTCCTTAAAATGAAAACGCTAATTCTATTGCGTCATGCGAAATCATCTTGGAATTATCCCTTAAATGATGTAGATCGCCCCCTAATTTTAAAAGGAATTAATAGAATTATTAACGTTTCTAGAGAATATAAAAATATATTTAATAAATCAAATATAATTATAACGAGTCCAGCTAACAGAGCAATTCATACAGCTATTATTTTGGCAAGAGAAACTGGTTTAGGCTTTAATAAAATTTCAATTAATGAATTTTTATACACTTTTTCATCAACTTCAGTTGAAATCTTTATTAGATCTCTTTCTGATAAATTTGATTATGTTATTTTTGTTGGACATAACCCTGCTTTTACTGAAATAATAAAAAAATTAACAAATACAATAATAGATAATTTGCCTACTGCCTCTTGGGCAAAAATTAATTTTAAGGAAAACAAATGGCGTGAAGTTAAAATTGGAGAAGCAACTTTAGGTTTACCTGTTAAATAACTCAAATGAAAAATTCTCAAAGATTCTTAAACCGTGAACATAGTTGGTTAGACTTCAATGAACGTGTCCTTCAAGAAGCAGCAGATAAAAGTGTACCCATTATTGAGAGACTTAGATTCTTAGGTATATTTTCAAATAACTTAGATGAATTTTTTCAAGTTAGATATGCAACTGTTAAAAGAATTGCTCAATCGGTAAAGAGTGGTAAAAAAGTTTTGGGTGGAACTAGTGCGAATGAATTATTAGAGGAAATTACTGAACGCGTTATTGATCTTCAAGCCAAAAGTAATGAGATTTTAAATTTAATAGAGAAATCTTTGAAAAAAGAAGATATTCATTTTATAAACGAAAAAGAAGTACTCCCTGCACAAGAGTCATTTTTAAAAGAATATTTTATAAGTAAAATTAGTCCTGCTTTAGTTACTGTAGTTCTAAATGAAGAACGTGAGCAAGATTTTACTGATAATATTGCATTTTTGGTAATTAAAATGGAATTTGATATTTCTAAAAAGGATCATAAAAAGCAATTTGCTATAATTGAAATTTTAAATGACTTAGATAGATTTGTTATTCTTCCAAAAACTAATAATATTCAATATATTATGTTAGTTGATGACTTGATCAGATTTCATTTTGATAAGATATTTAGCTTTTTTAATTATAGATCAATTGAAGGTCACATGATAAAGATTACTCGTGATTCAGAACTTGATTTAGAGGGTGATGCTTCAAAAAGTTATATTGAAAAAATCACCGAAAGTGTTAAGGATAGAATGTTTAGTGATCCAGTAAGAATGGTTTATGATAATAATATTTCTAAAGATACATTGTCTATAATAATGAAAAAGCTTCGGTTGAATCCAAATGGAAGTATAATTCCCGGAGGAAGATATCATCAGAGAAGAGACTATATGAAATTTCCTAGTCTCAATCGTTCAGATTTATTATATCCTAAACTAGATCCATTAACCATTCCAGACTTATCTTTGAGTGCTGATATTTTAGAAGCAATTTCAAAAAAGGATTATATGATTTTTACTCCATATCATTCCTTCGCATATTTAGTTAAATTTTTAAGGGAAGCTGCTTTAGATCCTAAGGTTAAAAGAATAAAAATAACAATATATAGGCTTTCAAAATTCTCTCGAGTTATTAGCTCACTAATTAATGCTGCCAAAAATGGAAAAAAAGTCTTTGTTCAAATTGAATTACAGGCAAGGTTTGATGAAAAAAATAATATTAAATCTGCAACACGTCTTGAAGCAGCTGGAGTGCAAATTACATTTGGAATACCAGGCCTTAAAGTTCATTCAAAAATATGTGTCATCGAAAGGGAAGAAAATAATAAAACTAAAAGATATGGTTTTGTAAGTACAGGCAATTTTAACGAGACAGCAGCTAAAGTTTATACTGATTACACTTTGCTTACATCTGATCAAAAAATTCTTAAAGAAGTAAACAAAGTATTTAATTTTATTGAGGTTAGTTACAAATTGAAAACATATAAGCATTTAATTGTTTCTCCTCATTATACTTTCAATGCAATTAATAAACTGATCGATAATGAAATTTTATTACAGAGTCAGGGAAAAAATTCAGGAATAAAGTTAAAAATCAATAGTATTACTGATTATAAGATGATTGATAAGCTTTATCATGCTAGTCAGCAAGGGGTTAAGATTCAAATGATTGTTCGTGGAGTCTGTTGTCTTATCCCGGGTGTTGAAGGATTAAGTGAAAATATTGAAATTATTAGTATTGTTGATAGATTTTTAGAACACCCGAGAGTAATGATCTTTGAAAATGATAAAAACCCAAAGATATATATATCTTCAGCAGACTTAATGACTCGTAATATTTATGAAAGAGTTGAGGTTGGTTGCCCAATTTATGATTTAGATATTAAAAAACAGATTCTTGATATATTTTCAATTGCTTGGAGTGATAATGTCAAGGCAAGGTTAATAAATACAAAAAAACATCATAATCTTTCTAAGAAATCAAATAATCCAAGAATTCGTTCTCAATGGGATATTTACAACTATTTTAAATTGTTAGTTGAAGGTAATGAAAATTGAAAAGTATGCTGCAATTGATATTGGATCTAATGCGATAAGGACTCTTATAGCTAATGTTGTGACTAATGAAAATGGGAATGTTTTTTTTTCAAAAAATGCTTTGGTAAGAGTTCCAATTAGATTAGGTGAAGACACTTTTACCTCAGGAAATATTTCTAAAGAAAATATTAAGAGGATGTTAAGAGCAATGAAGGCTTTTAAGCTATTAATGAAAGTTCATAGTGTTGTTGATTTTAACGCTTATGCTACTTCTGCTTTAAGAGAGGCAAATAATCGAACACATGTTGTTGAACTAATTAAAGAAAAGACAGGAATTAAAATAGAAATGATAGATGGGGAAAAAGAAGCAAAATTAATCTCATCATTAAACTTATTTCAAGGAATCAATAAACAGTCTAATTTTTTATACGTAGATGTAGGAGGAGGTAGTACTGAGTTTTCATTATTTAAAAATGGAAATAGAGTAATAGAAAAATCCTTTAAAATTGGTACAGTTAGACTTCTTAACAATATGGTTTCTGATTTATTATGGGATGAAGTGAAAAAATGGATAGTTGACAAAACAAAAGATTTAGAGAAGTTATCCATACTTGGTACAGGAGGGAATATAAATAAAATTCATAAAATGACACAAACAAAAGAAGGAAAGCCAATTACTTCTGCAACTTTACACCTTCTTTACGAAAAAATGTCTTTGTTAACATATAATGAAAGAATTATTAATTATGAATTGAATCCTGATAGAGCTGATGTTATTTTGCCTGCATCGAAAATATATTTAAGAGCCATGCAATGGAGTAATACTTCTAAAATTTTTGTTCCAAAAATTGGATTACCGGATGGAATGATTGAAGAACTTTATAGATCAAAAAATAAATAAAATTTTAAACATCTAGATCAAAAGTTTTTTTTAGAATTTTAATAGCTGGATTAATTGATTTCATTTTCTTATATTTCTCTTCTGTTGTGTAGATAAAGGTTTTATTAGGTTTTTCAATTATACTTACGTTAAAATTAATTTTACAATTATTTAATTTACTCCTTAAATAAGGTAACATTGATTCTAATTCTTTATTTAATTCAACTTTATTAATAGAATTAGCTACATTAAATCCAATATTATATTCATTGGTTATTTTTGGAGAATCCATTTTTAAAATAGCTAAAATGTTTTGATTACCATTAGATTCAATTTTTTTTAAATAATTTGACCAATGAATCATTAAATCATCTAAATTAAAGGGGTTTTCTAAATGGTTTTCATTAGCATCTTTTTCATTTTTTTTAATTATTTCCTTTTTAAAATGAACGCTCTTTAGGGAAAATCCGGAAACTCCATTAGAACTTGTTTTATCAAGATTTTTTGATTTTATATTTTCTTCTTCTTCTTCTTCTTCTTTTAAAACAGAGTGTGATGTTGGGTTTATCTTTAACTTAATAGGTGTTTTTGGGAGATATAATTTTTTAATTTTTAATTTTTCAGAATCTTTAAATAATCCACTATGAATTATAAGTTTTTTTTTTCTCCATTAAAATGGAGTGATGCTAACTGTAACAAACAGAGTTCGGAATTTAGCCTTTTATTTAAAGATAATTTATGATTTGATTCGGCCTCTTTTATCATTGAAAGCGCATCCACTAACCAATCAAGGCTAAAAACTTTAGATTGTTCTAGGTATTTTTTCTGAGTGTTCTCTCCAACCTCTAATAAATCTATTGTTGATGAGTACTTACATAAAATAAGCATGCGAATATGATTTGCTAAACCATTAATTAAATGTAATGACTCATATCCTTGATTTATAATTTTATCGACCTCTAAGAGGATATCTGGAATCTTATTTTCTTTTATTAAACTAGAAATAGTAAAAAAAGTTTCATAATCTAACACATTAAGATTTTTAGACACTTCTGATATTGAAAGATTTCCAGATGTAAAACTTACCATTCTGTCAAAAATTGATAATGCATCTCTCATAGCACCATCAGCTTTTTGAGCAATCAAAGTTAGTGCGTCATCATCATATTTTAATTTTTTCTCAGAACATATGAGAATTAAAGATTGTTTTATTTCTTGAACTGAAATACGTTTAAAATCATATATCTGACATCTTGAAAGAATAGTTGGAATTATTTTATTTTTTTCGGTTGTGGCCAAAATGAAAATTGCATGCTTTGGAGGCTCTTCAAGTGTTTTCAGAAAAGCATTAAATGCTGATAGAGACAACATATGAACTTCATCAATTATATAGACTTTATAATTTCCAATCTGAGGAGGTATCCGGATTTGATCATTTAATTTTCTTATATCATCAACAGAATTATTAGATGCAGCATCTAATTCAAAAATATTAAATGCAAAGTCTTGGTCTGAAGAGTTGTTTTCTTTATCATTAATTGCTTTGGCAAGAATTCTAGCACATGAAGTTTTACCAACACCACGTGGCCCACAAAATAATAAAGCTTGGGCTAGCTGGTTAGTTTCTATGGCATTTTGTAGAGTTGAAGTAATTATATGTTGGCCAATTATTTGATCAAAAGTTTGTGGACGGTATTTTAATGCTGAAACTGTAAAATATTCCATGAAATAAAAATTCTTTTTCAAAGATATAAATTGCCCTAACCTTCATTTTAATTATTAATTATTAATTATCAACAATGTGTACATTTGCATAAAGCAGGCTATCTTATCACTGTATTGAATACAATAGAGAGGAAAGTCCGGACACCATAGAGCAGTATAGCGGGTAACACCCGTCCTTTTACATTAGTAAAAGCGGACTAGTGCAACAGAAAGCAAGTACAGTTAGGCTGTAGTGAAATCGGTAAACTCTATACGGTGAAACGCCAAGTATATCTGCAATTAAGGATAGCTCGTCCAATGTAGAAGGGTAGGCGGCTTGAACTAAGCAGTAATGTTTAGTCTAGATAAATGATAAGACACGACAGAATCCGGCTTATCGGCCTGCTTTATTTTTAATTAAGTGTAGTTAATGAATTTTTTTTAAGGTATAAATATAATTTTCTATATAAAAACGAACAATTCTTAATTAAAAACTCGTTGGATAGGTTCTATTTTCTTGTATTATTACACACTAAATTGTTTTAAATTCATTGTATGAAACGAGCATCAATCAAAAAGTGGGTATTAGCAATTGTACTGGTATTATTAGTTATCAGTATTGGTTCCTATCTTGGGATTATAGAATAAACAAACATTATCAGAACCAAAACCTCAATACTAAAAAAACTTTGTTAACCTAATTTAGCTTCATTAAGGTTTGGTTTTAAAAAATGAAAAAGAATTATTTCCGTATGTTCTAGATTCATTAAATTCAACTATGTTGTCTAGTTTAATTTTTTCTGAGTGCTCAATAATTATGACACCTTTTTTTTTTGAGTTATTTAATAAAAGAATTAATATAATTTCCTCATAATCTTTTAATTCAAAAGCATAAGGGGGGTCTAAAAATATTATATCAAATTTTTTTGAATGATTTTTTAGAAATCCAAGTACTGTATTTTTAAAAGTGAGAATATTAAGGTCAAAATCCCCAGATATTTTATTAATATAATTAACACAGTCCTTGTTTTGATCAACTGAGGTTATTGATTTGACTCCTCTTGATGCAAATTCAAAACTAATACTTCCTGTTCCAGAAAAAAGATCAAGAACACTAACTTTTGACCATTCAAATGAATTATTTAAAATATTAAAAAGAGCTTCTTTTGATCTATCTGTTGTGGGTCTAACAGGTAGTTTTTTAGGTGGACTTAATTTTCTTCCTTTATGAATTCCTGAAATAATACGCATGAAGATCAATTAAAAAAGGAGTAGGAGTGTTTTTTATATCATTTTGACTTTTTGCTAAAACAAATTCTATATTATTATGATAAAGTTTTGCACCTTCATAATATTCTTTGAAAATTAAATAATTACCAAGAAAACATATAAAAAACTCGTTTTCATTTAACTCATGTTTTTCAACTATAAAAAACAAGAAGTATAAAAAACTATCAGGACCCTTATTTGGGTACCTATTTACTAATTGGAGTTGTTCTCCAAAAAATAAAAAAACATCAATAGATTTTTTTTGAATGTTAACGTATAATTTTTTTTCGTTATTATTTTTAGCAATTAAATAGTCATAAATTATTGTTTGATAATGAACTATATTTGAGTTGTTGAAATAATTTTCTTTTATAATTTTAATAGAACTTGATACTTTATAAGTAATTGACTTAATATGGTTTGATGACACATCTGTTTTAAGGATATCTGAATTCTCCCTATTATCAAACTTGTCATAATAATCATTTGCTATCTTTTGATTAAATAATGCATGAGGAACAAATAAACCTGCATTATTTGCAATAACTAATAGAGTATTGTTACTGATCTTATTTTTTAAAACCCATTCTTCAAATGATTTCCCTTCAGTTAGAGCAATTGTTTCGAAAGTAGTAAAAGGGTAATCTTCAGAATCACAATATGTAAATCCGTCCTCGCTAATAATAATTGAGGATTTATTAAATAAACCTATATCAGTTTTTTGATGCATCAAATATAGTAGGCCAATTACCGTTAATACTAACATTTGACATTGACCCTAAAACAATATGAGAACCATTTACACCGTCTACTGAAATAGTTTCATTTTCTTGTTTTAAAAGATCCTTGTTTTGATCATAAAGAATAGTGTTTTTAGAAACTTTAACTTCGAAAACATGCACATTATAATTAACACTCCCACTGTTTTTGATTATAATATCAGCTTTAATCGAAAATTCAGAATCAACACCTTCAATTGGGATTTTAGCCATATTTACATACTCATCATTGTTACTGAAAAGAGAATCTTTAACATTTACAGTGCCAAGGGTATCAATTAAAATAACTTCCTTAAGCATATCTATTCTATACGCTCTGTCATATTCTAAATATGAAGAATCTCTTTTTTCAATTAAAGTGAAAATACCTTCATCAATGAATTTGATTAAACTATCAAAATTATTTGAATAGATTCCATTAACATCTTTATAAGCAATTTGAGCTTTACGGATAACCTTTAATCGATTTATAACTTTAGCATATCGTTGATCTCTGACTTTGTTAAAATCTATTGGTCCCATTACAGAATTATAGATTTGATAGCTAAAGAATATTGATAGGATCCAAAGAAAAACTTGAAGTACTATTTTCATTTCATTTTATTTTGACTAGAAACAAAACTACAATTTTTTTTTATTCATAATAGAATTGCTTGTTAATTATAATGCGTAGTTTTCATAAATGAATTCATCTGAAATTTATTCAATTTTATCCAACACTTTCTCATTAAAACCAACTATTAAACAAATTGATTGGTTTAGATCTATAGCTGAATTTCTAGATTCTCCATTAAAAGAAAATGTGTTTTTACTAAAAGGTTATGCTGGCACTGGAAAATCCACTTTAATTGGCCACTTAGTTCAACATCTTCACAAGTTTAATTTTAAAAGTGTATTAATTGCTCCAACGGGAAGAGCTGCTAAGGTTATTTCTAACTATTCTAATAGAAGTGCTTTTACCATTCATAAACAAATATATTATCCTAAAAGTGAAAAGGGAGACGGCGTAAAATTCATTTTAAAAGCAAATAAATTTAAAAACACTCTTTTTATAGTTGATGAAGCATCAATGATAGGGGATGACAGGAAACAGTCAAAATTATTTGAGAATGGATCATTATTAAATGATTTAATTCAATATGTTTCTAGTGGAAATTCATGTTTTCTCATTTTAGTTGGTGATTCAGCACAGTTACCTCCAGTTAACCTAGAAATAAGTCCTGCTCTAAGTGAAAAGGAATTAGAAAATCAGTACAATAAAAAAGTAACTGTTATTACTTTGACTGATGTTGTTAGACAATTATCAACCTCTGGAATTTTATTCAATGCAACTAGTTTAAGGGAATTTATTTTTCAAGAAGTTTATGATAAATTTAGATTCGAGATAAATACTTTTAAAGATGTACACAGAATCCAAGATGGAGAAGAATTACTTAGCACTCTTGACAACTCCTTAAATGAGTACGGGATTGATCAAGTGATTTTTATAGTTAGATCTAATAAGAGAGCTAATCTATATAATCAAAATATTAGAAAAAGAATTCTTTTTCTCGAATCATCACTATCAGTTGGAGATCAATTGATGGTTGTAAAAAATAATTATTTTTGGGTTAAACCAGAATCTCAGGCTGGTTTTATCGCAAATGGTGATATAATCGTTGTAGATAGAATCAATAAAATAAAAGAGTTGTATAATTTCAAATTTGCTGAAATTACAGCTAGATTGATAGATTATCCAGAAATGTCCTCTTTTGAGACAGTAATTTTAACTGATACTCTTACGTCAAACACACCTTCATTAACTCATGATGAAAGTCAGTCTTTTTATAAGTCCGTGCAAGAAGATTATAAAAATGAAAAATCTTCATATAAAAAATTTTTAAAGGTTAAAAACAATATGTACTTCAATGCTTTACAAGTAAAATATTCATATGCAATTACTTGTCATAAATCACAGGGAGGCCAATGGGATAGAGTTTTTGTGGAGTGTCCATATTTGCCTGATGGATCAAATAAAGATTTTTTTAGATGGCTTTATACTGCTATTACTAGGGCTAAAAAAGAATTGTATTTAGTTGGTTTTCCAAAAGAATTTTATAATTAACAATGAATTATTAAATTTTGCATCTTTGCATTATAATAATATTATAAATGAAAATTATTGCAGTTATTCCAGCTCGTTATGAAGCTAAAAGATTTTCAGGAAAACTTTTAATGAAATTAGGTGATAAAACTATAATAGAACAAACTTATTTATCTGCATTATCAACTGGTTTATTTGAAGATGTTTATGTTGCAACTGATGATGAGAGAATTTTTTCTGTAATTAATAATATTGGTGGAAAAGCTATAATGAGTGAGGGTGATTTTGAGTGTGGAAGTGATAGGATTGCTTCAGCTATAATTAACATGGATATTGATATTGTTTTAAATATTCAGGGTGACGAACCTTTCATGAATAAGGCCTCATTATCAGCTCTTCTAGATGCTTTAAAAACTGACACTAAAAAAAAAATTTCATTAGCTTCTTTAATGACACCCATTATTGATCAAAAATTAATTAAGGATCCAAATACTGTTAAAGTAATAGTTGATAAAGAAAATTTTGCAATATATTTTTCTCGCCTTCCATTACCTTTCAAAAGAGATGAGCTAGTTTCCATTTGCTATCATAAACATATTGGAGTATATGCTTTTAGAAAAAGTGCTTTAATGGAATTTTATAAACAGAGCATGACTCCACTTGAAAAGTCAGAGAAAATCGAATGTCTTAGATATATAGAAAATGGTAAAAGAATCAAAATGATTTCCACATTATTTGAGGGTGTGTCAATTGACACACCTGCAGATTTGGAATTAGCAAAATTAATATGGGATAATAATGAATAAATTTTATAAATGGATCTATTTTAGAGTTATAAAATGGAAATTAATAGGAGAGTTTCCTAAAATTGATAAAATGGTTTTAGCTGTTGTTTCTCATACTCATTGGAATGATTTTTTATTGGGAATTTTGATTCGTAATGTAATTAATGAGCAAATTAATTTTGTTGGCAAGAAGGAAATTTTTGGACCATTTACAGGTTGGTTTTTTAAAATGATGGGTGGTGCCTCAGTTGATAGAGGTAGTAATTCTAACACTGTCAGTGCTATTGCTAATATTTTTAAACAAAAAAAAGTTTTCAGATTAGCCTTAGCTCCTGAAGGAACTAGAAAAAAAGTAAAAGATTGGAAAACAGGATTTTACCATATAGCCAAAATCGCAAAAGTTCCAATATGTTTAATTGCTTTTGATTATGGAAAAAAGCAAATAGTTTTTCATCCCGAATACTATCCTTCAGGTAATATTGAAAAAGATATAAATTTTTTAAAAAAACAATTTAAAGGTGTTGTTGGAAAAATTCCAGATTATTCATGGGTATATGAGGATTAAATTTATTATATATCCATAGAATGATATACATTTTGTACATCATCATCTTCTTCAATTTTTTCAATTAATTTTTCTACTTCTTCTTGTTGTTCCGAATTTATTTTTTTTGTAACCGCTGGAATTCTTTCAAAACCTGAAGATAATATTTCAATATTTCGACTTTCTAACTCATTTTGAATTATTCCAAAATTCTCAAATGCTCCACATAATAAAATCCCATCTTCAGCAATAAAAACTTCTTCAACACCATAGTCTATAAATTCAAGTTCTAACTCATCTAGGTCAAAACTGTTTTTATCTAACCTAAAGTTGCAAGTTCGTTCAAACATAAATTCAACTGATCCAGAAGTGCCAAGACTTCCATTGGCCTTATTAAAATAACTTCTAACATTAGCCACTGTTCGATTATTGTTATCACTAGCTGTTTCTACAAGTATAGCTACTCCATGGGGCGCATAACCTTCAAAAAGAATTTCTTTATAATTTTTTGTGCTTTTTTCTGAAGCCTTTTTTATAGCTCTTTCAATAGTATCTTTTGGCATATTACCTGCTTTTGCATTTTGCATTACAGCTCTTAGTCTTGAGTTGTTCAATGGGTCAGGTCCACCATCTTTAACAGCCATAACTATGTCTTTACCAATACGTGTAAAGTTTTTAGCCATTGCTAACCAACGCTTCATTTTTCTTGCTTTTCTAAATTCAAAAGCTCGCCCCATTATATATTATTTTATGTCTCAAATATATTAAAATAAGATGTTCAGATTCTTTTACTAATTAATTCTAGATCATTTAACCCTTGTTCTGTAGAATATGATAAATGAGATGGTAATTTATTTTTTTTATTTAGTAATGCTAAATATAAAATCTCATTAGATGAGTAAACTCTTTTATATACAGGTTTTATAAAATATCTAGAATCAACAATTTTTTCAATTAACTCGGAATGAGGTATTAATTCATTTGTTCCAAGATGAAAAATCCCACTTAAATTATGATTGATTATATAGTGAATTTGTTGAGTTAACCTCCAAAGGCTACTAAAGTTAATTATAACGTTTGGAAAAACTTCAATTGGTGTTCTTTTTTGAATACTAACATCAATTTCTTTTATCCTTGGAGATTTAGAACCAAAAATTATTGCTGATCTAACTATTACATATTTTGTATAAGACAGTCTTAATGTGCAGTTTTCTAATTTAATCTGCAATCTACCATATTTACTTTCTGATAATGTTTTATCATACTCGTATGATGGATAATTATGAAATGCATCAAAAACATTTGATCCAGAGATCAACATTATTCTACAATTGTGCCTTAAACAATAGTTAATTATAGCTTGTTGAACTTTGATTAACTCTTCATCGACCCCTCTTAATGCATTGATAATTAATTTAGGTTTAGTTTTTTTTAAAACAGATTTTAATGAATCATCAAGTGAATTGAAATAAAAAAAGTTATTATTTACAAAAGACTTATTGTTGTAAAAAGTAGCATAAGTGTTATAATAAGGAGCAAGTTCTTTATATAATGCATTGCCTATAGTTCCACTTCCTCCTAGTATTAGGATATTTTTCACAAATCATTATTTTATAAAAGGTAATTTGACTATCGAAGCTTTTATTTTTCTTTCTCTTATTTCAACATATACTTGAGTGCCAATACCTGAATATTTTGAATTAACATATCCCATTCCTATTCCAATTTCAAGAGATGGAGAATGTGTCCCTGAACTTATAAAACCAATTTCAACATTGAGATCACTAAATATCTTATACCCGGATCTAGGAATTCCCCTTTCTAATATTTTAACTCCGATTAGTTTTTTTTCTGTTCCATATATTTTTTCTTTCTTAAACTGTTCATTATTTATACAACCAGATGATGTCTTTGTAATCCATTTAAGCCCTGCCATTATAGGAGAAGTGTCATCATTTATTTCATTTCCATACAAGCAATATCCCATTTCTATTCTAAGTGTATCTCTGGCAGCTAATCCTACTGGAACTATATTAGAAGACTCTCCTGCGTTAAAAACTGATTCCCATATTTTAAGAACATCATCATTTTTACAAAAAACTTCAACACCTCCTGAACCTGTATATCCGGTGGTGGCAATTAAAACATTTTCGTTACCTGCAAAATTTGTTGTTACATGACTATAATAAGGTAATGTGTTTAAATCAGCTACTGATAAATTTTGAATTACTTCAATAGCTTGGGGCCCTTGAATTGCTAATAAAGATATTTGGTTAGAAATATTATTGATTTTAGCATTGAAATGTTTATTCCATTTACTTATCCATTTCCAATCCTTCTCAATGTTAGATGCATTTACAACTAAAAAATATTTATAGTCTTCAATTCTATATACAATCAAGTCATCAACAATTCCACCATTTTCATTAGGAAAGCAATTATATTGTGCATTTCCAATATTTATTTTTTCAATATTATTACTGCATACTTTTTGTAATAATTCTAATGCATTAGGCCCTTCAACTATGAACTCTCCCATATGAGATACATCAAAAACACCAACATTATTTCTGACTGCTAGATGTTCATTTTTAACACCTGTATATTGAATAGGCATTTCATATCCTCCAAAAGGCGCCATTTTGGCTCCTAATTTTTTATGAACACTATTTAATATTGTTTTTTTCATTTTAAAAATATTAAATTTAATAATTGTCACTTTTCAAATTAAATTCATTTTTCACATATGAACACTAAAACATTTTATAAAGTTTTAATTATTTATTCATTGATCTTTAATGTAGATTTAATAGCACA
>Ga0209501_10003979_pt1 | contig 14483 bp, 15 predicted proteins | sample ArcticOcean_MG_C_4_FD_187434 | JGI IMG/M metagenome (GOLD analysis project Ga0209501, IMG submission 187434) | Marine microbial communities from western Arctic Ocean - ArcticOcean_MG_CB4_134 (SPAdes) (version 2) | ecosystem: Environmental > Aquatic > Marine > Oceanic | place: Arctic Ocean...
TTACAATAAATTAGGTAAAACTAACTAATTATTATAAAAAAAGTTAGGAAAACCTAAAAAAAATACACTTTATTAATCTAGGTTTGTATAATAGTATATGAAAACAGAAACAAGAACAAAACAATCAGCATGGATACGATTTTGGTCCTGGTATGAACGACACATTACAGAATCACTATTCTTGACGGCATTCATAATATATCTTCAGATTCCACACATGATCTGGAATGCAGATCTTTATCTTGAAGCTGGAATGATTAGTCATGTTCACCCTATACTTGATTTCTTTTTGTATGGTGTGGATTTAGTAGAAGTTTTTCCAATGATCAATATTGGATTCTTAATCTATTCTAGAATTAGGAAATCACGAAATTCTAAGATTGCATGATCTCATGCATCTGGATTATTTTTCATAAATTCTTTTAATACGATTTTTAGGGCAAGTGTTTCTATTTTTTGTGCTTTTTGACCGGCAAGAAAAAAATCGGTTGAATCAGAATTTACTAATATCGAGCTTGCTCCATCTTCCATTTCAATTTTTGCGGTTGAACCATGATCTAAAATTTCAATAATTTCCATCAAATCCTCATGTCTCAGATATAGTGTTTTTTCGTCATCATCTGTATACATCCATGTAATCCTACATCCTTTTTCTCCTGGTAAATATGGTGATTCGATCTTGAAATCTTGTGACATGTAGATGGGTGATTTTATGAGTTGAAAAGTCTATTCAATACATTCTACCTAGTCTGTTTATTCTCATCTTTGACTTTAAAATAGACGTTAATGAATTAATGTAGTTGGATATATTACAATTAGCTGAACAATACTATTACTATACATTTGCGGTTATATTTGCAATTGGTCTTTTACAAGGTGCAATTCTGGCACGAGGAATACGAAAAAAATTTCCCAAATTAAAAAAATATGCAAAATGCATATCGATAATTCTTTTGATACTTTTTTCAATTAATGCTGCCGGAAATATCTCCAAATTTGTCGAACCGTCAAAAGTTGAATTTACTGAATTTGTTATTCCTGAAACTCCTGAAGGTGCATTTTTGTTACTCATTGATGTATTGGGGTTAAACGCTGGAGTGATTGCTGTAACTGGAATTTTCATATCCATTACACTGATACTTTTATTCAGATTTGCAGAACTCAATCGAATATCTAGATATTTTATCTTCGCAATAAGTGTAATTGTCTTTACCGTTGCTATGTTAGGGAGATTCACTGATTATGTGCCAAGTACATTCCAAATTATTTTGTATGTTATGTATCAATTTGGTATGACACTTGGGATATTCTCTATAATGCGTAGACGTGAAAAAGATCCTTTAGATGAATTAGGCTAGTATTATTCTTCTAGAAACATTTTGAGACCTGCACATCTATTACGAATTGTTACCTCTGTGACTCCTGATGCTTCTGAAATTTCTTTCTGTGTTTTATTTCCACCTTCTGAAATACAAGCAAGATACAATGCAGCAGCTGCTAAGCCTGTTGGATCTTTTCCTGCAACAACTCCAATTTTTTTTGCCTTTTTTAGAATTTCAACTGCTTTTCGTTTTGTTTTCTCTTCTAATCCTACAACGCTTGCAATTCTAGGAATTCCATTTATTGGGTCTGCAACAGGGACTTTGAGGTCTAATTCCCTAAACACCAATCTATAACATCGTGCAACATCTTTCCGTCTAATGTTTATGCCATCTGCAACGTTATCCAAAGTTCTAGGAGTTTGTGTATCTCTACATGCAGCATAAACACAAGCCGCAACTAAACCTTGAATTGAACGTCCTTTGACAAGCTTTTTCTCAATTGCTTTTCGATAAATATATGCTGCCTTTTCAATCACTGCATCCGTCAACGATAATTTATCTTTCAATTTGTCCATTTCACTTAGTGCTTGCCTCAAATTTTTATCAACAGATGAATGTGCTTGTGACCTATTATCCCATGTTCTAATTCTGTCAAATGATTGCTTCATTGCTGATGAAAGTGGTTTACCTGTCGCATCTTTGTTCACTGCGCCAATAACTGTGGATAGCCCCATATCGTGGATTGTAATTGATGTTCCAGTTCCTGTTCTACTTTTATCTACTCCATCATTTGCAAAAGATCTCCATTCTGGTCCTGGCGCTTCACTCCCTTCTGTTATCACAATTCCACATGTTTTACAAAAAATCTCCCCTGAATTGTCATCTGTAATTAGCGTAGTTTTGTTACAGGAAGGACATCTTTGTTCGTTAGATGATTTCAATCAATTATTGTACATGGCGTAACTTAATATCGTTTCACAACAAATCTTATGGTTAATGGTATGTCTTATTCATGATCTGATCTATATTTTAGATTAAACGGCGAAACTCTTTATTCATCCATGAATTAATTTCATTATGGTGACAAAAAAACCAAAAGTTGTCGGTGTTGAAATTCTCAAAAAAAATGGATTAGATGTCAACAAACTTGTGAAACAACTTATAACAAATGCATCTGTTGAATTCACTGCTTACTATTACTTTACAAATCTAAGAATGCATTGTACTGGAATGGAAGGTGAAGGAATCAAGGGAATTATTGAAGACGCTCGTCTTGAAGATCTTAGTCACTTTGAATCGTGTATTGAGCGAATTTTTCAACTAGGTGGGAGTTTGCCAAATGATGCACAAGCATTTACTAAAATGTCCGGATGTGAATTTTTACAATTACCAAAAAACCCAACTGACATAAAAGCAATTTTAGAAAAATGTCTTAAAGCAGAACAAGGTGCAATTGTAAACTGGGATATAGTGTGCAAAATGACATACAATAAGGATCCTGCTACATACGATATTGCGAAGGACATACTCATGGAAGAAATTGAACATGAAAGTTGGTTCTTAGAGTTATTGTATGGACGACCTTCTGGACATATGAGACGTAAATTTTCAGGTGAACGCCCTTACACACAAAAGCATTCTAGAGCACTAGGTTAATCATTTTTCAAAACTATTGAATTTCTGTTCATTTTTTATCAACATCTAACATACAATATGCGTACTGTGTATTTTTAATTGAGGGAAACATTATGTTATTTTCATCATCACTATGTTTTAGTCCTATACCATGACCCAATTCGTGTGTCATAATATGCTCTACAGTATCAACATGGTATAATTGGAAATTACCATCACATGTATACCCTCCCAATGCTACTTCAACTACTCCTTTTCCAAGATTTGCATGTCCTAAGACACCTTCTCCTAAATCTCGCACAACCCATGTTACCCATAGATTTGCATCAGTTCTTGTTTTACTTGTAACAAAATTTATTTTAACTTTTTTTCCATCTGATGCATTAAATTCCATCATTTCCCACATTTTGAATGAATTAACTAATGTGCTGACATGATCTAATGGTAATCCTGATGGTTGATCATTAACATAAATTTTGTATTCTAAATGATATACGTCATCTATCATTACATATTCTGGGTTTGGAAAATTTTTATTCCCAATTTCAATTTGTTGATCATAATTCCATTTTGTATAATCTCTTAAAAATTTCTTAATCACGTCATTACTTGGATTTGGATATTCTATGTATCTCTTATCTTCGCTTACTATTTTTTCAATTTTATCTACGTATCTAGAAAATTTCCATTCATTTCTATCATTAATTCTTTCTTCTTCTTCCGTTAATTCTACAATGTTTGGTAAATCAATTACTAGTATGCCATTATCCCCTAGAAAATTTATTCCCTTTAAAAATTCCTCATCTGGAATTTGATCATTCGCCCACCATCCTGCAGTATTTTTTATCCAAGATGGAATTATTTGTAATGTAGTCTGTGTTTTTTCTGAAGATTTAACATTGATAATGTTGTTTTCTACAAGAAATTGTAGAGACCTTACAAATTCCTCATCTGGAATTTGATCATTCGCCCACCATCCTGCAGTATTTTTTATCCAATCTGGAATTATTTGTGGAATATCCAATCTAAGTATTTCTGGTTTTTCAATTTCATTGTAAGGATATTTTTTTACTGTTATTGTTGCAAATTCGTAATAGTTTTGAACAATATGATTTTCAGGGGATAACTTGTAAGCCTGCTCAAAATATGTTAGTGCTTGTTTGTATTCGCCAAAATTTCCAAATCCTATTCCCAATCCAATTAACGCTGTAACATTTTTTGGATCTTGCTTGTTGACATTATAAAATTCAAGAATTGAGCTTTTGTGTCTTTCAAGGTTACTCAATGCAATTCCTTTCATTAATGATGATTTTGTGTTTGTAGGTGAAATTTCCAAAATTCCATTATACAATTCGATTGCCTGTTCATATTCTCCCTGCATGAAATGCTCATTTGCCTTTTTGTATATTTTAGGTACATCATTAGTCTCTAGAGCGAATGCTACATTCATTGAAGGTGATGAAAATAATATTGAAATTGTTACTGTAATTAACACAATTTTAATAATTTGTATTTCATTCATATTATTTTGATTTATTTTTTAGAATTAAATGATTCTACGAAATAAACTGCATAATTATTTTTGGTTTAAATGTGGGCATCCAATTTTTACTATAAATGGTAACTAAAATAAAAAAATCAAAAATTGTATGTGTCTCTCATAAAGAAGATGCAGATGGCATAAGTTCTGCCGCATTGATTAAACAAGCATTTGGTGGTGAAACAATTCTTGTAGATTACCCTGGAATGATGGATAGTATGGAACCTCTAAGAACTGACGAAAAATTAAAAGAATTGTATATTTGTGATGTTGGATTAAATAAAAAAAATGAATCAGATTTTGTTAATCTATTAACGCAGTTACGAAAACGAAGTGTAAAAGTTACATATATTGATCATCATGATCTTGATAAGAAAATTATAAAACAATTAGAAAAAATCAAAGTTAAAGTTGTTCATGATACCAATGAATGTGCATCTGTTCAAGTTTACTACACATACAAAAATAAATTAAAAGATCACGCTGCATTCATTGCTGCATGCGCTGCAATCACTGATTATATGGATGATAGACCACTTGGCTCTAAACTATTGCAAATATTTGATAGACAATTCGCATTAATTAGCGCTACAGTGATGACATACAATATAGTTGGACATCAAAAAGAACCTGATTATCTATTATATTTGGTAGATGAACTCAGTGAATCAAAATACCCGCATGAAATTCCAAATTCTTATGAGTTTGCACAATTACAAGTTGATAAACTCGCTCAAATATTTTCAAAGGTGAAAAAAAATATGAAAGTAAAAAAGAATTTAGGATACATGGAAATTACTGATTCTGGTGCAAGTGGTGCTGTGAATTTTGTACTTGGTTTATCTGGAAAAGATGTTGGTGTTGCATACAAAGAACGTGTTGACTATGGTGTATATGCAGTATCTGTTAGAGGTTCAAAACAATGTAAGATTCATCTTGGAAAATTAATTAATAAAATAACTGCTGAAATTGGCGGTTCTGGAGGCGGTCATGACAAAGCATGTGGTGCATCAGTTCCAAAAGCAAAAATATCAAAATTCATTAATGCAATAAATTCTGCATTGGATAAATAAATTGTCAACAGAATCATTACAAAAAGATCATAAATTAATTGAAAAAGTTTTACAGGCATTAGATGCAACCATAAAACTTCTCAAAGATGGAAAACAAATCCCAGAACAAATTTTACTTCCTACTATTGATTTCACTCAAAATTTCACTGATGTGTGTCATCATGGAAAAGAAGAAGAAGCTTTATTTCCTGCACTTGAAAAAGCTGGAATGCCATCTCATATGGGCCCAATACGAATGATGATCGTTGAACATCAACGCACAAAAGCTATTGCAGAACAAATAGAACTATATTCTAAAAAATATCTTGAGACTGATGATTCTGCGGATTTAATACTCACTTTAGAAGTATATGTTCGACATGTAACTGAACATCTTTGGAAAGAAAATAATAGATTATTCAAAATGGCTGATGCCAGGTTAACTAATGATGCAAAAGGTGTTGATAAGAATTTAGAAGAAATTGAAGAAAAAAAACTTAAAGAGATAGGAAAATCTAGGTCTGATTATGAAACATTGGCCAATGATTTGGAAAAATCTATTTCTGAAATTAACTAGAAAACTCTACGACCATATCTATTTCAACTGTAGAGTTTAGTGGAAGATTGGCAACCCCTACTGCAATTCTAGAATGTTTTGCCATGTCCCCAAAGATTTCCACCAGTAAATCAGATGCCGCATTAATCACTCTTGGCTGCTCAACAAAATTTGGATTTGAATTCACAAATCCTGAAATTCTAACAAATTTTGTAATTTTATCTAATGATCCGAGATTCACTTTTAATTGTGCAAGAGAATTGATAATGCAAATTTTTGCAGCTTCTCTCGCAGATTCTAATGATTGTTCATCTGGAACTTTTCCTTCAAAAACTACTTTTCCTTCTTTCATAGGAATTTGCCCTGAAACAAAAGCAAGATTTCCTGTAGTAACCACTGGGATATATGATCCTGCTGGACTTGGGGGTGTAGGAATTACTATTGATAATTCTTTCAATTTTTCATCAATCATGAAATTTAATCTGAAATTAGATATTTAGTCTTATGTTGGACTGATACAGGAGTCAATACTAATTTCAGTTGAATTAATTTCACCAAAATTTCGATAGCAGTTTACTCTCGTTAATACCTAGTCAAATCATGACTAAATTCATTAGTGAATTAAGATGAGTATGGCCCCACAAGAATTAGAAAAAAGTGCTAGTAAATATGCCGCAGCTGCTATCAGAGCAGATTCTCAAGGAGCTGTAGGAATGGCAATAACTGATTATCAAAATGCATCTGATATTCTTATGAAATTAATCCGACTATATCCTACAAGCAGTGTAAACAAGATTTACATGCAAAGCTATCAAAAATACCAAGAACGTATCAAAGCATTACAAGATACTCGTGGTGATATAGAACCTGTTGTAGATTCTAATGCCTCCCCTGAAGAGCAGAAAAAGGCATTGGCACGAGCTCAACCTCATAAAGATGATTTTGGGGACCTTAATGATTTGATAATGAAAGAAAAACCTGATGTAAAATGGTCTGAAGTTATAGGACTAGATGATGCAAAAGGCGCTTTACGTGAATCAATTGTTTATCCAAGTAAAAGACCTGACTTATTCCCATTGGGCTGGCCACGTGGAATGCTACTTTATGGTCCACCCGGAACTGGAAAAACAATGCTTGCAGCAGCCACTGCAAATGAACTTGATGGATATTTTATCAATGTCGATGCAGCATCAATGATGAGCAAGTGGCTTGGTGAAGCAGAAAAAAATGTCTCAAAATTATTCAAAATGGCTAGAAAATACAATCAAGAATCTGGAAAACCTGTAATATTATTTATTGACGAAGTTGATTCTCTTCTTGGAGATCGTAACAGTGAGGTTGGTGGTGAAATTAGAGCAAAAAACCAATTCTTATCTGAACTGGATGGTGTTAATGGAAAAGGTAAGGACACCATGATGTATGTGATTGGGGCTACTAACAAACCTTGGAGTCTTGATGAGCCTTTCTTACGAAGATTCCAAAAAAGAATCTATGTATCACTTCCAAATATGGCTGCACGAGAAAAGTTATTTGAGCAATATACTGCACCTTTAAAAAAATCTTCTAGATTCAATCTTACAACACTTGCAAAACAATTTGATGCATATAGTGCCAGTGACATTAAAGATGTTTGTCAGGGCGCACAATTGTTAGTTGTAAATGAATTATTTAGATCATCATCTTATCATGAACCCGTTAATGGCGAAGTTCCACAAAATCCTAGAGAATTATCTATGGCTGATTTTAAAGATATGAAAGCAAGACGAAAACCAAGTGTTTCGATGGAAAATATCAAAGCATATCATAAATGGAGCGAGACATTCGGGGCACTCTGATCGATATTGATATCGATCAATAAAGAAGCTTTTAAATTCTGATTCTAAGAGACTTGTAGAGGGTTACAATAACTACAAAGAAATCCAAACATGCAAACAAGTTTGGAAAGCTGATCCTTTCTGATGGGACCGTTCTAGATGGAATGGGTTTTGGTTATTCTACTAGTGTTTTTGGAGAAATTGTATTCAATACTGGCATGGTAGGCTACACAGAAGCTCTAACAGATCCCTCTTACAACGGTCAAATTCTCACACTAACATATCCTCTGATTGGAAATTACGGAGTTCCAGATTCAACTGAAGTCGATAAGGATGGAATTTCTAAATTCTTTGAATCTGATATGATGCAGATTCGAGGACTAGTAGTTCATGAGTTGTGTCAGACTGCAAGTCATTGGAATCTGAAAATAACTCTAGATGAATGGATGTATGATGAACAAGTTCCAGGTATATCTGGAATCGATACTAGAGAAATTACCAAGAATCTTACAAGCAGTGGTGTGATGATGGCTGCCCTAGTTGTTTCTGATGAGGAAATTGATGTTGAAAAAGTCAAAAAAGAACTTGCTAACGTTACAAAATATAATTCTGAAAAATTTATGGAGATTGTATCTACTAAAGAGGAAAAAATTTATGGTGATGATAATCAGTCTGTAGTTATTATTGACACTGGAGCAAAAAATGCAATTGTTAGAAACATTCGAGAATTAGGATACAACGCAATAGTCGTTCCCTGGAATACTCCGTTTGATAAAGTAATGTCATATAATCCCAAGGGGGTTGTTTTGAGTAGCGGTCCTGGTGATCCACAAAACTGTCCTGAAACTATTGATACAGCAAAAAAATTAATTGAAAATAATATTCCTACATTAGGTATTTGCTTGGGTGCACAAATTATTGGCATTGCAGGAAATACTGAAACATACAAACTGAAGTATGGGCATCGTGGACAAAACAAACCTTGTATCAATTTGGAAACAAATCAAGTCTATGTCACAAGTCAGAATCATGGTTACGGAATCAAACCTGAGTCTTTAGAAAAATCTGATTTTAAATTATGGTTTTCAAATGCTGATGATAACACAGTTGAGGGTATAAAACATAAAACACAAAATTGCATTGCTGTGCAATTCCATCCTGAAGCGGCACCTGGCCCTTTTGATTGTAAATATGTTTTTGATGAACTAAAAAAATTAATGGAGAAATAAAAAATTGCCAAAAAATGAATCATTAAAGAAAATCCTTATACTTGGAAGTGGCGCAATAAAGATTGGTGAAGCAGGAGAGTTTGATTATTCAGGAAGTCAATGTCTAAAGGCAATACATGAAGATGGAATCAAAAGTGTTCTGATTAATCCAAACATTGCAACAATTCAAACTGATACTAGATTTGCAGACAAGGTATACCTTCAACCTGTTAATCCACAATATGTTGAATCTGTAATTGAATCTGAACGCCCAGATTCAATCATGCTGTCATATGGTGGACAAACTGCATTGAATTGTGGTGTGAAATTAGATGAGATGGGTGTTTTACAAAAATATGATGTTAAGGTATTGGGAACACAAATTTCAGGAATCATGGCTACAGAAGATAGGCAGAAATTCAAAGACAATATGCAACAATGTGGAGTTCCGGTACTCAAAAGTAAAACCGTTCACGCCTTTGATGATGCTAAAAAGGCGGCTGAGGAATTAGGATACCCTGTAATTGTTCGTGTGGCATACACTCTCGGTGGTAAAGGTGGTGGTGTTGCACATAATGAGATTGAATTACATGAAATAGTTGGACGTGGTTTGGCAGCAAGTCTTGTTGGACAAATCTTAGTTGAAGAATATGTCGGTCACTGGAAACAGATTGAATATGAAGTGATGCAGGATTATGGTGGAAATAATGTAATTGTTTGTAATATGGAAAATGTTCTTTCAATGAAAGTTCACACTGGCGATAATATTGTAGTTGCACCATCTCAAACAATCAACAACCATGAATATCACATGTTGCGTTCTGCAGCATTACGTGCTACAAAATATGTTGGAATCATCGGTGAATGCAACATTCAGTATGCATTAGACTCTGACTCTGACAGATATGCTGCAATTGAAATCAATCCTCGTTTATCCCGTTCATCTGCACTTGCAAGTAAGGCTACTGGATATCCACTTGCATACATGTCTGCAAAAATTGGACTTGGCTATACTCTTCCTGAACTTGTGAATCGAATTACAAAGTCTACTACTGCATGCTTTGAACCTTCACTTGATTACATTGTATGTAAACATCCTAGATGGGATTTTGAAAAATTTGAATTAGCAAATAGAAAATTAGGAGTAACAATGAAATCTGTTGGTGAAGTAATGGCTATAGGTAGAACCTTTGAAGAATCATTACAAAAAGCAATTAGAATGTTAGATGTTGGGAAAGATGGTCTTGTACTAAATCGTATTAATGGAAAAACATTTGATGAAGAGGATATTGAACAACATCTTCAATCTCATGATGATTTTATTTTATACTATGTCGCAGCTGCTCTCAAAAAAGGCATATCTGTTCAAAAAATCTATGATTTATCTTCAATTGATCCTTGGTTTATTGAAAAAATAAAAAATATTGTAGAAATGGAGGAAAAATTAAAACAAAATGAATTGGATAAACCACTTTTACATTCTGCAAAAAAATTAGGATTCTCTGATAATCAAATTGCACGTACAAATGATACTACTGGTGAAGAAATTCGTAAAATAAGAAAAAATTTCGGTATAATCCCTTCTGTAAAACAAATTGATACTTTGGCTGCAGAATGGCCTGCTAAAACTAACTATCTCTATATGACATACGGTGGCGATTCAAATGATATTCACTTAACTGACTCTGATAACGGTGTAGTAGTTCTCGGTGCCGGTCCATATAGAATTGGAAGCAGTGTAGAATTTGATTGGGGTACTGTAAACATGGTTTGGGGATTACAAGAAAACGGGGAAAAAAATGTCATTGTGGTAAATTGCAATCCTGAAACTGTCTCTACTGATTATGATATTTGCAGTAGATTATACTTTGAAGAACTAACTCTTGAACGGATTCTGGATATTTCTGATTTTGAAAATCCAAAGGGCATTGTTACGTCTGTAGGTGGGCAAACTGCAAATAATCTTACGCCAAAACTTGCAGAAAATGGAATCAATCTAATTGGAACTAGTGCAGAAGATGTTGATCGTGCAGAAAACCGTTCAAAATTCAGTGCAATCTTAGATAAACTTCACATCAAACAACCCTCCTGGCAAGCATTTTCAAGCATTAATGATGCAAAGAACTTTGCATTAGATGTCGGTTATCCTGTTTTAGTTCGTCCTTCATACGTTCTTAGCGGTGCTGCGATGAAAGTTGTTTGGTCACAAGAAGAGCTAAAAGAATTTACAACTAATGCAGCTGTTGTCTCTCCAGACTACCCTGTAGTGATTACAAAATTCATGTTAAATTCTCTTGAAGTTGATGTTGATGGTGTATCTGATGGTGAAACGGTAATTATTGGTGCAATTGTGGAACATATTGATAGTGCCGGTGTTCATTCTGGGGATGCAATGATGTGTATTCCTCCTTGGCGTCTAAGTAATAAAATAATTGAAAACATTACTGATTCTACAATACGAATTGCAAAAGAATTTAAAATTAAAGGACCATTTAATTTACAATTCCTTATTCATAATGATCAAGAGTATGTAATAGAACTCAACATTCGTGCATCTCGTTCTATGCCATTTGTTTCAAAACTTGTCAGAATTAATTTGATATCTCTTGCAGCAAAGGCTGCACTTGGAAAACCATTACCTGAAATCCCACCTGGCAAATGGCAAAAAATACCGATACATGGAATCAAAGTTCCACAATTCTCATTTATGCAATTAGATGGTGCAGATATTGTGCTTGGTGTGGAAATGCAATCTACTGGAGAAGCTGCATGTTTTGGTGATAGTTTCTATGATGCGTTAGCAAAAGGATTGACATCTGTTGGTTATAATTTGCCCAAAAATGGCGCTGCACTAATTACTATTGGCGGTGCAGAAAATAAAGAAAAATTACTTCCAACAATTGCACTACTAAAAAAATTAGGATTCAAACTAATGGCCACCGAACACACTGCCGAATTTCTAGAAGAAAAATTAGGTGATGTTGAAATTGTACATAAAATTAGTGAGCCTGACAGAAAACCAAATATTGCTGATCTTTTACATGAACGAAAAATTGATTTCATTGTAAATATTCCGAGTACATCCACTCTGGAAAAGTATGTTGGAATGCTATATGATGAATATCAAATTCGAAGAAAATCTCTTGAATTAGGAATTCCTGTCTTGACTACTCCTGAACTATCAGAATCATTTGTAAAAACTTTAGAATGGCTTCAAACAAATGAAACTACAACAAAACCTCTACAACCATATGAAAACTAGATTAAATCATCTAGAATTGACTCGTTACCAATTATTATCCCATCCAAAGTTACAATTTTTGCAACTGCTGTATCTTTAATTTTTTCAATTATTGGAGAGATTGATTTTTTATAATATCTTTTTTTAGTTGCATAAAAATAAGGATTAAACGATGGAATAATTGTAATGTTAATTTTTCCTTTTGTTGAAGAAAAAATTTCTGACTTGTCAGTTTTAATTGAAATCCAAATCCTTTCTCCATTAAGTAATGAGTTTTCATCAAAGTATACTGGATGAATATGTCCCATGATTATATTATTTACATTTGAATAATTCTCTGATGGCATTGTATGACCATGTGTTAGTAACACGTCATCAATAATCATACCTTTCGAACTGATCAAAGTTACATCATTTGGAATTAATCGGTCAATGCTTGCATCATGATTTCCTGGAATTAATACCACTTCCAGTGAATTTTTTATCGTTTCAAAAAAATATGGAACATCTTTCCACTCTGATTTTGTTATGGATTGTATACTTGATTTAATGTCTCCTAAAAGAATTAATGTTTCTGGATTTTCTTTTTTAATAATTTTTGCAACATTTGTAATAATTTCATTAATTGAAGAATTTTTCCCAACTGTATTTTTATTTGATGAAAATTTATCTTCAAATCCAATATGCAGATCAGAAATTACTAAATTCTTTTTATCACTTTCAAGAATTAATGCCGGTTCTGAATCAATTATTCTTATAGATACCATCAAGATTATACGTTTGTCTTGGATTAATTCCTTATGTCTGATAAACAGAATAGAATCGAGTCTATATTGGATGAAAGACGTGTAAAATTACATTTGTTTAATCCAAGTAAAAGAGAAATTTGGACTGTTATTGGAAAAGAAAAAGAACATTGGATTGATCCTAACTCAAATTTTTGTTCTTGCTCGGGTTATTATTTTGGTATGATTAAAAATAAAACTGCATGCTATCATCTAGAATCAATTTTTAAAGCAAAAAAAGAAAATAAATTTGAAACTATCAAATTCGTTGATGATGAATACGAATCATTCATTTCTGGAATTGTTAGCGATTTGTAATTTATTCTAGTTTAACCTCAAAAAGATCATCTTTTACTACACCTTTCCAAACTCCAATCATTCCTTCAGGTTCACAATTTTCTACAGCTGTGATTTGCTGAATTTTGATATGGTCTGGATTTGGTGGCATCCAAAGCATTGCCATGTAGTCTCCGACTTCTCCTGCTTGTTTTGGGTCTGCCATTACTACATTTTCTTTTTGAAATCCTTTACTTGCTAATGCATTCTGTGATTTTTCAAGTAGGTCCATTCTTCCGTGAAGAAAGAGATAGACTTTCTTACTTGTATCAATGTCTGTCATACCCAATCAAAATAAATTCCGCAAATAAATCTAGATCGAAAAAAAGCATTAGATATTTAAAATACCTGTAAAAATCATGAACATGGCTGGAGTAGATAAATTCGGTGTAATCTTTACGGTTGCTTTTGTAGCAGCAATGATTGTTATTATGGGCACTTTTTTACAAGTTGATAATACTCCTACAGCACCAAGCGTTGCTACCCCTACACAAACATATTCTCCGCCTCCATCTGTCCCAACACCTAGTGTAACTCCGCAGGCTGCACCACAAACTTCCTCAAGTGAAAATTTGAAATATACGATTCGTGGTGGAATCGTTGATTCTATTTCGCAAGATGAACATCATAACGCAGTAAAAATTATTATGGATTCAAGACTTGATGGTCAATTAACAATCACACTAACCTCTGATTCAGTTACTCCATTTGATGATGGAGCATATTTTGTAACTGTGGACGGTGAAGAAGTTGATTTTACTCAAGTTGGTAAAAAAATAACAATTGACTTTATGGCAAATTCTCAAAAAATTATGATTTTTGGTGAAGGTTACAACTCTGGCGGTCATGATGATAAAGATGCAGAACATGAAGATATGATGGCAGCAGACAAAGCAGCAGCAGACAAAGCAGCAGCAGACAAAGCAGCAGCAGACAAAGCAGCAGCAGACAAAGCAGCAGCAGACAAAGCAGCAGCAGACAAAGCAGCAGCAGA
>Ga0209501_10003982_pt1 | contig 14476 bp, 13 predicted proteins | sample ArcticOcean_MG_C_4_FD_187434 | JGI IMG/M metagenome (GOLD analysis project Ga0209501, IMG submission 187434) | Marine microbial communities from western Arctic Ocean - ArcticOcean_MG_CB4_134 (SPAdes) (version 2) | ecosystem: Environmental > Aquatic > Marine > Oceanic | place: Arctic Ocean...
AGTCTGACGAATGATTTTATCGTGCATAATGGGGTCGGAGTTCTTAGTACCCCTGCAGATAGTGTAGTTACTGCAGCTAAATTAGCAACTGATGCGGTTGTGACTGCTAAGATAAAAGATTTAAATGTAACCGCAGGCAAACTAGCAGCAGCACAAGATTTAAGTACCAAAACCATTACACTTCCCGCAAGTGTTAGTGGATTAGGAACAGGAATTACAAATGCTCAATTAGCAGGTTCAATTGCAGATGCCAAAATTACAGCATTATCTTCTTCAAAATTATCAGGCGTAGTACCCACAGCTAATTTAGGAAGTGGTTCAGCTTCTTCTTCAACTTATTTAGCTGGAAATCAAACTTACCAAACAATTACAGAATATAATGATGACGCTTTACAAAATGATATAGCGACATTAGCTTTACACCAAGCAACCAATGCTAATGCTGCTAAATATAATTTAGCTAATACGAATGTTGATGTTTACCAAGATTCAACAGGAATTTCTGCGTTAACAAATTGTGTAAGAGATACTTCAGGAGAATATGTTTCTTCTATTACACCAGGAGATGGAATTGATGCTAATACAGTTTATTTATTAAGTTTAGATAATAATTTAACCGATACATCAGGAAATAGTATTACAACAACTAATAATAATTCAGCAACTTTTAGTACAACTGTAAAGAAATTTGGAACTCATTCTGCTCTATTTAATGGTTCTAACCAATGGTTATCAACAGGAGATTTATCAAGTGGATTAACAAATGCTTTTCCAACAACAGGAGATTTTACAGTAGATTTTTGGGCAGGATATGTAAGTAGAAGTGGTACTGATAGACTATTTGCTATAGGAAATAATGGAGCTGGTGGTGCTGGAAGTGGGCCAGTTGTGTCTGCTGGTATACAAGGAGCTGGTCCAAGTAATGGTATGAACACAGCAACGAATGCTGCAGACCCTCCAAATTTTGACATTAACGAAGCATTTGCCATTAATGCTACTTGGGAAGCTATGAGGCATTATGCTTTTCAAAGAACTGGTACTACAGCTTATGTCTGGATAGATGGAGCTGTGTGTGCAAACTTCAATTATCCAACAGGTTGGAGTGGTATAAATCTGATGGCAAATGATAAAAATGTCCAAATTGCTATTAAGTCTGGTGCTGCTTCAGAATTTTTTAATGGATATATAGATGAATTTAGAATTTCAAATAATTCAAGATATACAGGTGGTTCATCATTTACACCACCAACAACTGCTTATACAGCAGAAGTAGTAAATGCAACAGGAAATTATGTTTCAACAGCAACAACAGCCAATGCTTCTGTAAGCAAGGTTGGAATTGTAATGACTTATAAAAATAATGCAGGAACTAATACTTTAAATACCGACATCGTTGCACAGGTAAGTGCTGATGGAGGTTCTAATTATTCAACAGTTACCCTAGCTGCGGCAGGAACTTTCTCTACAGGAGTTTTACAAGCAGTAGCTAATGATGTAAGTGTAACTCCAGGAACAAATATTCAATATAAAATTTCTTTTGCTAATCAAGCATCAGGAAGTAAAGAAGCTAGAATTACAGGAGCTAGTTTAATTTATTAATTAAATGAAAGCAGTTAAGGATGCTCATGTTCGTATTAATAAAAAGACAAGTATAGGAAGAAGACCAAAGTTATCAAGCATGAATAAATCAAGAAAAAGAAGTTTAAAAAAATATATAGGACAAGGAAGATAACATGACTGACAAATCATTATCACAAATGAACCATGATGAGATACTTATTATGAAAGGTGAAATGAAATTACTTATAACAGAAATTACTTCTATTAAAGATAATCATTTAAAACATTTAGATTATAAGATTACACAAATACAAAGAGTAATGTGGATTATATTTGCAGGAGTACTTGCTAATATTATTCATTCATTAAATATACTAGGTTAAATATGTTAACAAAAGTAAAAAGAATTAGAAGAAAAAAATATGCAGTCGGTGATGAAGCTAGGAAGTTTGAAAGAATTCCTACAGCTTCTCAACCTGTTCAGCAAAAAGTAGGAACAAGAGATGAGTATTTAGATAAGTATGCTAAAACTCAAATTAAAACTCCTGAGTTAGCTACTGATGCTACACAAGCTTATACAACTCAAGGTGTACAAGCAAGTGAATTATTAGCTGGTACTCAACAAGCAGCTCCTACAGATGTAGGAACAACTACAATAACTGGACAAACAATTGCTACACCAACAGCTTTAACATCAGCTCAAGCAGCTACACCAACAGCTCCAACGACTTCAACAATGACTGCTGGTTTAGGAACTGCTCAAAGTGGTACTGCTCAAACTGGTGCGGTTGGAAGTCAATCACAAATTGGTACAGTCGCTGGAAGTTTATCTGGTACTGCAACAGGTGCATCGGCAGGTCCAACAAGTTCAGCAGTTGCTCAAGCAGCTTCTGGAACATTATCTGCTGGAGCTTTAGCTCAAGTATTAAGTGGAACTGCAGCTACAGTAGCTGGACAAACTGCAACACTACCTGGAAATATTCAGGCAGCAATTGCAACTAATCCTGCTGTTGTAACTAAAGCTATTGTTTCTCAACCAGCTTCAGTACAAGCACAAGTTGCATCATTACCTACAGATGCTTTAGTCTCTACTCAAATAAATGCTTTATTAGATGGAATAGATACAGGTACAATACCTACATGGGCAAGAGGTGCAGTAGAAAATGTAGAAAAGAATTTAGCACAAAGAGGTTTAAGTAAATCTACAATAGGTAGAGATGCTTTAGTTAATGCAATTATACAATCTGCATTACCAATTGCTCAATCTAATGCAACAGCATTACAACAAAGAGCATCACAGAATTTAACAAATGAACAACAAGCATCAGTCTTAACAGCACAACAGAGCTTTCAAACTCAGTTAGTTAATGCTGAGAATGATATGAAAGCTCAGATGATGACTGGGCAATTTGCTCAAGAAATTACTAAGCTTAATGCTATGAGTGAGCAACAAGCTATTTTACAAGGTGCTGCTCAAAAGCAACAAACATCTTTATCAAACTTAGCTAACTTACAACAAGCTGGATTAACTCAAGGACAGTTAACTCAACAAATGGCTATAGCTAATTTAAATGCTAGTCAACAAACAGCTTTAGCAAATGCACAAACAAGTGCAGGATTTGATGTTTTAAATTTAAACAATGCACAACAAACTGCAATATCTAATTCTAATTTATATAGAACATTTGAATTAACTAATTTATCTAATACACAACAAGCTACTATGCAAAATGCTGTACAGTTAGCTACAATGGATATGGCTAATTTAAGTAATGCTCAACAAAAAGCAGTAGGTAATGCTCAATCATTTTTACAAATGGATATGGCAAACTTTACTGCAGCACAACAAACAGAAGTTTTAAATACACAGAATAGACAACAAGATATGCTAACTGACCAAGCTGCTACAAACGCTGCTGCTCAGTTTAATGCATCAAGTACTAATCAAATGAATCAATTTGTAAATAGTTTATCCTCTACAATTAATACACAGAATGCTGCAAGAGATGATAGCATGAATCAATATAATACTACTGAATCTAGTAGAGTTGCAGCTTTAAATCAAGGTAATAATTTAGAAGCACAAAGATTACAAAATACTTTGAATACTCAAATAGAACAATTTAATGAACAGTTAGATTATAATAAAAATAATTTTAATACACAAAATTCTAATTTAATTGAACAATCAAATGTTCAATGGAGAAGACAAATGAATACTGCAAATACTGCAGGAACTAATGCTGTTAATCAAGCTAATGCTATGAATGCTTTTAATTTAAGTAATCAAGGTTTATCTTTCTTATGGCAAGAGATGAGAGACTCTGCTAAATGGGAATATGAAGCAGCACAAAATGCACAAGAAAGACAAACTAATTTAGCTATTGCTGCATTAGGGAATGAACAAGTATCAGATGCAGCTAGAGCAAGTACTCTACAAAAATTAGGTGGATTTGGATTAGATATATTTAAAACAATTATTGAAGCAAAATATAGTTAATGACTAAACAACAAGATATAGAAGATACAATAAGATTATACGAAAGCCATGACGTATATAATCATTTATCAAAAGATGATTTAGCTCATCATGTTATACCTTCTATAGCTTTAAATCAATATAAAGTTTTTAGATATGATAATACTGGTGTTGCTTATGCATTTACAAACTGGGCATTTTTAGATAATAAAGCTGAAGAAAATTATAAAGAGACAGGACATTTAGATAAATTTGATTGGGATAGTGGTAAAAATTGTTGGCATATAGATACAGTTAATACAGCCCAAAATAAATTAACATCAATTTATAATTGGACTGCAGAATATTTTTCTAAATTTTTAACTGATGATGAATATTTCAATTGGTTAAGATTAGATAGTACAGGACAAAAAGTTAAACGAATAAATAAAATTAAAGCATCAAATGGTAAAAGAAAATTTTTAAGGAAGGCATCATAATATGGGAAGTGCAGCAAAAGCAATAAAAAAAGTAACTAAGTCAATTAAAAAACCTTTTAGTAAAATAACTAAGGGAATAGCAAAAGGTATAATGAAAGTTGGTAAAGCAACTATGCGTGGTGTTGCTAAAATATCAAATAAATTAGGACCTTTAGGTATGATTGCTATGTCTATGGCTATGCCTTATGCTATGGGTGGTTTAAGTAATATGATTGGTCATGGAGGTATGGCTGCTGGTCAGGCAAGTGGATGGCTAGGTTCCCAAAATGTATTTCTTAAAAGTATAGGTACTGTAGGTAATGCTATTAGAACAGGTTATCAAGGTGTTACAGGTTTTGTTAAAACAGGAATGAAAGGTATTACAAGGTCCATTACTGAAGGTTTTTCTAATATGGGTAAAGGAAATAATTTATGGAGTAAAGTTTCTGATGGTGCTAAATCATTATTTAATAAATCAAGAGCTGCAGTCAGAGGATTAAAACCTATGACTTCTAAAGGTGGTAGTGTAGATGTAGCAAATTGGGGTAATCCTTTTGGTTATGCACAGAGTACAACTATGACAAGTGGACAAGCTGGAAGTTTAATAGATGCTAATTTATTATCAGGTGATAAATTATCTAATCAAGTATTTAGTAAATCAAGTTTGTTTACAAAATCTAACCCAATGGATAAAGCAGTTTCTGAAGCAATTAATAGTACATATGAAGAAAATGTACTTAAGTATTATGACCCTAGTGCTAAACGAGCATTTAAAGATTATGTAAGTCAAGCTAATGCAGGTGGACAAAAATATAATTATCAAAATATAGATTCTATGATGAAAGATAATTTAATTAATAATAGTTCTGCTCCAAATGGTACATCTTATGGGTTTGATTTTGATAAGTCTGGTGATTATGGTATAGGTACAACTCAACCAGGTCAAGCTACAGACTATACATTTAATGGTAATAAAACTTTTAAAACTAATAATGGCAAATCTACTTTAGCAAAAAAAGCTACAAAAGCAATTAAGAGTAGAGCTTTTGAAGGATTAAAAACTTCTTTATTAGCTGGTTCTGAAGTTGATTTAGTTCCTACTGATATGACTTTAATGGGAGATATGACACAACAAACAGATGGTGCTACAACTTGGGGTGGAACAACAATTCGAGGTTCTAGTGGTGGTAGTTTATTAAAAGGTGCATTTTCAGATTCAGAAATTCAAAAAATTATGGGCTATTATAGACACATGAATATAACAGGTAGTCATTAATAACAATTAACAATAAAGGAATACAATGAAAAAACAAGGATACAATGCAAGAAAAGATGAGCAACTAGGAATGACTAGAGGTAAACAAGCTGGTAAAAAGATGTCTATGGCTGGTCGTAGAAAAGTAGCTAAAGCTACAAGAAAACCTAAAGGTTCATATGGCTTTGGCAAAAAATAATAATGCCTTTTAAGTCTACTAAACAAAGAAAATATTTATATGCAAATAAACCTAAGATTGCAAAGAAGTTTGCAAATGATTCTCAAAGAAAAAATAAGAAGAAAAAATAATGGCTGAAAAAATAAAAGCAAATCAATTTGATGAAGTAGGTGTTAATCCTTTTAATGCTCCTATACCTGGTGAAAGTTTAACAAGTTCACCTGATATGCCTAAAGCATGGGAAAGACCTCCTCAATATACAGACCCTGACGATGCTATGGAAGCTATCTATATGGAATTAACTGGGGAAGATGCTTTAAGAAAATTAATTAATATAATAAATGATGGTACTCCTTTAGATGAAATTGCTCAAGTAGTTTTATATAAAGGTTATACTGAAGGAAAATTTACTACTGATTTAATGGTAGTATTAATTGAACCTACATTATATTTATTAATTGCTATTGCAGATTATGCAGAAATAAAAGATTATACATTGTACAATGAAGAAGTACAAGATGAAGAAGATACAGAATTACCACCTGATGATATTACTCCAGCTAATTTTGATGGAGATGATGATGAAGAAGATAAAGAGTCTTCAGTATCAAAAGGAATTAAACCTAAAAAAGAAAGTTTAGGTGGAAGTTTATTAGCTAAAGTTGAAGGTGAATTACCTGAAAAGGTTAAAGCTATTAAGGAGAAAAAATAATGGGTTGGTTAACAGATGTAGGAAATGTAGCAGTTGGTGCTATTGATAGAGATAGACAAATAACTAAAGAAGATTTAGCTATTCGTGCAGAGAATTTACAAGCTAATAGAAATATGCTTATTAAACAAAAAGAAAAAAAGTATGATAAAGAATTAGATAATTATTATGCAGAAAAGAAAAAGTTTGATGACATTAATGAGATGAATAGACGATATGAAGCAGAAGAAATTGATAAAGGTACTTACGCAGCTTTTGCTTTATCTAATACTATTCCTGGTTGGGATAAATTAAGTAACGAAAGAAAATATGAATTAGAAACTAGCTTTAAAGGAAAAACTATTGATTATAAATTAACAGGTTCTCCAGAAGAAATTAATAAAAGAGCAGCCGCAGCTCAAACTATGATTAATGATGAAACATCTAAAAGAATTAAAGATGCTAAAGGAAATAGTTTTTTAATTAATACAATACTTGGAGATAAAAAGAAAGCAGAAGCAAGTTTACTTGAAGCTATGGAAAGTAAATTAAATGCTGCTGAAACAGTTAGTATGACTGAGCAAAATACAGAACACTCAGGATTAGATGTTAATGTTGGTGGAGATACAGAAGGAATTAATTGGACTAGCTTTAAAAAGAAAAATGATACTTGGTTAAAAGACTATGGTATAAAACTAAAAGCTGCTGAATATAATGGAACAGAAGCTAATAAAACAATTGCTGGAGTTATTAATACAGGTGGAATTTTAGGTTTCGATACTAAACCTTTTGTAAAAATAGAAGATGGAAAAATTACATCATGGACACAACAAGGTGATGGTTTTGTTAATACTTATGAACAGACTTATAAAAGTTTATATGATAAACAAGGTAAGAAAGATGCTATTATTAAATCTTATAATTATAATAATGTAATAGGTGGAGCTGACCTTGATACTGGAAAATTAAATGATGCTACTATAGGTATTTTAGCTCAACGAGCTAGTATAGCTGATATTAAAGGAAATGATGTTTTCAATATGCTACCTATTGGAGTTATTAATGAAAATAATATAATGTCCATTGATGGCAAAGATATTCAATTAACTCCTGAACAATTTAGTAAAGCAATAAGTAAATATAAAACATTTTTATTAGATGAAGCTATACAATTAGTTGATGATAAAGATACAGGATTCTTTGACCCTCAAACTGATGAAAATTTTATTAAAGCTTATAATGAACTTCAAAGTAATATGAGTAGAAATAGAGAGGATGGAGTTCAAACTAATTTAGCTTATGAATTTAAAAAAGACCTATTTAAAACTTTAGACCTTTCATTACCAAAAGAAACTTCTTCAATTAAAGACGAAGGTCTTGATATAAAAGATTTAGATAATGAAATTTCAGAAATTAAAAAATCTAAAATTAAAAAAAGTACAGAATCTGTAGTAGATAATAGTGTAATTAATTATACTGATAAAGGAAAAGACTACAGCATTGATTTTAAAGACTTAGATAAAAATGATGTTGAGCAATTAAAAATTGCTTCTCCAGAAATTTATAAAAAGTATTTAGAATGGAATAAAAAATCAACTTATAAAAAAACAAAAGCTGATACAACATTTGATACTAACACAAATAAATTTAAAAATATGTTAGAAGTTAGTGAAAATAAAATTTTAGCAAACAACAATACTAAATTAGCTAAAGGAAAGTAAAAAGGAGGTAGCTATGGCAGACTTATCCTTTTTAAATTCAAAAGCAACTCCTCTTGTATCCTTACAAGAGACTAATCAATTAGAGAACCCTTCTCTAAAAACAATAGCAACACAAGAATTAAAACCACTTATTCCTTTTGCAGAAGCTGCAACTGAAGGTAAGAAACTTTATGATGAAATTAAAGAAGATGGTTTTAAAAAAACAGAATCTTCAAATACTGACACTACAGGTGAAAGTAGTTCATTATCTTTTTTAAATAAAAAAGCTAAACCAGTTACTGTAACTGATTGGGAAAGAATACAATATGGTTTTGCAAAAGAAAGTTGGATTCTTGGAAATCTTTTTAGAATTGGTTCAGCAAAAACTAAAGATTGGTTAGATAATAATTCTGAAAATAATAAAACTTATAAACAACATATTCAAGACCAAGTAAGTCAAGAAAAACAAGAATTAGATGAGAAGTATTGGAAATTTAAAGATGGTAAATATGATAAAGATAGCTTAGTTAAGCTTACTGAATTTGCTACAATTATTTTTGACCCTATGTATATGTATTTATATGGTACACCTGTAGGAAGAAAAGCATTACAAAGTTATACTAAATTTGCTGCTTTTTCTGGTGCTACTGCAGCATTAGATAAATCAATTAGAGATTTAGCACAAAAAGGAGAATTTTCAGCTTTAGATACTGCTACAGTTGGAGGAGCTGGTGTTGTTTTAGGTCCAATTGGAAAGTATGGCTTTGATAAAATAGGTAAGATATTTGGAATCTCTAATAAAAAAACTTTAGAAAAAGTTGCACAAGTTGTTACAGATAAAACTAAAAAGAAATTTGGTAATATATCTGACAAAGAATTATTTAATATTAGAAAAGTATTAGCAGATAAAAAAGTTATTTCAGCTAACAAACTTATTGAAGCTGATTTAAACTTTATGTCTAAGTTTAAAAATACAACTAATAAATTTATTAAAGATGAAAAAGCTTTATTAACAGAATACAAAAGAATAGTTGATAGTAAACTTATAGCAAAAAAAATAAAAGATTTAACTAAAAAGAAAGAAATACTTAAAGCTGACCAACTTAAAAAAAGATTATATCCTGAATCAGGATTAGGAATTACTAGAAGATTAACAGAAGTTAGAACTAAAATTACTAAACTTGAAAATGAGTTTGGAAAATTAAGAGCTGATTATCTTTTAAAAAATCAAAAACAATTTGCAAAAGTTGCAGATAAAATAGGAAAAAGAAATAATTTAATTATTGAAAGATTGCAAAAATTAGAATCTCCTATTACAAGAAAAGTATTAAGACCTTTATTATCTGTTTCCACTTTACCTTTAGGAGGTGTAGTAGCAGGTGCTACTATGGATGCTATATGGGGTGATGAAGCAGGTGTGGCTGAAGGTGCTATGTGGGGATTAGCAGCAGGAGCAACAATAAAAGCTGTTGGTGCTAGTAAAGTATTAAATCTTGCACAAAAACAAAAAATCTTTGGGTTTGTTTGGGGTGATGCACAAAAACTTTGGATGCAAAAAGCAAGAGAAATTACAGCAGGAACTTTAGCAACAAAACTTGAAGCATTTGGTGGCAACACTAAAGCGTTTGGATTTCAACTTTTAGAAAATATAGATAATCCAATGGCTGGTCAATCAGTTGTTAGAAGAGCTTATACTTTAGAAAAAAATTGGGAAAGAGCCAATAGAGCATTAATAAAAAATGTAAATGAAAGAACAGGTGTAGCTAGTCCATATACTAAATTAGAACAAGCAGGAGCTATCTCTATTCTTAGAGGTTCAGATGATAAATTTTTATTAGAAAACAAAAGAGTTGTTGAATTAGCAAAAAAAACTAAAGACCAACTAGATATTTTTAATGAAACTTTAAGGAAAGCAGGAATTTATAAAGAACTTCAAGGAATTGAATTTGGTAGTAAAGGTATTGTTAAATTTGGTAGTAAAGGAGAAGTCATTACTGATAAATCACAAATGGCTTTAAGAAGAAAACAATTTCAAAAAGATATAGATTATTATTTTCCAAGAGAATACGATAGAGAAGTCATTCATAAAAATCAAGCATTGTTTAGACAAACAATTGAAAACATAATGAAAAATTTAAAAGTTAAAAATTATGTTGAAGCTGCATCTAGTTTTATTGAGAGTACCAGAGTACCAGGTAGTTTTAAAATGATAGATGAAACCGCTATTAAAAATTTTGTTACTACATTAAATTCAAAAAAAAGTCAATTCCCAAAACAATGGTTTCCAACTCCATTAACAGAACATATCTCTACAGAAAGAATGTTAAATGGTCCTTATAAAATTGTTGAGAAAGCTTTAGAAAAACATAATTTTTTAAATAATAATATTGAAGAAGTATTAAATAATTTAGGAACTAAATCTTTTAAGTCTATAGCTTTTACAGAAAGGTTCGGACCTAATGGTAATTTTATTGTACCTTTACTAAGAGGAATTAGAGATAAATATAAAAATGCTGCAGAAAAATCTACAAGTAATATTAAAGAAAAATGGGGTCAATGGTCTAATGATGAAGCAACAGTATTAGTAGATACTATTAATGCATACTTTGGTAGACATGGTAATCAAGTTACTAAAACAAATAATGTTATTTTAGGAATGTTATCAACTGGTTCAAATCTTGCCATGTTGAACAATGTATTTTTTGCTTCTCTTGGAGATTTTATGCAAGGATTTATTAATAGTAGAAATACAACTGAATTTTTTAAAGCATTTGCAAGAACTGGGTTTACAGCTAAACGAGAAAAAGGATTAGCAAGATGGATGAACTTACATTTTGATGATGAAATTACAAAAGCTAATTTAAAACCTTTAGTAGTAGGTGATAATGTAAGTGTAAAAGGTGTTAAGGATTGGTTAGATTCAGGTAGATATGGTGCTGCATTTAATAATTTAGGTTTTCAAGTTATGGGAATGTCTTGGTTAACAGGAGCAGCTAGAAGATTTGCTTTTAATGTAGGTGCAGGAGATGGCTATGCAAGTTCAAGACAATTATATAACTTATTAAATAAAGGTAAACGAGATATTAATAGTGCTGAAGCTTTAGAGATAACTAAATGGTTACAAAGATTAGGAATATCTACTAGCGAAGCTTTAAAAGTTGGGTCATATAAAAATTATAAAACAGCTATTCAAAATAAAGAAGTTTCAAAAATTTTAACAAAAGCTGGTATTTCAACTTCAAATAGAGATGCTATTATTCCTCAAGTTTCTAATAGATTATTATTTGCTCAAAGCAGAAATCCAAATGTTAGAATTTTAGCACAGTTTATGTCATGGGCACAAGCTAAAACTTCTCAAACAAATAAAATAGTTCAACGAATCGAAAATGGAGATGTTAGAAATTATATTAAACTATTAATGGCACTTCCTGTTTATTCCTCTATACAACAAATTAGAGAATTTACAAAGTATGGAGAAGTAAGAACTGATTTTGGTCAAAGATGGAATGACCATATAAAATATTTAGCAGAAGGTTGGAGGTTGTCAGGTAATATGGGGTGGCTTCCTGAAACACTTGTAAGTAAAGCTGTAGGACCAGGTAAGCAAACAAGTCCTTTACTATTTTTTCCTGCTGCAAATTATCTTGATAATTTAAGAAAAGCTATTCAATTAAATATAGATAGTAAACATACATCATCATTAAAATATTGGGATAAGGTAGCACCTCTTCCTATTTATAGAAGATGGTTAAAAGAATTTTGGGATGATAAGATATTAGAAAAAAGTAATAGACCAACAAAATCTGATTTTAATAAATTTGATAGAAAGAAAAGAAAAAAATTTAATGAAGGAGAATTAGTTACATCTGATGATGGTTTTCAATCTGCAAATATTAGATTAAATAGTACAGAATTAACTGAAGGAGTTAAAGAAGCAAAGGAAGATATGAATATAAAAGATTTAGCAAGTGTAGCTGCTGCAGCAACAATAGCTACAACAGGTGTAGATGCAGATATAAATAAAGCTGTAGAAAATAATATAATACCAGAACAAAAACCTGAAGCATTTGATTATACAGAAATAATAAAAGGATATGAAAAATTAGGTGAAAAAATTATTGTTGATGGAGAAGAAAAATATAAAAATTATAAAGGTAAAGGAGAAACAAATGTTACAAGTGGATATGGTAGTTATCGAAAAGAAAATAAACTAGATGATTCAGTAAATCTACATGAAGCAAATGTTCAATTAATTGAAGATATAGAAGATAGACTTCCTATAATAAAAGATAATATAAAAAACTTTAATAAATTTCCTTTAGAAGTTAGACAGAATTTAGTATCATCATGGTTTAGAGGTTCATTATCAGGTAGTCCTGATACATTAGATTTAATTAATGCAGGTAAATATAAAGAAGCTGCTAAAGAATTTTTAAATAATGATGAATATAAAAATGCTATTGCTTTAGATAGACGAGGTATTATAAAAAGGATGGATGCTACAGCAAAAGCTATAGAAAGTTTGTCTACAAAATAGTTGACAACTAACGAATTTCTTCCTATAATATAGGAGAAAGGTAATGCTCATTGTGAGGTTACTAAACTTAAATCGCTTAACGAAAGGATTAACAATGACAACATACGATTTAATAAACTTTGACCCATTTAAAAACTTCTCTATCGGATTCGATAGAATGTTTGATTCATTAAATGAGGTCTCTCGAATAAACACTTCAAACTTTCCACCTTATAATATACGAAAGTTAAAAGAAGGTCAGTATCAGGTAGAGATGGCACTAGCTGGTTTCTCTAAGTCTGATATTAATTGTGAGTTGCAAGATGGAATACTTACAATAGAAGCTAAGAAAGAAAAAGATAGTGATAACTTGATTCATCAAGGTATTGCTTCTAGAAGTGTGTTACGAAAGTTTACTTTGTCAGAGTACATCAAGGTAGAAGATGCAGATTTTAAAGATGGAATACTTAAAATCAAACTCTATCAAGATTTACCTGAAGAGAAAAAACCACGAACAATAAAGATTAAGTAATTAGTCTTTACTGTCATGGTGGTATCAGTACAACTCCAACGAGTACAACTGCTCTACCACCATAAAAAAATAAAGGAGAAAAAAATATGTTACCTTATAAATTATTATTTAATATAGGTTCAAAAGCTGTCGGTTCGTTTATGGGTAGACGAAGAGAAAAAGCTGATAGAGCACACCAAGTAAAACTTCAAGAAATGGCTACTGGAAATGAAAGAGCTAAAAGAAATGGTTCTTTATTTTTAGATTTAATATTAGGTGCATTTATCTTAGCACCATTAGGCATCCTTGCTTATGCTACATTCTATGGTAATGTAGATATGCTAACAAAGGTTGAGTTTTATTTTGAACAGTTAAAAACTATACCTGAAGTATATTTATACTTAATTTTTATAGTAGTAGGTGGGAACTATGGAATATCTGTTACAAGTTTATTAAAGAATAGAAAAAAATAATGGATAAATTTGTATACAAGTTTTGTGATTTGATAGATGGTTTTAATACTTGGCTTAATAATCTATTTGCACCTCGATGCAAATGTAAAAGAAATAAACCAAAACCTCTTTCAGATAAAGAATGGATTAAAGGATACAAGAAATGGAAAAAGAAATGAAAGTATCAGATAATACAGCGATAAGTATGCCAATGAGAAACTTGCTTTCAATTTTGGCAGCAGTTGCAGTAGGTGTATGGGCATATTTTGGGGTTATTGAACGCATCAACTCAATAGAAAATGATAATGTTTTAATTAAAAAAGATTTAGATCAAGCAGTTGAGTTTTCAATCAAATGGCCTCGGGGTGAATTAGGAAGTCTTCCGGCTGATTCCGAACAATTTTTATTAATTGAAAGTTTATTAAGTGATGTTGAATACATTCAATTAGAAATTAAAGAAAGCCGACACAACGCAGTTAATATTTTAAGACTACAAAAAGATGTAGATAAAATTTTAACAGTAATAGAAATTCTTAAAGACAAAGTAAGAAGCAATGGTAATAGCCATGACTGAGGTAGTAATAGCCTTACTAATGCTAGTTAATAACGAAATTAAAGAGCATAGAATACAACCTTCAATGAGTACCTGTTTAAAAGGAAAACGAATCGCTAATAGAGT
>Ga0209501_10003995_pt1 | contig 14444 bp, 12 predicted proteins | sample ArcticOcean_MG_C_4_FD_187434 | JGI IMG/M metagenome (GOLD analysis project Ga0209501, IMG submission 187434) | Marine microbial communities from western Arctic Ocean - ArcticOcean_MG_CB4_134 (SPAdes) (version 2) | ecosystem: Environmental > Aquatic > Marine > Oceanic | place: Arctic Ocean...
AAACAAAATCAAAAATTACTTCTTTCTTGAGTCATGTTGCGCAAAAAAAAACAAAAACTATATTTTTTTCTGCAGCACTAGTTATAATTATAAGTATTACTGGAATTTTAAAGTTAGAAGTTGAAAATAGTTTTATTAATTATTTTGATAAAGATACTGAAATTTATAAAGGAATGAAATTAATAGATGATAAATTAGGCGGGACAACTCCTCTAAGTATAATAATTAAATTTCCTAAAAAATCAGAAAAAATAAATGAAGATGATGAATTTGATAATTGGGATGATGAAGATCAAGATGATTCTAAGTATTGGTTTACCAGAAATAAAATCGATAAAATTACAAAAGTACATGATTATTTAGATAATTTAGAAGGTGTTGGTAAGGTTATATCTTTTGCTTCTGTGGTTAGAGTTGCTGAAGATTTAAATAATGGTAAAAAAATGGAAGGATTAGAGATGGGCATTTTATATACTAAAATACCTGATTCTATCAAAAAGAATGTTATTGATCCTTATATATCTATTAAAAATAATGAAGCAAGAATTAATTTAAGAATAGTAGATTCACAAGAAAACCTCAGAAGAAATGAGTTGATTAAAAAAATTAACTATGACTTAGAAAATAAACTGGGCTTTAATAAGGATGAATTTAAATTAGCTGGAGTTTTAATACTTTTTAATAACCTTTTACAAAGTTTATTTAAGTCACAAATATTAACGTTGGGAGTTGTAATGGCAGGAATAACACTAATGTTTTTAATTCTTTTTAGAAACATAACTTTATCTTTAATAGGGGTGGTTCCTAACTTCATGGCTGCTTTTTTAATTTTAGGTATAATTGGATTGCTAGAAATACCATTAGATATGATGACGATAACAATAGCTGCTATAACTATTGGTATAGCAGTAGATAATAGTATCCATTACATTTATAGATTTAAGGAAGAATTTAAAAAAATCAATAATTACAATAAGACATTAGAAAAGTGTCATGATACTGTTGGTGTAGCCATATTAAATACTTCTATAACAATTATTTTTGGTTTCTCTATATTGGTTTTATCAAATTTTATACCTACAATTTATTTTGGTGTATTTACAGGAATAGCAATGCTCCTAGCTATGGTTTCAGTTTTAACACTATTACCAAAACTTATTCTGGTAGTTAAACCTTTTGGCAATGAATAGTTTATTAGAATTTGTTCAAAATAATATATACGTATTTGATCTTATAGTTTTTATAATTACAATATATTCTATTACTCGATGTGGAAGTAGAGGTTTTATGAGAAGCTTATTGTCTTTCTCAAAATGGATTCTCGCATTAGTAATTACAATTATCTTAGTTCCTAAATTAAACCCTTTAGTTCAAGAATTAATTGAATCAAAGTTTATTGCTGACATTGGCCTGGGCATTTTTATTTATATAATATCGCTATTTATAATAATAAATATTGGAAAAGTGATAAGCAGGATTGTTAATTGGTCTGGTTTAGGTAGTGTAGATAAAACGTTTGGTCTAATTTTTGGATTTTTTAGGGGCTATATTATTTGTGTTTGTTTTTTTTCTCTATTGACTTGGTTTTATCCATATCAAAATTGGTCTTTAGAAACAGAAGATACTTATTCTTTTCATATAATATATAAGGGTAGCGAATATTTAATAGAAGAGTTTCCAAATAGTGATGACTACTATAAAGAAACAGAAGAAAAAATAGAACAAATTTAATGGCTAGACTGAGAGAAGAATGTGGAGTTTTTGGTGTTTTTAATAATAAAGATGCCGCAGCACTAACAGCTCTGGGATTACATGCGCTACAGCATAGGGGCCAAGAAGGTTGTGGGATTGTTACTACAGATGGGGAAAAGTTCTATGCAGAAAGAAGACTCGGCTTAGTTGGAGATAATTTTACCAAAGGAAAAGTTTTAGAAAATTTACTAGGAAAATGTTCTATAGGACATAATCGTTATTCAACGTCAGGAGGCAATCTAATTAAAAATATTCAACCATTTTTTGCTGATCTGCACTCTGGCGGTATTAGCATTGCTCATAATGGAAATTTAAGCAACTCTATTCATCTCAGAAAAGAACTTGTTAAAAATGGCGCGATATTTCAAACAACATCAGATACAGAAACTATTGTTCAATTAATTGCAAAATCAAAAAAAAATAAAGTAGTTGATAAAATAATAGATACTCTTTTCAAAATCCAAGGTGGTTATGCATTAACAATTTTAACAGATAAAGAATTGATAGGAATTAGAGACCCTTTTGGTATACGACCTTTGGTCATTGGCAAGCTCGATAAATCTTATATTCTTGCATCAGAAACATGCGCTCTAGATATAATTGGAGCTAAATTTGTCAGAGAAGTAGAGAATGGTGAAATAATTGTTATTAATGAAAGTGGATTGGAAAGTATAAAACCATTCCCAAAAATTAAAGAGAGATCCTGTATTTTTGAATATATATATTTTGCTAGACCAGATAGTATTATAAAAAATACAAGCGTTTACGAATATAGAAAAAGATTAGGGGCGCAGCTTGCAAAAGAAACTCATACTGATTGTGATTTAATTATACCTGTGCCAGATTCTGGTGTTCCAGCAGCAATTGGCTACGCAGAACAAGTCAAGCAACATATTGAATTAGGCATTATAAGGAATCACTATGTTGGGAGAACATTTATTGAACCCACTCAACAAATACGAAGTTTGGGTGTTAAACTAAAACATAGCGTTAATAAAACTCTTATCAAAAATAAATCCCTGATTTTAATTGACGATTCCTTAGTTAGAGGAACTACTTCAGAAAAAATAATAAAAATGCTTTTTGAGTTTGGGGCAAAAGAAGTGCATTTAAGAATAGCATCTCCACCTATTAAATATCCAGATTATTATGGAGTTGACACTCCTTCAAAAGAAGAATTATTGGGCTCGATGAACAATTTGGAATCTATGAGAAAATTTATTAATGCCACTACTTTAAAATTCTTAAGTATTGAAGGTTTATATAAATCTATGGGATTTGAAAAAAGAAATTCTACCTACCCTCAATTTACAGATCATTGTTTTACTGGCGATTACCCTGTAGATCCTATTGATGCTAAAGAAAAAAGATTTCACGATAACAAACTTTCCTTTTTATCTTCTAAAAATTAAAAACTAGTTAAATCCAAATAAGCGAGAACTTTCAGTCAAAACATAAAGAGAACCATTAGTTATTATTGGAGCTATATTAATGTTGTCCCCTATTTTTATGAAAGATTCAGCTTTTCCAGATGATGCTGAACTAGTTATTAAATAACCATTAGAAGTAGTTGCATAAATTCTTCCTGAACCTAAGATGAATCCTGAAATAGTTGTAGATCTTTTCTTTTCTTTTAATACCTTAAGAATATCAGTACGCCAAATTATTTTTCCTGAAGACTTATCAATATTTACAAAAAAACCATTATCTGAAATTAGAAATACATTATTTCCATCAATAATAGGAGTTGAAGTTGAATTAATATCTACTTTCCAATTCATGTATGCTGTGTTTGTATTATATGAAAAAAGTGAAGTTACCGTAGAAAAATAAACATTCTCATCTTCTATAACAATATCTGAGGATTTAAAAAAATCTTTATCATGGGCAAAAAGTGATGGAGTTACATTCAAAGACCATGAAAGTTTTCCGGTCAAAGTTGATATTTTGATTAAATCTCCAGAAGTATTAATAACAAATAAATCTCCTATTTTTGAAATGCCTAAAGGTGAAAAACTTTGCGACTTGATTAATGAAGATACAGTTCTTACATCCCATACTTTAGTACCTGAAGAAGTATCTAAGCAGATAATTCTATTGTCTTGGTTTATTAAATAAATTTTATTATCAAATATTTTTATTTTAGATTTAATAGGTATCCCATGATTTTTGATCCATAAGATTTCTCCACTCTCAATGTTAATAGAATAAACGAATCCAATATTATCTGAAACAAAAAGTGAGTTTTCATAAATTGATAATGATAAGTTTTTATATATTTTCTTATATAATTTTTTATAAATATTTTTTTTCCAATTTAATTTACCATTTTTTGAAATATTAAAAATAGTTCCAGTATCATCTGCTAAAACAATATAGTTATTACCAATAACAGGGGATGTCATCGGTTTTGAGAATGAAAATTTTTTCTTTCCTACTTTTTTTTTTAAGAAGATTTTATTTGTTCCAGATAAATATATATTACCTTTAAAATTTTGTTCATTAAGATTTGACATTTTCCAACTTATATTATTTTTTGGATTGCTTAAAACAATAGCTTTGTCAGAAATAATTTCATCATAAATAATATTCTTTGAGGAATATATTTTTTCCGTATTTAATAAAATACTTTGTTCATCTTCTAAGTCTGAAACTTTTCTTTTTTCATCTTTTAATCCATCCCAAATTCCTGTTTTGGAGTCAAAAGAACATGATGAAAGTAAACTGTATGCTATAAGAATTATAAAAAATCTATTATTTTTCATTTTTAATAAGAGCTAACCTAGAATTGGCTTCAAAATAAAAATTTTTCTGCAAATTCTTTAATGACAGTATTTGGTTATAAAATTCTTTTGATTTTATATATTCTTTTTTAGAAAAGAAATAATCTCCCATAAGTAGAAGGGCATGAGGCTTCCACACATTATCGGTTCTGATGATAGGTTTGATCGCTTCTAGCATTTGTAATTCATTCTCATAGGTTGCCCTAATTAAAGCTCTTTTAAAAAGAATTAAGTTTCTTATCTCATCTTTAAATCTATTATTTTTTAAAACATGATCAAATAAGGCAGATATTTTAACTTTATCAATTATCAAATTTTTATTTACAAGCGAAAATAAAGCAAGAGGGGAATAGGTTTTATCGTCAGCAAAAATTATATTTTTTAACACAACAATTGCTTTTTCATTATCATTGTTTTGAATGTGTATTTTTGCTTTTAAATAGCTTTCTGCTAGACTTATTTTTTTATTTTCCTCAATATAGTTAAAAACAAGTAAAGAAAAAAATAATATAACTAAAATGGATGCACTTATATAAATTGAAGCTTTGTATTTATAATAAAATATTTTAATTCTGGACTTTTTAGTAATATTGTATTTTGCTTCAATAATATTATCGTTCATTTAAATATATACATTCTGTGGACTCGGAAATTTTTGATTTTTAATATCCTCACAATATCTTTTAACACTTTTTTCTATAATTTTTCTAATATTTGAGTATTTTTTTACAAATCTAGGAGAAAAATCGGTTAATCCGATCATATCTTCTGTAACTAGTATCTGTCCATCGCAATGGCGAGAAGCACCAATTCCTATTGTTGGAATTGAAATGTTATGAGTTATTTTTTTAGCCAAAGATTCAACAACACATTCAATAACTAAAGCAAAGGCTCCCGCATTAGAAAGTGCGATTGCATCATTAAATATTTTTTTTTTTTGTTTTAAACTTTTACCCTGAAGTTTAAAGATTTTAGAATTTTGCGGAAGTAAACCAATATGACCCATGACCGAAATACCTTTTTGTGTAAGATGTTTGATTATTTTTGCAACTTCAGTGCCTCCTTCTAATTTAACTGCATCACATTTTGTTTCTTTAATTACTTTTAATGCATTTTTATAAGCCAAATTTTTATTACTATAACTTTTAAATGGCATATCAAAAACTACTAGACTTCTCTTGGCATACTTCTTTACTGTTTTGGCATGCAGAATCATTGTTTGTAAATTGATTTGTCTGGTATTTGGCATTCCATACAAAACCATACTGACTGAATCGCCAACTAAAATAATATCACAATATTTATCTAAAATTTGAGAAACACTTTTACTATAAGACGTTAAGCAAATTAATTTTTTTTTATTTTTTGCTTTTAAGATATCTTTAACTTTAATCCTTTTCATTTGTAGGTATTATTTTTTCAAATTTATTTTTAATTTCAGATTTTTTTCCACAAAATGATACACAAACTAATTCAAATTTTTTAATTAATTCTTTTGCTGTATCATAGTCAGATTGTTTGATTTTTAAAAGCGTAAGCATATATATTGCTTCATCATTACTGGGGTTTAATACAAGAACGCTTCTTAGGTTTCTTTCTTCCTGTATGTCATTTTCATTTTTATTAAATATTTTGGCTAAATATAAGTAAGATTTTTCGCTTTTTGGATTAAACACAATATCTCTTTCAAAATATATTTTTGATTTTTCTAAATCTTTTTTGTCAAAGAGATTTTTTCCCTTTATAAAAAAATCATTTTGTGAAGCAAGTAGATTGGATGATAAAAATATGCACAAGGAAATAAAAGTATAAAGTATATATTGTGTTTTCATAAAATTTTATATATTTTCAGAAAGTATATGAATTTAGAAGTTCTTTACAATAAATATAAACTTCTCTTGATTGTTTTCTGCTCGATTCTGGTTTATATATTACAACCTTTTTAAAGATCTTTTTAGACTTATCGTTAATTTCATTAAATACAGAACCCATAAATAATTTTGATAAAAAAACACCCTCCTTTTTTAAAATACTAACCGCTATATCCATTGCGCTTAAACAAAGTTGACCTGTTTGAATTGCATCGTGATTTTTATTTCCAGAAGTATTTGTAGCCATATCTGACACCACCGCATCTATTTTTTTTCCATCAAAGAAAGTGGAAATTTTTCTCTTCATATCTGCATTCCTTAGATCCAATTTCAAAAAATCTACATTATCGATTTTTTCCATTTCTTTTATATCTATTGCTAGAACTTTACCTTTTATGATTTTTTTTCGTGCTACTTGAGACCATCCTCCTGGACATGCGCCAAGGTCAACTAAATTCATATTTCTTTTGAAAAACTTAAATTTTTTTTCCAAGTCGAGCAGTTTAAAAGCTGATCTAGATCTATATCCTTTAAGTTTTGATTCCTTAAAATAAATATCTCTATGTTGTTTTATAATCCAATTTTTGGAAATTTTATTTTTTTTCAATTTAATTTCTAAATATTATAAAATATCTTCTATTTCTTCATCATCATCTTTGCTAGATAATTTTTTATTTAGATGCTTGTAGTGGAAATAACTAACTGGAATTAAAAATATATAAACTAATCCAGTTAAAAATAATATTTCAAATGTGAAAAAAATTAAAACGCTTATATACGCTCCTATACCTAATAGTAAAAAACCGGTTAAACTTCTCGGTATAGCAATTCTTTTTAATGAATACGTTGGTACTTTACTCACCATTAAAATTGACGTGATTAAAATAATTATTGAACTTATCACTTTGTTATTTTCTATTTGAAAAATATTGTTTAAATTTAATATTTGTATTATTTGATTTAAATTGAAAAGTTCGACTATGCTGCTTAAACTTAATATTAGTGGCAGCAAAACTAGCCCAGCTGAGGCTGGTGAAGGAACGCCCTCAAAAAAATTTATTTTCCAGGTTTCACCTTCATTAATATTAGTTAAATTAAATCTAGCCAGCCGTAGGGCGCAACAAACTGTGTAAAGTAAAACGAAAAGCCACCCAATCTTTCCTACTTCATTTACAGACCAAAAATACATTATAAAGCTTGGAGCAACTCCAAAACTTATTACATCTGTTAGTGAGTCAAGTTCTTTACCGACTTTTGAAGTGGCATTAACTAATCTTGCTACTCTTCCATCTAGTGTGTCGAGGATTGCTGCTAGACCTACCGTTATAACTGCCATTTCATAATTAAAATCTAGAGCAAATTTAATTGAGCTCAGTCCTAAGCAGACACCTAAAATAGTTAATGCATTTGGTAAAAGTGATGCAGGTGTTTTCTTCTGCAATAATTTAAATTCTTTTTTATTTTCAATCACATTCTTATATTTTTTTTGCTATTAAAGTTTCACCAGCTATAGTTTTTTGGTTTACTTTAACTAATAATTTATACTTTTCAAAATATAAATCAACTCTACTACCAAATCTTATAATTCCAAACCTTTCACCTTGTTTGATATTATCACTCTCTCTAACATCACAAACAATCCTTCTTGCTATTAATCCTGCTATTTGAACCAAAATTAAATCATCTTCGTAAGTACTTTTAAGTTGCACAAAATTTCTTTCATTTTCATCGCTGGCTTTATCGAGTGAAGCATTTATATATTTTCCTGGTTTATAAATTATTTTATTAACGCTTCCTGAGCATGGAACTCTATTTACATGGCAGTTAATAACATTCATAAAAACACTTACTCTTGTAAATTTTTTATTTTCTAAACCGAGTTCAGCCGGCCCATTAACTTCAATTATTTGCGACACAACACCATCAGCTGCGCTAACCAAATAACTTTCATCTTCTATTGTAAATCTATCTGGATCTCTAAAAAAATAATAAACCCATATGGTTATAATCAAACTTATTAGTCCTAAAAAGTTTGAAATTAAGAGCAGAATAAATGTTACAACTGCTACTATCGCTAGGAATCTATATCCTTCTCTATGAAGTTTAGGTAATAAAAAATCTATCATCTTTATATTCTTTATAATTTTAGTTAATATGTATATTAAGTAAGTAAATTCAATTGTTATAATTAAAATAAAATGGCAAAAATAGTAGTTAAAAACCCAATAGTAGAGCTAGATGGCGATGAAATGACTCGTATAATGTGGAGTTTCATCAAAAAAAAATTAATTTTACCATATCTAGATATTAATATTAAATATTACGACTTGGGAGTAGAAAGTAGAGATTCAACCTCTGATCAAATAACAATCGATTCTGCAAAAGCTATTGGAGAATTTGGCGTAGGAATTAAATGTGCAACTATTACACCAGATGAAAATCGCGTAAAAGAATTTAAATTAAAAAAAATGTGGAGATCTCCAAATGGGACTATAAGAAATATTTTAGGTGGTACTGTTTTTAGAGAACCAATTCTTTGTAAAAATATTCCAAAATTAGTCCCAAGTTGGACCAATCCAATTGTAATAGGAAGACATGCTTTTGGAGATCAGTATCGAGCAACAGATTTTAAAGTTCCAGGCAAAGGTAAACTAGAAATGAAATGGACATCAGAAGATGGTAAAGAAAAAAAAGAATTTGAAGTATTTAATTTTCCTGGACCAGGTGTTGCTTTATCAATGTATAATTTAGATCAATCAATAAAAGATTTTGCCAGGTCGTGCATGAATTATGGATTAAATAGAAAATGGCCAGTATATCTTTCTACAAAAAATACAATTTTAAAAGAGTATGACGGTAGATTTAAAGATCTCTTTCAAGAAGTTTTTGAAAAAGAGTTTGAAAAAAAATTTAAGGAAAGAGAAATTACATACGAACATAGGCTTATAGATGACATGGTCGCTTGTGCCATGAAGTGGAATGGCAACTATATTTGGGCATGCAAGAACTACGATGGAGATGTTCAGTCAGATACAATTGCGCAAGGATTTGGTTCACTGGGTCTAATGACGAGTGTTTTAATGTCACCCGATGGTAAAACTATAGAATCAGAAGCTGCGCATGGGACTGTGACACGGCATTATAGATTGCACCAAGAAGGAAAAGAAACATCTACAAATCCCATTGCTTCAATTTTTGCGTGGGCAAAAGGACTTTACCACAGGGGGAAATTAGATGGAAATGAAGATTTAAAAAAATTTGTAAAAACTTTAGAAAAAGTTTGCATTCAGACGGTTGAGGATGGATTTATGACAAAAGATTTAGCAGTGCTTGTAAGTGAAAAAAAAAAATATCTTAATACAAATCAATTTTTAGAGGCAATTGATTCTAACTTAAAAAAAAATCTCAAATAATTTTTTTACTCAAGACTTCAAAAGCTTCATCAATTTTCTTTAAATTTGTTCCACCGGCTTGAGCAAAATCTTTTCTACCACCTCCTCCTTTTCCGCCAAGAATTTCTGAAATTATCTTTACTAGAGCTACTGCATCGTATTTTTGGGTTAAATTATTTGTTATACCAACTGCAATTCCTACTTTTCCTTTAAATACCGTAATTGAAATTATTATACCTTGTTTGATTTCTTTTTTTCCCTCATCTATTACTACACTTAACTTATTGCTGGGATAATCTATAAGTTTTTGAAATCTTATTATTCCATCCTTTATTTTTTTTTCTTTTATTATATTTTTCTCTTTATCTTTTAGTATATAGCTACTCATAACATCTTGTAGTTGTTTATTTAAAATTACAATTTTTTGCCTGTCTGGAATATTTTCAATCTTCTTTGGCTTTATGTTCATTCTATTAAATTCTTTCATTATCCTGTCAATTTCATCCTTGAGATTTTTAGCCTCATTTAATTCTTTTTCTTTTCTTTCTCTTATATATTCTTCTAATTGATTGCCTCTTAGTGCTTCAATTCTTCTGACGCCTGATGAAATTGATGATTGATGTACTATTTTAAATTTTCCAATTTCATTGATATTTCTAACATGGGTGCCTCCGCAGAGTTCTGTTGAAAAGTAATTTTCTTCTTCTTTGCCCATAGATAAAACTCTGACTTCTTCGCCATACTTCTCTCCAAACATTGCTAGAGCACCTTTTTCTACCGCTTCTTTAGGGGTCATAATTCTTGTTTTAACATCTCCACCTCTATTAACAATTGCATTTACCTGTTCTTCAATTTTTTCGATTTCATATTTTTCAATAGGTTTGTTATGACTAAAGTCAAATCTCAACTTGTCAGGGTTTACTAGAGAACCTTTTTGAGCGACATGTTTTCCCAGTATTCTTCTTAGCGCTTCATGAAGTAAATGAGTTGCTGAGTGGTAAGCTTTAGAATTATTTCTTCTAGGCACGTCTATTTCAAGATTTACACTTTGATTGATCTTTAGATTTCCTTTTTCGATCTTTCCTAAATGAACGTGAAGATCTCCCATTTTTTTTTGAGTATCAGTTATTGTAACTGTGCATTCTTTAGAAAAAATTACCCCTCTATCTCCTACTTGCCCTCCTGACTCCGCATAAAATGGTGTTTGATTAGTAACGATCTCAACCTCGTCACCTGTTTGTGCGCTGTCAACAAAATCTTGACCTTTTGCTATTTTAACTACTACTCCCTCTGCTTTATCAAATTCATAACCTAAAAACTCTGTTGGATTTATTTCTTCTCTTATTTTAAACCACTTTTCTTCAACAGATTTATCCCCAGAACCTTTCCAATTAGCTCTAGCTAGTTTTTTACTTTTGTCCATTTCTTTTATGAAAGCTTCTTTATCTACTTTTATATTTTTCGTTCTTAAAATATCTGAGGTTAAATCTAAAGGGAATCCATATGTGTCGTACAGTTTAAAAGCTACTTCCCCAGGCAACACTTTATTTTTAACTTTTTTGATATTATCATCTAAAATTTTTATTCCACGATCTAGTAAAGTAGAAAACTTTTCTTCTTCATTTTTTAAAGTTGCTACTATCAAATCTTTACCTGTGTTAAGTTCTGGGTAGCTTTCTGACATTTCATTTAAAAGAACATCAAATAATTTGAAAAAAATTGGATATTTGCTGCCTAGTGTATGAGCATGGCGCATTCCTCGTCGCATAATTCTTCTAAGAACATAACCGCGCCCTTCATTTGACGGGAGCACACCTTCTGCAATTAAAAAACTGCTTGCTCGTAGATGGTCAGCTATAACTCTATGACTAGCAATTGTTTTTTCATTTATTACACTTTTTAAAACTTCTGAAGAAGCATTCATAATTTTTTTAAAGTGATCTATATTATAGTTATCGTGAGTTCCCTGTAATACTGCACTCATTCTTTCTAATCCCATACCCGTATCAACAGAAGGTTTAGGTAGATTTATCCTTTTTTGTTTTGTCTTTTGTTCGTATTCCATAAATACAAGATTCCATATCTCAGTAAATCTATCTCCATCTTGTTCAGGACTTCCAGGAGGACCTCCTTTTAATGTATCACCATGATCGTAGAATATTTCAGAACATGGACCGCATGGTCCAGTATCTCCCATTGACCAAAAATTATCTGATGTTGAAATTCTAATAATTTTATCTTCACTGAGACCACTAATTTTTTTCCATAAATTAAAAGATTCATCGTCTTCTGAATAAACGGTCACACAAAGTTTTTCTTTTGGTAATTTAAATTCTTGCGTTAATAATTTCCAAGCCAAAAAAATAGCCTCTTCTTTAAAATAATCTCCAAAAGAAAAATTTCCTAGCATTTCAAAAAATGTGTGGTGCCTTGGTGTATAACCAACATTTTCTAAATCATTATGTTTACCACCTGCTCTTACACATTTTTGAGAGGTGGTTGCTCTTTTATAACTTTTTTTTTCCAACCCAGTAAAAACATTTTTAAATTGAACCATGCCAGAATTAGTAAACATTAAAGTAGGATCATTGCTGGGCACTAGATTGCTAGAATCTACTATTTGATGATTCTCTTTTGAGAAGTAATTTAAAAATGAATTTCTTATACTTTTTAATGTTCTTTGCGACATTTAACTAATAAATACAGTTTTTTAGTGCGATGTCCAGGTATGTAGAAAGGCGCTTAAAATGGCGCCTTTCTAGAGAGCGAAGTTTTTACTATTCTTTATCTATTTCTGGTTTTTCTGAAGGTGTGCTGTCTTTTTCTATTTTTGGATTACCTTCTACTTTTTTTGAAATTAGCCCAGCTTTAGTTCTAATTGTCATTTCAATTTCAGCTGCAACTTTAGGGTTTTGCTCTAAATAAATTTTTGCATTTTCCCTTCCTTGACCAATTTTTTCACCTTTGTATGCGTACCAAGCACCCGCTTTTTCAATTACATCTGCTTTGGCTCCCAAATCAATTAGCTCTCCTACTTTGCTAATACCTTTTCCATACATCAGATCAAACTCGACGACTTTAAATGGAGGGGAAACTTTATTTTTAACTACTTTTACTCTTGTAGCGTTTCCAACTATTTGTTCTTTATCTTTAATGGCACCTATTCTTCTTATGTCCATTCTGACTGATGAATAGAATTTTAAAGCATTCCCACCTGATGTTGTTTCTGGATTTCCAAACATTACACCAATTTTCATTCTAATTTGGTTAATAAATATCATCATAGTGTTGGTGTTTGCTATTGAACCAGTTAATTTTCTAAGAGCTTGGCTCATTAATCTTGATTGTAAACCAACATGATGATCTCCCATTTCACCTTCTAACTCTGCTCTGGGCGTTAGAGCGGCAACAGAATCAACCACTATAACTGAAATAGACCCTGACTTAATAAGAGTGTCTGCAATCTCTAAGGCTTGTTCTCCAGTATCTGGTTGAGAAATTAAAAGTTCTTCAGTTTTTACACCTAATTTTTTGGCATAAACAGGATCTAAAGCATGCTCTGCATCAACAAATGCACAAATCCCACCAGTTTTTTGCGCTTCAGCAACCACTTGTAACGCTAAAGTAGTCTTTCCAGAAGATTCTGGCCCATAAATTTCTACAACTCTTCCTTTTGGCAGTCCGCCAATTCCCAGCGCTAAATCTAAACTTAAAGAACCTGTTGATATTGCTTCAATGTTCATTGCAGCTTTTTGCCCAAGCTTCATTACTGAACCTTTTCCAAAATTTTCATTTATTTGACTAATTGAAGCTTCTAAAGCTTTATTTTTTTCTTTGTTTGCTGTTTCTTGATTTTTCCCTGTTTTTACTATTTTTAAATTGTTTTTAGTCATAGTTTTCCTTTTTTTTATTAACTTATTTAACGAATCATATCTTTAAATGTACACATTTTGTTCTTTTTTACAATAGTAAATAAAATCCTTATAAACTCAGGTTTTTTAAATATTTAGAAAGGGTTTGTTTATTTTAAATTTAAATGCTCGTCAGTAAGTTTTCCTATCGCTGACAAAAGATTAAATTGAGAAATTAAAAAATTTCTTTCAGAGCTTCCTAGGTCTATTCTTGAATTTAACAAAATTGTTCGCGATTGAATAACTTCTAAAGTGGTTCTGCCGCCGCCAGATTCATACTCCAAAGTTATTCCTTCATTCGCAATCTCAGCGGCTTTAACTTGTGAACTTATTGAATTCAATACACTCTTAGAAGATTGATAGTTGGACCATGCATTAGCTACATCTGTTTCTGCCTTTTTCTTGCTGTCTTCATAAAGAAGTTCTTTTTGATTTCTAAGTTCTTGTATTTTTCTTAAACTAAATAGATTTTTTCCACCAGCAAATAAAGGCCATGTGGCAGTAGCGGTCACTGATTGTTGCGTTCTATTCTTTATTGTTGCGCTCATATTTTCTTGTTCTGCTATTTTATATTTTATTGTTGCTGAAGGCGAAAGATTGGAGCCAGCGATAATCACATCTAATTTTGACTGTTTGTATTCTAAAAATGCTATTTGTAAATCAGGATTATTATTTTTAGAAATGTTATAGGCGGCAGCTAAACTTTCTGGTAAATTTAAATCAATCTCTTCTATT
>Ga0209501_10004001_pt1 | contig 14422 bp, 12 predicted proteins | sample ArcticOcean_MG_C_4_FD_187434 | JGI IMG/M metagenome (GOLD analysis project Ga0209501, IMG submission 187434) | Marine microbial communities from western Arctic Ocean - ArcticOcean_MG_CB4_134 (SPAdes) (version 2) | ecosystem: Environmental > Aquatic > Marine > Oceanic | place: Arctic Ocean...
TGCATTCCCAAGACCTGGTGGATCGACAGCGGGCTATTCTTGAGCGGTTCAACCTGCCAACCTCGGCCAAGGGATTGAACGTCGCCGCCATCTTGGAAGGTATGTCTCTGGATAAAAAGGTCCAGAGTGGCTCCAAGCGCTGGGTGATGCTGGAAGAAGTGGGCCGGTCGGTGGTCCGCACTGATGTCCCTGAAGAACTGGTGGAGAAGACGATCCGCGACCTGGTTAACTAGTCGTCAGCCGGGGCTAGGCCCCCGTCATGGCTCTCGCGTTTCGCTTTGATCATCATTCCCATGATGACCAGACACATGGCTCCAGCAATTCCGAGCAACACCACCGACGCTACGGTTGATAAAAACTCCAAGCTATCCGAGAAGGTTGAGACCTGTTCCAAGGCTACTGCCACGCCCCCGCCCAGAATCGTTATCCCGTAGAGGATGCGGATGCGTGCCGCCTCAACAAACTTGGTAGCAGAGGCCCCCAATTGTGATCCCACCGACGCTGCAGCCAACATAATGATGGCCATTTTAGGGTCTACGTTATGAGACATTGCGTAAATAAACGTCCCCCAAGACCCGGTTACGATTATCTGAAACAGGTCGGTGCCAATAGCTACGGTAGTGGGAATTCCAAGTCCAAAAATCAATGCCGGCATGAGGAGGAATCCGCCGCCCGCCCCGAGCAATCCGGCGAAGAATCCCACGCCGAAACCCACCACAACCGGGATGAACACAGATAGGCTTTCAATTCCGGAAACCGGCAGAGAAACGTAGGTTGGGACTTTCCCTTTTCCCGGCAGCCAAATGGAATGCGGTGGGATGCGCATCGCTTGTACTCGCCGCGCCAGTGATGCCGTTGAGATAGCTTCACCTTCTGATTTGGGAGCCCGGCGTACCTTTAAGTAGTCATTTACGATGAAACTGCCGAGAGCTCCCAAGAACAAGATGTACACATAGCGGATTACTGGCCCAACTACGCCGGCCTCTTCTAGTGTGGAGTTCAACTGCTCAGCCAAAAAGACGCCCGGAACGGTTCCAATGAGCATCAGCATGCCTAATCTGAGATCAACGTTGCCCAGGTGACGGTGCTTGAGGGTGTTGATGATCGAAGAGCCCATGATGAGGGCCAAACCAGTGCCCACGGCAAAGACCGGAGGCACCCCAAATACCAGCAGACCTCCGGTGATTAAGAACCCACCACCAACGCCAAAGAATCCACTGAGGGTACCGACCATGACACCCAGTAGCAATAGGAGCACTGGGTTAACCGCGACTTCGGCGTTTGGGAACCACATCTTAGTGGCCGCCCTTGGAGTTCTTACTCAGCTGCCCGCGTAAAGCGTCGACTGCTCGAAACAAAGCGGTCCAGAAAAAGTGCAAAACTACTGCGGAGGTGCCTATGACTCCGATTATCAGCAATGCCCAAAGGAAGGAGTGATCGTCACTAAAAATGATTAGGAATTCGTTCATCGTGGGGCGTCAGGGCATTTGCCTGGCGGTTTAATTACTCTGATTGCCTGCTAGTTTAATAACGACTAAATAATGCTGGTCGCCTGCTAGATGGTTGAAGGGTTCAGCGTGTAGAGGATACCATAGGTCGAGCCTGCCACGACTACCCTAAACAGAATACCACCGGTCGCAGGCGGGACAAGTGCCACATGCCAGAATCCAAGTTCAATTTTCAATTACAGCATACCGACAGCTCTGCCAGGGCCGGTGAGCTTATTACACCCCACGGCAAAGCGCTCACGCCGTTCTTCATGCCAGTGGCAACCCAGGCCACGGTCAAGGGACTGACCCCGGAGGAAGTGCGGGGCGTTGGCGCTCAGGTGATCCTGAGTAACGCCTACCACTTGTATCTGCGGCCCGGCGTGGAGACTGTGAGCAAGCTGGGCGGACTCCACAAGTTCATGGGCTGGGACGGACCGATACTCACCGACAGTGGCGGCTTTCAGGCCTTCAGCATGGGGCCGCTACGGACAGTCAGCGATGATGGTATCAAGTTCAGGTCCCACATTGATGGCAGCGAGCATAATTTTACTCCCAAACTGGCCACAGCCAACCAGGAAGGGCTGGCTCCAGACATTGCGATGTGCTTTGACCAGTGCATCGCCTACGGCGCCACTGAGACAGAGGTGCGCCAGGCCATGGACCGTACCCACCGCTGGGCGCAAGATTGTTTCGATGTTCACCAGGCCTCGCCAACCGGCGCGGCATCCGGCCAGGCCCTGTTCGGAATCGTACAGGGCGGCACATTTGAGAATCTGCGCGATGAGTCGGCCCGGGCCATCTCGGCCATTCCGTTCCACGGCTATGCGGTGGGCGGCTTGGCGGTGGGTGAGAACAAAGAGGACATGTACCGGTTTACCGGCCAGGTGACGGAGTTGTTGCCCCAGGACAAGCCCAGGTACTTGATGGGTGTGGGTTCACCGGAGGACTTGGTGGAGGGTGTTGCCAGAGGCATCGACATGTTCGACTGCGCTCTGCCGACCAGAGTGGCCAGAAACGGGAGCATGTTCACGCCAGAGGGGCGAGTGGATATCTCCAAGGCGCGGTATGCGGAACAGCAGGGCCCGCTGGATGAGACCTGCGATTGCTACACCTGCCAGAACTATTCAGCCGCTTATCTGCGGCATTTGTTCCGGGCCAAGGAGTTGTTGGGTCTGCGGCTGGCCAGCATCCACAACCTACGTTTTGTGTTGTCTCTGATGGAACGAATGCGGGCCGCGATATTAGAGAACCGGTTCGGCTCTTTCCACAGGGACTTTATGGCCGCTTACAAGCCTGCAAATGAAGCGGCGCGGCAGCAACAGAAAGAACATTGGCTGCGGACGCAGGCCGACTAGCCGATTAAGTGCAGGCGTTGTGCGGGAGGGGTTCCGGGTCGCGAGTTCTTGGGCTTACTTAGAAGCCGCCGGCAACCGCAGGAACGATGCTAATCTCGTCACCGTCGTTGGTGGCGGTGCCAAGTCCGTCCATGAAACGGACGTCTTCGCCGTTCAGGTAGATGTTCACGAAGTAGCGGAGTTCGCCTTCTTCGTCAACCAAACGATCTTTGAAACCCGGAAATTCCGAGTTCAGATTATCAACCAGCTCACCTAGAACGGTGGACGCTACTTCTACTTTATCTTTGCCGTTTGTCATACGCCTTAGTGGCGTGGGAATCCGGACCGTGACGCTCATCTGGAAAAACCCTCCTGGTGGTTCAATCGCCTGTTCAGGCACTTATTCTAGCACTTCCCTTCTAACGTTTTTAGAATGTTAAAAGGGAAGTGCTAGGGCAGGATCAACTCCTACCCAGCAATTACATCCCCGCCCAGCGGGTCAACTCTAACACCCGTGGAACTGACCCATTCCAGTCCCTTCTGTATCTCCGGGTCACCGCCTTCCAGTTCCAAAATCACCCAACCCACTTCCTCGCCAACTTCTGCGCGGCGGATGTTGGTAACAATCTTGAACTTTTGACCCAGCTCGTAAATTACCGGCTGTTTGACCAGCGTTTCTTCAAAGGTGAACTTTACACGCTGCTTACCCATACTCGAACACCTCCCGGCTTTTTACCCAGTTATTTAGCCCCATCAAACATTTCTTCTTGTTAAATGACGGCTACTATTTAGCTCCATGGAACATTTCTTCGAAGGACCGAATGCTGGGTTTAATAGACAGCGGGTTTACCACTTCTTCCACGGCTTCAATGGTCTTAAGACCGTTGCCAGTGACGTAAACAACCGTCAAATCATCGGGTTTGATCGCTCCGGATTCGGCCAAGTGCTTGAGTCCGGAGACCGTGACACCGCCGGCGGTTTCGGTGAAAATACCTTCAGTTTCCGCCAGTAGTTTAATGCCGTTCACTATTTCAGATTCAGGCACTGCGTAGGCAGAACCCTGAGACTTGTCAATTACTTTGATGGCGTAGATGCCATCGGCCGGGTTGCCAATGGCCAGCGATTTGGCGAGGCTGTTTGGTCGCACGGCCATAACCTGGGACTGGTTGTTGGCCCAAGCGTAGGCGATGGGCGAGCAGCCCTCTGCCTGTTGCATGTGCATCTTGGTGGTTACTGCGGGGTGGTGCACCGTGTTCTGGTCAATGCCAAAGGAGCTGCCTTCCACGCCGTCCAACAGACCCAGGCAGGCCAGTTCGTTGAAGCCCTTCCAGATCTTGGTGAACATGGCACCTGAGGCTGATGGCACCACAACGTGGTCTGGTAGTCTCCAGCCCAGTTGTTCGGCCACTTCGTAGCCCAGGGTCTTGCTGCCCTCCGCGTAGTAGGGGCGCATATTGATATTCACGAAAGCCCAAGGATAGTCGTCAGCCAACTCACTGCAGAGTCGGTTCACCTGGTCGTAAGTGCCGTCCACTGAAACCAAAATGGGGTTATAGATTGCGGCCCCAACAATCTTGCCGCGCTCCAGGTCGGAGGGTATGAAGACGATGGCTCGGACACCAGCGCGGGCGCAGTGGGCGGCAACACTACAGGCCAAGTTTCCGGTGGAGGCGCAGGCAATGGTTGTGTAGCCAAACTCAAGGGCCTTGGTCGCCGCAACGGAGACCACCCGGTCCTTGAAGGAGAACGAAGGGTTTACGCTGTCGTTCTTGATGTAGAGGTTGTTGAGACCCAACTGCTTGCCAAGGCCCCTAGCTTTGATAAGAGGGGTGAAACCGGCCATGATGTCTACTGGATCATCACCATTAGCGGGGAGCAGGTCTTTGTAACGCCAGATGCTGAGAGGCCCTTTTTCGATGCTGTCATGGCTGACAACTTCAGAGATAGTGGCGTAGTCGTACACCACTTCCAGAGGACCAAAGCAAAACTCGCAAACGTTAAGCGGTTCTGCGGGGTATTCTCTGCCGCATTCACGGCATTTGAGTCCATTTATGAAAGCCACCGCGGTTGGTTCCTCCTGGCCAAAACTGGCCGATGTAAAAGGCCAAATAAGCCCTAAATCTAAGCGTTAGGGCTGCTCGTGATAGTAACAAAGCCCCTATGGGATGTCAACTTGACTCACGCCTAGAAGGGTGCCTCTGTGAGCCTGGAAGCAGGCCCGATGGTGGTTCGTTTGAAGCTCAAATTCGGTGATATAATCTCGGAGCATGAAACCCTGTTTATACACTAGGTGTAGATAGACACGAAACTTGAGAGCCTACCTGTGAACTTAAATCACGATTTGGCTCTAGATACACGAAGGTGATCACCTGGTCCGCGCCCATCACATACACCTGCTACAGCAATTCTCCATTCCACTGATTATCGGCGTGATTGCCGGGCTCGTCTTTGCCAATATCGATATTCACGCCTACGAAAAGATGGTCGACTACCGTATCTTTGGCGACGATACCAAGATCTTCGGCAAATCGGTCACCGTCCACTTCCTCATTAATGAGATATTCATGGTGTTCTTCTTTGGTATCGCCACCAAGGAAATCACCGAGTCGGTCCTGCCTGGCGGTGCGCTAAACCCAATTCGCAAGGCGTTCAATCCCCTGATGGGAACAATCGGGGGCGTTGTTGGCCCAGCTGGAACGTTCTTCCTCCTGGCCTGGATATTTTACGGCGGCACGGGTGATCTGAGCATTGTGGCCAATGGCTGGGGCATCCCCACTGCTACTGACATCGCCCTGGCTTGGCTGGTGGCTAGGATCATCTTTGGCAACGGCCATCCTGCAATCAATTTCCTGCTGTTGCTGGCGGTGGCCGATGATGCCATTGGGCTGGGGATCATCGCCATCTTCTACCCGGACCCGGAACACCCGGTTGCGCCATCCTGGCTTCTGTTGGTCGTTGCGGGAATGGCTGTCGCCTACGCTATGCGGCGGTTTGGCGTTCGCCACTGGGTAATCTACATCCTGATCGCCGGCGGACTCAGTTGGGTTGGGCTGGTCAAGTCTTCCATTGAGCCAGCGTTGGCTCTGGTGGTGATTGTCCCGTTCCTGCCCGGACCTATTTCCACCCAAGGTTTGTTTGAAGAAGACGAGCATGAATTTGAGCACACCCACCCCAACGGGGAGGATGCCGTTCTTGAAGAAATAGTGCCGGTGGCTACCGGACGCGAGGCGCAGGAACTGCACCACCAACACGCGCCACTGGACGACTTTGAACACCAACTTAAGCTGCCAGTGGACTTTGGTCTGTTCTTCTTCGCCTTTGCCAACGCCGGTGTAGCCTTTGGCAGCATCACAGAGGTCACGCTGATTGTGGTCTTGGCACTGATACTGGGCAAAGCTTTGGGCGTGACTTTTTTCTCTTGGGTTGGCGTAAAGCTAGGTTTCCCGCTGCCGGAAGGTATGGGCATCAAACACCTGTTGGTGGCGGCCATCATAGCTGGTCTGGGACTCACTGTAGCCCTATTTGTGGCCGGCAAAGCTTACGAGGATCCGGCCTTTCAAGACCCGGCCAAGATGGGTGCGGTGCTAAGCGTTGGCGCTGGTGTGGTTGCGTTTGTTGTTGGGCGTTTGCTCAATGTCAAAGACGGCCCGGACAAGTGATATACTCGCGCCTGCAGACGCTCCCTTTACCTGCAGACGGTCTTTTCAAAAGGTATAAAGCGGCATCGCGATCTTTCTGAATTATGAATATTAGGAGCCCCAAGCGATGATTGGCGTACTGACTCACCACTGGGCAAAACCGGAAAATGTTGAAGAGGCCAAAAAGATGCTGGACGGCAACGGTGTAGCCCAGAGCAAGGCCCCCGGCTACGGCAAAAGATTGACCTTTATCTCGCAGGAAGACCCAACCAAGATATCGACACTGGTGACCTGGGACTCCAATGAGATTTACGACGTCTGGCGCGCCAGTCCCGAGCGGGCCGCGGCCATGGCTGGCGCTGGCGACATGTGGTCCAAACCGGCCGAGAACGAACGATTTGAGATGGCCGACTAGCGCTCTCATCTAATGGGTAATGGGCTTTGCACTTTTGGTTGTCCGCAGCAACCTCCACTAATCCTGAGCTAGTCGCCCGTTCGTCCTGAGCTTGTCTAATGAACGTGGTTGCGCAGACCTGGTTCGACAGGTCCGATACATCGAGACTCTCGACCTTGGTCGAAGCTCACCATGAGCGGTTTTGGGGAGCTCACAGTGGGCGGTTTGTGGTAGTTAGCCTGGAACAACTATAGGAGATGGCATGGCCAAACGGAGTTTCTGGGCTTGGGGAAACGAGTCGGACGAGCCGACTGCCGAGCAGATGAAGACGGCGGCTGGGGAACTGGCCGCACGGTATAACGTTAGCCTCAACCCGGTTACACCGCCCAACGCGTCTGGCCTTTCTCTCCGCAAACCCCGTATTACGCCGCCACCTGCGCTGGCAGACATCTGTGTCAGCGACGACCACGACCGTGCGGTGCATACCTACGGACGCAGCTTCCGTGATCGTATTCGCGCCTTCAACTTCGATTTCCCCAACCCGCCAGACGTCGTGGCTCGTCCCCGCAACGAACAAGAGGTTGAAGCTTTGTTGGAATGGTGTTCCAACTCGGGTTACGCGGCCATCCCATTTGGCGGTGGCAGCTCCACCGTGGCTGGTTTTGAGCCTCCGGACGGTTATGACGGCATTGTGACCATCGACCTGGAAGGGCTGGACCAGGTTTTTGAGGTTGATGACGTATCCCGCGCCGCTCGAATCCAAGGCGGCATCTACGGACCGGCGTTGGAAGGGCAACTGCGGCCCCACGGTTTCACCATGCGCCACTATCCCCAGAGCTTTGAGTTTTCAACTCTAGGCGGTTGGATCGCCACTCGCTCGGGCGGGCATTACGCCACCAACCAGACCCATATAGACGACATGGTTGAGTCGGTGCGGATGATAACCCCGGCAGGAGTCTGGGAATCACGGCGTTTGCCGGGCAGTGGCGCCGGCCCCAGTCCAGACCGTATCGTGCTTGGCAGTGAAGGTATTCTAGGAATTATCACCGAGGCTTGGATGAAGATTCAGGCCAGGCCGGTGTTTCGTGCGTCGGCTGGGGTAACTTTCCCAACGTTCGCCGCCGGAGCAGACGCAGCAAGGCAGGTGGTGCAGACCAAACTCTGGCCTGGTAACTGCCGTCTTCTAGACCCGGTTGAAGCTGCGGCCGCTGCCGGTATGGACGGCACTAAAGCTCTGCTGCTGCTGGGCTTTGAATCGGCTGAGATACCCCAGGGTGAGTTCATCCAACACGCGGTCAGGATTGCACGCGACGCTGGCGGAACCATCAGCGATGACGATATCAAAGTGTCAGACAGTTCGGCAGGTCGTCCGCAGGGGGGAACGGGCCGTCAGGGCGCTGTTGGTGCCTGGCGAGACTCATTCCTGAATGCGCCTTACATGAAGAACCACCAAGCCGGACTGGGTTTTGTCACCGAGACTATGGAGACTGCCGTGACGTGGGATCGCTGGCCCGAGTTGGACCGTGCGGTGCGCGCCGGGTTGCAGGATACGTTGAATCGGGTTTGCGGCGGCGGCACGGTGTCCTGCCGCTTCACGCATGTTTACACTGACGGCCCAGCGCCATACTTCACCTTTGAGGGCATGGGAAGGTTGGGAGCAGAGCTTGAGATGTACGCAGAGATCAAGCAGGCAGCATCTGATGCCATCATAGCGTCTGGCGGCACTATCACCCACCACCACGCTGTGGGGCGCTTGCACCGGCCCTGGTATGACCAGCAACGGCCAGACCTGTTTGCCCAGTCACTGAAGGCAATCAAGAAGACTCTCGATCCAAACGGCGTACTCAACCCAGGTCTATTGATCGACGCTTAATCTATTCGGTTTTCACCTAGATTCGTAGTTCTAAACGCAAACCTTGCTCACGGTTTGCCATGTTTTCGCGGCGCTCGTTGAATGGCCCTCTGCTGGGCTGTACAATGAGTCACCTATTGGGAGGGAAGCATGCTTCGGTTCGGCATTACGCCAGATGGTTTTGCGCTGGGTAGACGCAACGTCCATTACTCGTGGGTGATCGTCAGTATCGCCTCCATGATGTGGATGACCAGCACCGGCATGCGTTTCGCCACCAGCCTGTTGATTCCCGAGTTCCACAAAGAAAGTTCCTTTGGCTGGAGTATTGGCTTCATCACCATTGGATTCACCATCCAATGGTTAGTATCCGGATTTCTCTCTCCCATATCCGGATGGCTAGGCGATCGTTACGGGGTTCGGCGGGTGATGTGGACTGGTGGGGTTCTTTTCATTCTTGGAATGCTGCTGACTGGCTCCATGTCCTCCCTTTGGGAGTTTTACCTCTTCTTCGGCGTTCTATTAGCCGCTGGTATGGCGTCATTCCAGGTGACGTTGGTTTCAGGAGTGACCCTTTGGTTTAGGACACGACTTGGCTTGGCCATGGGGTTGTTGCAAGGGCTTCAGGGGCTGGGCACTGCAGTGGCGATTCTCACCGTTTTCATCTTGTTTGAACGTTTTGGTCTCAGGGCCACTTTCTGGGTACCTGGTCTGATTGGCGGGGCATTGCTCCTGTTTTTAACTCGCTATTTTTATAACGAGCCTGCTGACCTGGGTCTGACTCCGTGGGGTGCTGATAAAGACGAACCCGTCAAGCGGATGCAAAACAACGACCTGGCCAGGGTGCGTACCAGCGTCTTTCTGAAGCAGGCCCAAAAGACTACCGCTTTTTGGAACTTGGTAGGAATCCATTTTTGGGGCTGCGCAGCCCATAACATTATCTTAATCTTGCTGGTCGATATGGCCCGCGAGGCAGGTCTGTCTGACGGCACCTCTGTGGCGGTCTACATTCTCCTCACAGTAACTAGCACCGTGACCAGGTTTGGCACTCCGGTACTGGCCGACCGATTTGGCGCAAAGACGGTGATGCTTTGCTGCTTCGCTGCTCAGACCTTCCCTTTGTTAATCTTGCTGGTTTCCCAGGATGTGACGGCCTTCTTCATATTTGCGGTATTTTTCGGCATTGGCCTTGGTGGCGAAATGACGGCATTCCCGATCATCAACCGCCAGTATTACGGGAATGCGCCCACCGGGAGCACGTACGGATGGCAGATGGGCGGTGCCGGCATTGGTATGGGCATTGGCCCAGTGTTGGCAGGATTCCTGAAAGACTGGACTGGAATCTACGATTGGTCGATTCTGCTCTCGTTTAGCCTCAGCTTGACCGCCGTGTTTTGTATCATGTTCTTGCCATCATCGTCGCGTCGGCAGTTGCCCGACTGGGAAGACGAACTGCCGCCCGAAGCACGAACGTCAGTCGGAGGCACCGCCACGCCTGCAGCCGAAGGCTCCGACGATTAATAACCAGACGGGACCGGACTAGGCATGGCGCAAGAAAAACTGTGGGCTGATGAAGAGGTCCAAGCAGGGCCGACAGTCTCTGCCACCGAACTTGGCACCTATGCCAGGACGCGTTTTTGCTCTCGCTGCGCCTGGATCCGGCTCCACATTAAGAACCTGCCCTACCAGAGTTTCCCCGGCATCTTCAGCAGCATCGATCGCTACAACAAGCTGATTGTGCACAACCATTTCGACCGCGAAGGTCGCGCTCCGTCCTGGCTCGTCGAGCTAGGGGAGCCAGGCGGCTACATCGACCCGCCCCACTGGTCCAAGTTCAAAGTCCTAGACGAAGAGACTGGGATTACGCTGCGGGGAGAGGCTGACGGCATCTTCAAACTAGCCGATGGTTCCTACGTGATCGTTGACTACAAGACCTCTCGCTATAACCCGGAGCGGCCCGGCATGTTCAGTAATTACGAGGTCCAGCTCAACGCCTACGCGCTGATTGCTGAGAGCCAAGGACTAACGCCGGTGACCAAACTGGCCCTGGTCTACATGGAACCGGCCACTGACAAAGACACGGCATCTGAGCCAAGCTTGGTGGACGACCGTGGTTTCGTGATGGGCTTTCACGCCAAGATCGTGCCAGTGGCGCTCCGACAGCCCACACTGCTGCCGCCACTACTCCGTAAAGCCCGCAGCATTTGGGACATGAAAACCCCACCAGCCAGCGCACGCGACTGCAAGGACTGCGCGGCTGTGGTGGGGCTGTTGGAGCAGTTGGGTTAGTCCAATTACTCCCTCTCCTTCGCAAGGGAGAGGGTTGGGGTGAGGGCTGTGGCTTCGGTAGAGATTGGTTGGATGAGCAGCGACAACCCCCATCTCCGACTAAGTCGAGAGTCTCCCCTTCTAAGTAGACGCCCGTCCCCGGCGAATTGAGCGCCCCGGCAACGCCCCTGTGTTTTCTTCGTTTTGAATTACTACTTGGCCGTTTACGATTACGTAGTCGATGCCAATGGGATAGTGTTTGGGGTCTGATTTGGTGGCGTGGGTTTTGACCGTGTCCGGGTTAAAGATGACTATGTCGGCCTTGAACCCGTCCCGCAGCAGACCCCGGTCGGGGATGCCCAGTCGCTGGGCCGGGAACGACGTCATCTTGCGGATGGCCTCGGGCAGTTTCAGATGTTTCTCAGCCCGGACGAACTCGGCCAACACGATTGGGAAGCAGCCGTAGGTGCGAGGGTTGGGATAGTCGCCAAATGTAATCGAGTCGCTGGCGATCATACCGGCTGGGTGCGACACAAAGGCATAGAGGGTCTGGGCGTTGGTGCCGAGGCCCGTAGTGGTTATAAATAGGTTCTCCTCGATCAGAAGGTCGAAGAGGGCGTCGGCTGGGTCTTGGTTTCGCAGATCGGCAATGTCAGTAATCAGCATGCCTTCGTACTTTTTGTTCTGCGGTTGGTTGAAACTGGTCAACCAGTTGTCTTCCAAGCGATCCCTGGAAAGCTCTACCTTCATGCGCTGGCGGTCGTCGGCATCCTGCAGGGCCGCCATCAGACGCTCCGGCCCGCCGTCCTTAGCCCAGTGGGGCAGGCCGATGGTCACCGTGGTGCCGGAATAGGGGTAGGTGTAGCAGTCGAACGTAACGTCCATGCCTTCGTCGCGGGCGTTCTCCACCAGTTCCAGATAATCTAGGTGGCTGCCCACCCCAGCGGCGCTCTGGCGGTAGTGGGTCAAATGCACCGGGCAATCGCCGCCACGGCCAATGTCGAGGGCTTCTTCCCAGGGAGCCATCAGGCCCTTGGACTTCAGACTGGCGCGAGTGTGGGTGTGGTAATGCCCACCAAGCCGCGCCGCCACCCCAGCCAGCTCAGCAAGTTCTGACGTGCTGGCGTAGGAGCCGGGCGGGTAGTCGAGTCCGGTGGACAGCCCCCATGCGCCCTCTTCCATGGCCTCTCGGACGACGGACTTCATGTCGTCCATCTCAGCCGGAGTGGCCGGGCGGTCGTTCCAGCCAACGCTCCAGATGCGGACGGATGAATTGCCCAGTATGTAGGCAATGTTCACGGCCACGGTATTGTCGTACTTGTCCAGTTGCTCGGCCACGGTCAGCCAGTCGGTAGGTAGGGGCGGGTAGCCGTTCAAGCCCGAGTCCTGCCAGATGTAGCGTTCCAGTTCCTCGCGAGACTTGAACGGGGAGTGCGACATACCGTCAATGCCCACTAACTCGGTGGTCACGCCCTGCCGCACCTTGGGGTCGTGGTGTGGCTCCCCCAGAATCGTCAGCCCGGTATGCGAGTGCAAATCAATAAACCCGGGGCAAACAACCAACCCCTTGGCATCAATAACTCGCTCCGCCTCCAGATGCGACACATCCCCCCGCAGTATGGATACGGTGTCGCCTTCTACGAGTACGGCAGCATGGAACCCAGGGCTACCTGAGCCGTCGATTATTAGGCCGTTTGTGATTAGTAGGTTGATCATTTGTTAATTAATCTTATCAATAGAATCTGGATTGCATTTCTAGTCATGTTTGATAACTACCGTGATCCAGGCCAAGTTTCAGAAATCCCTATTACAGTGCTAGCGGAGTTTCCTTTGTACCAATTAACTATTTCTCCTTCAACCTTCGCATGGGGGATATTTCTCAAAGATGATGGTATCGAATAAGCAGCCCACGGATTTTCGTAAAGGCAGAACGGAGCTTGAGTTATGGAGTTGGGTTGTAGTTCGTTGAATAGGATAATTGCGCTCAGATTAGTATTTTGTGAGGGACTCCATACGCGCTTGAGGTTTCGATTATCAGGAGAAGGTATGATTCGCGCAGAATCTTCGTGACCTGTATTTTCTGTATTACCAAACAATACGCTTAGGATTTCCGAGCGACTAACGCCAGATAAATCAAGAGAATTAATCGCTACAATCAAAGGCCTATCTAAATTCTTGTATCGCCGAGGTTTTTCCTGGATTCCCCCAATTATTGGCCTCTTGGAATCAACGAAATCGGCAATCACGGGAGGTAAAAATGGTCTAGAAACGGGATTTACTTTGACTCCCGGATCTAGCGCTACAGGCCTAAGAGTAATAATCCTGGTTCCTTGCTGGAATGACTTGGAATGACTTGTAAAATAATCATAGCCGTTCTCGTTAATGGTCTGAGGATCTAATTGGTCGATCCAAGATTGGAAAACCGCTCTGATTTCTTTTAAACGGGGATTGCTAGTCAGTTTGCCTCTGACCTGTGAATCCAACATAAAATCTGGAGAGTGAAGTTTATTCAGCTCATCGAATACGAGCTCTTCCCTAGTGCTATGTCTGAGACTTTGTGGATCAACCACCCTTGCTTCAAGATAGAATGGTTCTTCAGTAACGGATTGGGCGTGAAAATCTGGAGTATTACCGCCACCAATCAATGGATCTACTTTCACTTTGAAGCCCATTTTGATTAGGAGTTGATGTAAAAATAATTCGAAGAAGGCTCCTTGGTAGTCTTCATTTCGCTTACTTCTAAGCCGTGAGATGAATGATTTTTTATTTTGAATGGAGTAGGACTCATACCAGGTTTCGAGAAGATTTCGAATTTCGTTTGCGTTCTTCCATGACAAACGATTTAAACCATCGAAAATAGATTCCGCATTTATCGCAGGTATTGGGTCTGTGCGAACAAAATGGTCGAAAAGTGGAGTCATATGATTTAACCTAATTGAGATTTTAGGTTCGCTCTGGGTTATTTTACTGATTCCCTAACTTCTCAGGTCCCGCCAGAACCTTTAGATGTTCGGAAGATTCTTGAAGTTGTTCAATCTGCGGAGACAAAGTCTACTTGTCACAATCTGGCTTTCCGTGCCGCAAAGCCCTAACTCAGGCAGCCGTACTTTCAGCAGTCGCCCATTCAGGAAAATCTTCCGCAGAGAATATTCCTGCGGTCTTGGCGAGAGCCTCTAATAGCGCTGCCTTCTTTTCTCCAGTCCATTCGGATTCTTCCATCATCTACCTTCCCAACTCCCGCAACCCCGCCAGCACCTTGTCCGCAGTTACCGGCAAGTCTGTGATGCGGACTCCGATGGCGTGGAAGACGGCGTTGGCTATGGCGCCGGCTACTGGGATGTTGCTGCTTTCTCCGATGCCTTTGCTCTCGTAGGGGGCGGGGCCGGCGTCGCCTTGGACCAGGATCGTTTCCATGGGCGGGACGTCGGCGGAGGTGGGAATCTTGTAGT
>Ga0209501_10004011_pt1 | contig 14400 bp, 18 predicted proteins | sample ArcticOcean_MG_C_4_FD_187434 | JGI IMG/M metagenome (GOLD analysis project Ga0209501, IMG submission 187434) | Marine microbial communities from western Arctic Ocean - ArcticOcean_MG_CB4_134 (SPAdes) (version 2) | ecosystem: Environmental > Aquatic > Marine > Oceanic | place: Arctic Ocean...
ATTATCGTCAGAAAGAATATGCTATTAAACAGTATGCATTTTGCATAAATATGCATTTTGCATACATAATAAAGAGCAATAGAAGCCTCTATTCAAGAAAAAATACGCTTTTTTATCTAAACTGGAGCATAAGGTGGTGGATTATTCGGATCCCAACAAGTTACGAACGTTTCATCCAAATCATCTAACCTTTTCATGAGTAAATCTGAGATTTCAAAATCAAAAACTGCGAAATTTTCTATAATTCTATTTTGATTAACGGATTTAGGGAGGACAACCATCCCTCTTTGCATTGCCCACCTAATCAAAACTTGAGCTGGCGTCTTGCCTATTTCTTCTGAAATGGTTACTAAGCGTTCCTCATCCATCTTCTTACCATGAACTAAAGGACTGTAGGCTTCAATTATTATATTTTTAGAATTACAATACTCTAATAATTCTTTTTGATAGTAGTATGGGTGAAATTCCACTTGATTGATTGCAGGTAAAACACCATATTTTGCCTCTAATTCTTTCAAATTGTCAATAGTAAAATTACTAACACCTATCGACTTGCAAAGGCCTCTTTTTTGCAAATCAATAAAGGCCCTCCAAGAATCATTTCTTTTACCTTTTAGTGGCCAATGAATCAAATACAAATCAATGTAATCGCAGGCTAATCTTGCCAGACTCTTTTCACAAGCCTCAATAGCGCTTTCAAACCCTTCGTCCTCCCACCTGAGCTTGGTCGTCACAAAGACGTCTTCTCTATTCACTCCCGAATCTCTAACGGCATTACCAACACTTTCTTCATTCCCATATGCCCGGGCTGTATCTATGTGTCTGTATCCTGCATTAATTGAACTAATAACTGCATTGTATGTAGAATCACCTGGCTTTGATTTCCAAGTACCTAAACCAACTACTGGGATCTTATTTCCATCATTCATAGTCAAGTATGATTGATCACTCATAATGTACCAAGGCCATAGCTCTAAATTAGTTGTACTCTATTCTAACTTGAGAAGTTCAACCATTTGGTCATGGATAACGCCATTTGTCACTAACCATTCTCTAGATTCCATAGTATAGGGACCACCTTCAAAATTTGTGATTTTTCCACCGGCCTCTTCAACAAGTAAAGCTCCACCAGCCATATCCCATGAATATACACCTGAGGCTACGTAACTTTCAAGCCTTCCTGCTGCCACATAAGCTAACGATAATGCTGCTGAACCTGTTTTACGTATTGAATGTGATTCATGTTCTAAACGTATGAATCTTTCAAGCATGTTTTTGAATCTTTGAGATTTTTTATTATGTGGAAATCCTGATGAAAACAATGATTTGTGTAGTTCGCTAGTATCTGTAACTTGTAATTTTGTTGGTTTACCCTTATTATACAAATCATTCATGTATGAACCTTGATTTTTACTTGCAAAAAAAAGCTCATTACTAAGAGGATTAGCTAAGGCACCGACTAAAATCGTATTTCCTTCACATAATCCTATAGAAGGACCACAAAAAGGATAGGAGTGAGAAAAATTAGTAGTTCCATCCAACGGATCTACAATCCAAACCTTTTCACCGGGAATATTTGTCCCTTCTTCACCTATAATTCCATAATCTGGAGTTTCAGAGCGAAGAATATGTACTATTTCTTCTTCGCATTTCTTATCTGTTGCAGTCACAATGTCAACACGTGATTTATACTCGATACCAGTAGGATTACCAAACGTTTCTAAGATAATCTCTGAAGCTCTAATTACTGCCTTAATCGCTACTTGTAAATCATCTACTGGCAAAGAAAATCAACAACTCCTTCAAAGAGAGCTCGACCATCTCCCGGACCTGAAGGATCCAGCCCTGATGAAGTCCAATCGGCATGCTGCCAACCATGGAAAACACGTTCTGGATGAGGCATCATACCCATTACATTTCCTTGAAAATTCGTAATTCCTGCAATATCATAAGCTGCACCATTGGGATTCCAAGGATAACCGGGTTCCAAATTACCCTCATTATCGCAATATCTGAATGCAATTTGATTATTACTTTTTAATTCATCAAACTTTTCTTTACTCATCATCAATTTACCTTCTGCATGTGCATTCGGAATTGACAAAACTTGATTTGTTTCATACTTATTTGTGAAGAAACTTTGTGATTTATCTTCAACGCGAAGATGAACATGTCTTGCCTCAAAACGATTAGAATCATTTGTATGGAGTACAGCGTCTGGGACAATGCTTATACCTGAATCTGTGCCAGGTAATGCACCTAATTCTACTAGAATCTGAAAACCATTACAAACACCTAAAACTGGTCTGCCTTCTTTTATAAACTCATCGACTTGAGATTTAAGGCCTGATTTAATACGCGCAGCAAAAATTGCTCCAGCACGAATATAATCGCCTGAACTAAATCCTCCAGGGAAATAAAGTGCATCATAATCCATTATATTTCTACAACTCGATTTTTCGACTTCACCCAATAATTGTTTAAGATGTACCTTCTCTGAATTGCATCCTAATGATGAAAAAGCAGCTGCAGATTCATCTTCACAATTAGTACCCTCTATTCGGATAACTCCTACTCTAAGGTCTGACGGATTTGGCATGATTTTTTGCCATAAGAAACGGGATTAAAACTATGCCCTATACTATATTAGGATAAAACTCAGTGATTTTACTTTCGAAAAAGATTTGAAGATTATTCATATACCCAAGATATGCTATCTTGAGTCCATTCATTGAGTCCTTCTGAAAACCATAATCCAAGCTCAAATACAGCAGTTTCAGGAGCATCTGAACCATGTATCATGTTATAACCGATATCCATTCCAAAGTCACCGCGAATTGTTCCAGGTATAGCTTCACGGCCATTTGTAGATCCTATCAAATTTCGAGCAACGCTAATTGCATCAATACCTGACCAAGCCATGCAGACTACTGGTCCGCTTGTAATAAATTTAATTAAACCAGAGAAAAAAGGCTTCTCGGAATGTACTGCATAATGCTTCCTAGCTATTTCTTCACTTGGTACGACCTGTTTGAGTCCAACTAACTGTAAACCTTTTCTTTCAAATCGTTGAATTATCTCTCCAACAAGACCACGTTGTACCCCATCGGGCTTAATCATAACATAAGTTACTTCGTTACTCATTTATCTCTCTTTGAATGGAAAGTATCTGTCCAGCGCGTACGAGCTGGAATTCTATTCAAATTGATATAATTTTTCTTAGCTTTGGAATTGATAAAGTAAAGTACTTGACCTGTTTTTTTGACATACATCATACCCGTTCCAGGAGGTATCTGCTTTCCTGTAAACGAACATTTTTTTGTTTCTGCCATTTTATCTCCTGTCTAATGCTTTAGCTTCTCGTGAAGAGTCTAATAATAATAATTGGTCGCCGATATCTACAGGTCCGACTACATTTCTTCTTATAATTCGGCCACGGTCGTCACCATCTAAAACTCGAACCTTAACAGAAGAGGCTTCGCCTCTCATTCCCGTTCGTCCGAGAACTTCAACTACTTGTGCTGGAATACCGTCCATATTTCTTACTTCTTAGCTAACTCTATAGCTTTGACAACTTCATCTAAAGCGCCCTTCTTCTTGCCGATCTCAGTAATTGCAATTGCTGCAGTAGTTACTTTGAGACCTGCTGCTTTACCAAGTTCATCTCTGGAAGGAACATAAGTGTATGGAATTTGTTTCTCTTCACAGAGCATTGGTAAATGCGCTAAGATTTCAGGAGGTTCAACATCTAAAGCCATTACGACTAATTTTGCTTGCCCTCTTTCAATCAACTTGGTTACTTCATTGGAACCTTTTCTAACCTTACCACCATCACGTGCTGTTTCAGCGGCTAGGTATGCTTTCTCAGATAGCTCTTTAGGAGCTTCATATGTTACGAATAACGGATTTGCCATTTTTTTACCTCTTTCAGACCTTTGTCTTCATTAATCACGGGTTACCCACGTGGGTTCTCGTCTACAAAAGGGGGGCTATTTAATACATGCTTGAAATGTAGCTAAAATGAGCATTACGGTCTACACTACAGCACCAGACGAAAAGACTGCCGAAGCTCTATCTAAAGCTATTATCGAAAAAAAGTTAGGTGCATGCTGTAATTTCTGGCCAGTCAGAACCATTTATTCTTGGAAGGGAAAGCTGAAAGATGACTCTGAACATGTAATATTCATAAAGACTTCAAAAACGAAATTTAAGGATTTGGAAATGTATATTGTTAAAAACCACCCCTATTCAATGCCAGCAATCGTTTCGCTGCCTTGGGACGATTCACACGAACCTTTCAGAAATTGGGTAAATAGTAATGAGTGAATATGATGTAATCATTTGCGGAGGAGGGCCTAGTGGTGCTACAACTGCATTCTATGCTGCTAAAGCAGGAATGAAAGTACTAGTCCTAGATAAATCAAAATTCCCAAGAGATAAAGCATGTGGTGGATTACTAACTGCAAGGCTTTTCGACGAATTACCTGAGTTAGAACCTTACATCAAACCGATTATTGAATGTGCCTCTAATGATGTGAACCTATATTCACCTTCTATGAAATACAAAATAGACTTTGAATTTCCAGAAGGAACTCCTTGGAATATAACAAGAGAAGTTTTTGATAATGCACTATTGGAAGCTGCAAGAGACGTTGGGGCTGAAATTCTAACTGAAACAAGAGTAAGTGATTACGAATTTAATGAAGGAGTCACTGTTAAAACTTCAAAAGGTGATTTCAAAGGGAAAATGGTTATTGGAGCAACCGGACCTAATGACAAATTAGCTACAATGGTCCGTGAAAAACGAAACATTAAGCCTTGGAACGACAATCAGATGGGGACTGCGTTGATGTGGGAACCCGTAGTTAGCAAGGAATTTATCGATAAAACTTATGGAGATAAAAGATCTTTACTAGTACATTTCAAACCTGGTGGAATTGAAGGATACGGTTGGGTTTTTCCTAAAAAAGAAATATTGAATATTGGATTCGGCGGATATAATCGGACGATTAAATCTATTAAAGTTAAAGAAATCTGGGAAGATTATATAAATTTATTAAAAAAAGATGGCTATTTTCCGAAAGACCAAGATACGCCTCCTGTGAAAGGTGCGCCTCTGCCTCTTAATGGACCAATAAAAGCTACAGCCATGGACAATACACTCCTCGTAGGAGACTCTGCAGGCATGGTTTCGCCTTTGTCCGGTGAGGGGATATATTATGGAATGCATGCTGGCAAAATTGCAGTTGATACAATCAAGAAAGCATTGGAAACTGGAGATTACTCACAGAAGCATTTAGATCAATATCACCGTGATTGGAACAACGTATTTGGTAAAGAGTTAAGGGATTTATCTTTCTTTGCACTTATGGCTCTAAAATTGCCTGAAAGAATGGTTTACTATGGTTCTCATGATGATAAATTATGTGAAATATTTGCAGATTTATTCTTAGGTGTTACTGCTGGAGGTCTAGGTAAAAGAAAACCTATTACCCGATCAGTATACAATTTCTTTAGACACCCTTACTTCATGAGATTTTTTAATTCTTAAGAGCCATTACTCGTCTGTTAGAAGTAAGGTATTTTCCGAATCTGTCTAATCCTTCCTTAATCAATGCTGGTGCATAGTTCTTCTGGTAATTCTCTAATGATTCACGGCTATCCAAATGATACCTGATCGACCAATGGGCCTTTCCATCATCTGCATCGCAAACGAACCATTCAGCTCCCTGAAATCCCTCTATCTCTAGTATCTGTTCTATATGGAGTTCCAGCCATTCTGCATACTCGTCCGCTGCAATGGAATCGACCTGCAAATTTACCTCGTAGACTATCATATTGGCCTAAACGTGAATCGGTATTAATTATCGTCTCCATAGACGCTGGATGACGAAGATAATCCCGGAATTCATCAAAACCTTCAGAAGTGAACTATCACAGAAGGATACGGAACACATGATATTCCATGGATGCTGGGACTGGCATTCCTCTGTTCATGGCCACTGGGCACTGCTGGAGAGTTCACATCTGGTCGGCGATAAAGAAAATCTGGAATGGGTTTCAGAAAGATTACAAAGTAAGATGATGGAAGAAGAAATCCGGTACCTGAGAGACCATCCAGAATTCGAAATGCCTTACGGTCGTGCTTGGTATCTTCGACTTATGATGCGATTAGAGCAGATAACGGAATTTAGTGATTACAAATGTTTAGTGCAAGAAATTGCTTTAGATTTACGGGAATGGATAGACAATTCAATGCGAGATCCTTCAATATCTGAATATAAAAACCCTTCATGGGCATTGATACAATTACATGATTGGGGAAAACATTTCGAGGACGATGATATGGTAAAATGGGTTATTGAAAAAACCAAAGAAAATTTCATGAGTCCGAAAATTAATATGGATTTGGATAGAGAAGGTAAAGGTGAATTTTTCTCTTTATGGGGGCTACAAACATACTTGATTCACACGGCCCTTGGGCCTGATGAATTATCAAAATGGTTAGAAGATAGTTACGATCTTAGTGTTGTAAATGATCTGAACACAGACCATCATCTTGCTATCAATGCCTCAAGAGCTTGGGGGTTGCATTGTGCATATCTTGCTACTTCTGAAGAGAAATGGAAAGATGCCTACGATGAACATGTTCAGGCCGCAATAGATTTACATCCTATATGGAAAAATGATAGACGTGCATATTCACACTGGGTACCCCAATTTACTTTGTACTCAATACTAATGAGAAATTAAGCAAAAATACGTTCAACAATCCACGCTGAATCAAACGGCATGATATCTTCATATTCTTGACCTATTCCTACAAACGCTATTGGTTTGCCTATCGCAGAAGATATACTGAGAGCTGCACCGCCTTTAGCATCTACGTCCAGCTTAGTCAAAACAACGGCATCAATTCCAACTGCTTCATGGAATTTTTTAGCTTGGTCAACGGCATCATTACCTGCCAATGAATCTCCAACAAAGAAAATTAAATCAGGTTTTGCGACCCTCTTAATCTTTTTCATTTCATCCATCAAGTTAGAATTAGTTTGCATTCGACCTGCAGTATCAATCAAAACAATATCTCGATGTTTAGCTTTGGCGTGCTCAACTGCATCAAATGCAACAGCTGCTGGATCTCCTCCGGCCTGATGCTTGATGAATTTACAACCTAAACGATTAGCGTGTAATTCCAATTGTTCAATAGCTCCTGCTCTGAAAGTGTCTGCAGCAGCCATAACAACGCTCTTTCCATTTTCTTGCAACCAATGTGTTATTCTTGCAATTGTTGTAGTCTTACCAGTTCCATTAACGCCGACAAATGCAATTATTAGTGGCTCATCTCTTTTCTCAAGTAAAATTTGTGAATCAAATTCTGACTTAGACAATAATTCAACTAAACTGGCTTTGAGTGCTTTCTCAATTGTTGGTGCAATTGCTGCTTTATTCTCAACTCTAAGGCCAATCAATCGCTTCTTGATTATTTCTTTCATTTCTTCAAGAGCTTCCATAGCCACATCAGATTGCAATAGTGCTAATTCCATTTCCCAAAGAATATTGTCAAGATGTGACTCACGAATTACTGCACCACTATCTCGCTCTTCAGGCCTAAATGTTTCATAATCTAAATTTAATTGAGGATCTAATTCTTCTTCAGCTTGTTTACTGGCTCCCAATAATTTATCTCTTAATGTTTTAAACATTAATTTGGACCTCTATTTTGACTCAATGATTCTGCTCTTTCTCTAACTGCATTATAATCTTTCTTAGACTTTTCTAAACTTTCAGAATAAGTTCTACCAGCTTCATTAAGTCCTTCAAGGCGTTTACTCAATCTATCTAATGAATCTGTCCTTGTGGTTTCCAAAAAAACTCTTGAGCCAATCCCTACCAAAACTCGATCTAAATCATCAACTTTAGTGAATAATGAAGTACTGTGCCCAACAGGAACTAATAATTCCATTCCTGGCTTTGAATCTAGCATTCCTTCTATAGTTTCTTGAGCTTGGTAAACATCATTTCTAACATTAGAAATTGCTTCTAATTGTGATTCCCAATAACGAACCTGATTCTCATACTGTGGAAGGGCATCCACTAGTTGTTGTAGTTCTCTTTCAGATTCGTCCATTCTTGTCCATTTAGAAGGCTATAAAATAATCATCCCAAAAACGACAAGCATATTTACTACCACGTCTAGATTTTATTGCGAACTTCGAAGACAGGGCTGATTTATGATGTTCTGTGCAAAAGTTGGCATACACGACTCCATTGGGTCCCCACCGGATATAGTGATGGAAGGGACAACCCCGGAGTCTTACATTTCCCGAACTGGGTCAGGGCCCTGAAATGATGATGGTGCCCGTTAGGTTTGGGGTAAAGGTCGCCCTCGGGCGGCCACCTTTTTCTAAAAAGTATTAAACGACTTATAGTAATTCAAATTCTTCTTTAAAGTTAGCTAATTCAGAATCGGGCAGATTATTAATTCCACCTGCTTTTTCACGACCGCCACCATCAAATTTACTACACAAATTACCTGCACCATGAGGGTTATTGATAGACGATCTTACTGATATCCTATAAGTTCCATCCGAATTCAAAACAGCTATGGCGCAAGCCAAATCATTGTTTGTAGAAACTAAATGATTACTAAAAGAACCCATAACTCTGTGAGTCCAAGCCTCATTAGGAAGTGTGTAAATCACTCCATTGTTACTAATTGAATATGGCTCTTGACACATTGCTAAGCTCATGTCTGCATTATAATTATCAAGCAGTGTTGAGAAAATATCTTCTTGCTCTGTAAAAAGGAAAATATCAGTACCACATGCTTTAACAACCTCGGCTATTTTCTCAGGTGAAAAAAATAAATCATCAACTGTTTGACCATAACTATTGTAATTCACTACTAAACCAATATTTTTTAAAATTAGAATTTGTTCATCACTTAAATTCTCTGATTGAGCCATATTCATAGCTAAATCTATGTGATTGTCACCAAAAGCAGTAGCAATCGACCAGAGTTTGTTTTTGCCATTTACATGCGAATTAACTATCAATCCCGTTGAAATATTTGGTTCTGTATTGATATGATAAGTAATGTTAGCATGAACAATCAATTCCTTTGGATCATGATGATCGAAATATTCAACAATAGCTCCAGAATCAAGAATTCTCTGAACATCTTTTCTATTCTTGGCATGTGAAACATCCATTACTGTAACTAAATCACCCTCACCAGCATTAACCCTAGCAACTAGATTTACATCACGTTTAACGCCAGTCACAATAGTTGCATTCCTAGGATGTGTCAAACGCAACTGATGCCAAGCAAAAATACCATCTGCATCTCCATTGAAAACATCGTAATTAGCCATTATCTATCCATCCATTCTGGAAAATTCTTTATTTGCCTTTCCTCTAAAAAATTCCGAGTTTCTGTAATATCGGCATCATAGTATTTTACTAATTCATTTCGCAAGGTGTTCGACACCTTTTCGACATTTGGTTTAGCATTAATGAGATTGTAAATTCCACTTAGTGGCCATTTCAGCCAAGGAAGATAATACCAAACCCCAGATAAACTATTATCAAAAGAAGTTGCAAACCTCTGAAGTCCTTTACTTCGATAAACCATTGATTTGTTCTGTATTTTAGTCTTATTATCATCAATCTGGCCCTTGTCAAGTTCTAACCATTTACAAATTTCTGCAATAAATTTAGGTTCATCTTTAACCATATCATCAAAGAAAAAAACTCGAAGCCTATCACCAAATATGCTATGCCATTCTAATAATAATGGGAAATATTTTCCTCCAATCATGGCCCAAAAATCATAATTTTCCTTATCAATGGACTGATTTGAATCTATTTTCTTACATTCTTCAATATATGCTTCAAAAGTAAGTGTATCGCTTATGTGGCCAAGACTTTTCTTATATTTATAAAATGAGAATAATCGATCAACTGGATTGCGCAAAACAAGAATTATCTTCGAATTTGGAGAATACTTATTGATAGCATTTGCACTTTCTTTACCACCATAGAAATATCCCGGAGTGGCCTCAATCGCATATTTTTGCCCAGAATAACCTGAAAAACACTTAACATAAAAATCAAGATCACGTTCTCTATCATCTATCTTAAACGGATGAAAATACCCCGGTTCTTTAGGATTTGAAGGATGAACCTCGGGATGTAATGCCAAATATCTGAATAATGAAGTAGTTCCAGCCTTTGGAACGCCAGCTATGAAGAGATTCGGATTCACAATTTCCAAAGAGATAACCCTTTATAATAACCAAAACTTGATTAAATCAATAATGACTACCTACGTCAAACAATATGGAATTCAAAGAAGTTGCACTAATTTCGTGAAAATATTGCTTGAGAACAATCTGGAGGACACTGTTGTCCTGACAAACGTCCTAGGATGGAAACATGGACCTCACAATGAGAAGGTAGACTGGGATGGAAAGGATTGGGATGCAGGACAGAACATTGAGAATTATATTTCGACCGAGGATCTGGAGAGAATAAGAGAGGAATATGAAGCGGAAAGAATACAGTATATTGTTTGTCTGAAGGATCCCTATGCCTGGCTTCTGAGTTATTCGAAATACAGCAACCGGCACGATAAAGTGCGTTCCCTGAGAGGTCTGGTTAGCGAGGGACAGAAATTTGCCGCCCGAAAGAGAGGTATCCAGCCAGGGGAGATTGGAGGATATCTGGAAAAGTGGAATCTGCTGCATCGAAGCTGGGCCGAACTAAATGATGAAAATTCGAAATGCACCACTACCAAATTCGAAGATTTACTAGAAAATCCGCAATTTGAAATCGGGAAACTGGCCAATTTTTTTAACGCACAGATGAAAGAAGATTTTTACCTTCCTGAAAAACGGATGAAGAGAGGTGGTGAGAAAATGGATATGGAAAATGCCACTGAAGACGCAGAGTTTGATCGCAAATATTATACCGAAAAAAGATACCAGTCCCATTTCAATGAAGAAATGCTAGCCGAGGTCAGAAAACACATTGATCTAGAAGTTGCGGAAAGACTGGGTTACAATATTATCTGAAAATTGTAATTTCAACTATTTCTATATTGAACGATGTAGGAAGCATGTTAACTCATTCAATATTCATCTTTCCGTTCATTTTTCTTCAGCTAGGATAGATTCATATTTTTTTATCACTTTCTTGGCAATACCTACCGAATCGTGACACTCATGAACAAACTCATATCCTAACTTTCCTTTATCAACCAGATGTTCGCGATTGAAATAAAGGTCCCTTATTGTGGAGCGTAAATCATGAGGACTGGAGTTTATAATTGGCAAATCATGTTTTTCGTAAAAATTGTCAGTAAGGGTGCAAATGACTGCACGCCCCGAAGCCATGGCCTCAATTGAAAAGACACCATAAATGCCAAAATCCGGATTCAACCAGTCAATAATCAAAGCATTCTTGCGAATCAGCTCCATTAGCCTTTCGTGTTCTAAATTCTCTGCTAAGGTGAAATCAATTTCCAAACCATCCTTTTCGAGTTCATTTATTACATCTATAATGGCTTGGGTGTTCTTAATTTTCCTGTTGGTTGGTGCATGAAGTATCCGAAGCTTGCCTTCGATATTGGGTTTAGAATATTTTATCTTATCCAAATCAACCGGATTAGGCAACCACTCTGCATCGGGGACAAACTGTAGCAAGTCTGGTGTACTGACAAAACAATGCTTAATCAATTGATTTGCAATCCCAGGATATTCCTTATTCCGAATCTCGGAACCGTGGTGGTGCAGAATTACCGGTTTATTCATAATCCCTGCCCACATAACTAGATCTCTGTAACCCTTGCTGACTGCTTGGCCGTGATAGTGCAGGATGTCACAATCCTTAATCAGATCGTAGAGTCTCTTGCCAGTCTCCAACTTTCCTTTAAGAGAATTTGTATCTATACCTGACAAATCATGATCATAATTGTCATGAAGGCCTTTATTTCCAGTGATTACCAGATTGGAGTCAATCCCCAAAGCCCTCTGAGCTAACACCAGATTGGATGCAACCTGTGCAGGATTATTAAGATGAAGAACGCGCATCAATCAATATCCAAAAGCTGATTTCGACTTTCGATAATCAGGCCAACTGCCCAGCGAGCAATGACCAAACCGGCAACAATTCCAATTATTGGATCTAAAATAACCAAATTAGAGAATTGCATTCCAATTAGTAAAGCCAGAATAACTAAAACCGATACTAGGGCATCAGCTAAAACATGAAGATAAGCACCTCTAAGATTTAAATCCTCGATATCATTTGGATTGGTTAAGAAACTATCAAATTTACCTAATAATAAATTCCAGTCGTCCTTGTATGAAGAAAATACCGTATCCCAACCCTCTCGAGATTCTTTCTCTAAATGTTCATGTTCGTGAGAATGGTCGTGGTCATGATGATGGTGATTCTCGAGACCCAAAATATTAGCACATACTAAATTAATAATCAAACCAATAATCGCAACTAGGATAGCTTTTTGAAATTGAATTTCCTCTGGTTCTAATATCCTACCAAAAGATTCCCAACCTATGTACAAAGCTACAATACCCAAAACAATAGAAGAAGCAAAGCCACCTAATGCCATTACTTTGCTTTTACTATTCTTAACTCTAGATTCAGTTCTTGCAAAATAATAAGCATATAATGTAATTCCCAAAGCTGCAGCATGAGTTCCCATATGCCATCCGTCTGCTAAAAGTCCCATCGATTTAGTAAATAATCCAGCTGAGATCTCAATAACCATCATCACTAAAGTTATAATCACTACTAATCGAGTTTTACTTTCCGACTCTTCGTCGTCTATATCGTGATGATGATGTCCTGACATGTTATAGTATGATTAGCGGTGTAAGAAAAACGCTTTCTCCCCCTCCAATCTGACAAAACCAGTTCTCTCAAATTGAACCACATTATCATCTAATGAGGAAATATTATCTTCAACAATACCTGAAACAATTTCACCATCAGGATATAAAACGTCTATTGGTTGATTTGATGAACACCACTGAAGTATAGGAATACCCTTCTTATGTTCAAATCCTGAAAATATCAAACTATCTTTTTTCATAATAACATTACAAAGATTTTTCAAACGAATTTCAAAACCATCATCTAAAGATTCTAAATCTTTACTAGGTAGATATATCTTAGAGCCTGAAGAAATCGTTTCCTCTCTGTTTCCAAGCGTTTTATTGTCTGGATGCCAGGGGGCTTCTTTCTGTAATGGATTATCGGTTTCAATGGTAAATTCAGTTGGATCGGAAACAAAGAATAATCGTCTACTTTTTGAATCTATTAAGTCCTTATTCAAAGCATCAAAATTTTGCCATGAAAACTTAATATCGACTTCCTTAACGCCTGAATTCTCCCAATATTTCAGAAAAGTTTCGGCTGAATAACCTCTTCTTGCTAAAGCCTTAATCGTAGCTAAACGACAATCATCCCATCCTGTGAATTCGCCACTAATGATAGATTCACGAATTTTACTCGTTTTTAGATTGGTATTTGGTATTGCAACTAAACCATAATGTATGAATTCTGGCTCTTTCCAACCTAAATATTTGTAAATCCATCTTTGTTTTTCAGTATTATTGAGATGGTCTTTTCCTCTTAAAACATGAGTTATTCCTAACCGATAATCATCCACTGCAACTGCAAAATTGTAAAGAGGCCATAATCGATATTTATCTCCTTGGAGCGGATGTGGAGAATCAACCACTCTTAGTGCCACAAAATCCCTTAATGCCGGATTAGGGTCTTCCAAATCCGTCTTTATGACTACTATACCCTTGTCTCCATTAAGAAGAGAATCAAACTCTTCAATCTGAATTTCTGGAGAACGATCTCTATCGGGATGTGCTTTACTTTGCCTTTTTAGTTCTCTCCATTCTTCAGCATCAGATTTAGTAACATATGCACCACCATTCGAAATTATTTTCCGTATATCTTCATAATATATATCAATCCGATCAGATTGAATAACTACTTCATCGGCTTCAATACCAAGCCATTCTAAATCTTTTTGAATTAAATCATAAGCCTTTTCATCAATTGCGTTTGGATTTGTATCTTCTAAACGTAATATTAATTTACCATCATATCTTTTTTTGTAATAATTATTAAGAGCTAATGCTCTCGTATGCCCTAAGTGTAAAGGACCACTAGGTCCGGGTGCGAACCGTAATACAACTTTATTCGTTTTATTGAGAGGAGGAAGTTCACGAGGTTTAGCCTTCTCTTGTTTTTTCTTCTTTAGAGGTGCATAGGATTCTAAATCCTTTGAATCCATTTTATTGACTTCTTCGATTACCTCATCTATAACTTGCATGACCTCTTTAGCTGAAGAAC
>Ga0209501_10004026_pt1 | contig 14375 bp, 14 predicted proteins | sample ArcticOcean_MG_C_4_FD_187434 | JGI IMG/M metagenome (GOLD analysis project Ga0209501, IMG submission 187434) | Marine microbial communities from western Arctic Ocean - ArcticOcean_MG_CB4_134 (SPAdes) (version 2) | ecosystem: Environmental > Aquatic > Marine > Oceanic | place: Arctic Ocean...
CCCCCAGTACCCCCGGCCCCCCCTTTCTCACTGCCGCATCCCCTCCAGCAATAAACAGTGTTTTGCGCAGGGGATTTTCCAATTTCAAAATTACTAGTGGCTCTGAACATCCTTGATGTACCGCCCGTTGCTGAAATCAGTGAAATAGTGCTCCACTAGGGGATGTTGAATGGAGAGGCCACTGTGATCTGGTTCTAGGTTTTGTTCAGCTACATACGTTTGATGTTGGGCTCCGTGTGGCAGTACCTGATACCAAGGACGGTGCTTGGGTGGTTTCGAACGGGCCACGACTTCGTACCATTCCTCGGTTCCTTGAAAGTGCGTATCGACATCGACGATTACACCTCGGTAGTCGAACAGTTTGTGTTGCACCACGTCACCGACTGAAAAGCGTGCACTCGGCATCTTTATCATTATTCGGTTGGTTTGATTAGGGGATTTTGCGATTCACTAGATTTGCACCTCGTCCCTATATAACGACAGTGGTGGGCAGAGCCCACTCATTACAAGCGCGCGGGCGCGTCCTGAGTGGTAGGGGACTGTCCGGATTCTAGTGCTTCGGGGTGTTGCTGATCGAGCCAGCAAAGACCGGATCGAGTGCGTTCGCCCCAAGGTCAGGCACTGGGAAAAGCTCATCGAGCCAGTCAACTACAGGGGCCAACGTCACGCTTCTTTGAGCTTGCTCTAGCTTCGCCTGTCTGCACGCGCTGACCTTCTCGAAGCCCTTCTTGGCTGCTATCCCGTGCAGGCCAGATATCACGATCACCCCGAGGCCGTCTTCAGGGTCCCACGCGGAAGCATCACTTCTACCAGCCAGTATCACTGCGATACCCAACAAACCTGTCACTCCCGCATATAAGAGATCGTATGTGGGCCATTCGCGGTCGTCGGTGCAGGCGAAGTACGCCATGCTTTCATGCCCCTCTGGGGGGCCTTGTACTAAAGCAAACGAGCATCCGCTCACCGTTAGAGCTAGTAACAAGACGGCCATAGTTTTCCGCAGAGGTCGAACCCAGATAGAGTAGTTGACGGTGACAGGAATGCTCATAGCCTCTTGCTCTCCTTAGCGGCGCGTTGCGCCGAATATGCAAGGAGTTTGTCGAGAACCGCCAGCAAAGCGACCCTCCCAGTGGGGTACACCCCCCTATTCCACCACCGCTGACGCCGAACTACTAAACACTGTTCTCCTCGTCCTGAGTTGCGGGCCTGAGTGGGGCGGGGCAGAATGGAGGCATGAAGAAAATAATTGCGTGCAGTTTGTTTTCACTGCTTTTAGCGAGTTGTGGGGGAGACAGTAGTCCAACCGAGCCTACTCCCACTCCAACGCCTGTCGCGACGTCGATAACCCTTTCGGGAACGAGCCTGAGCTTCGCTTCGCTGGGCGCGACATCCCAGCTATCTGCTACGGTCAAAGACCAGAACGGCGCAACGATGGCGAGTGCCACGGTGACGTGGGCTACGTCGGACGCTGCGATTGCGACGGTATCAAGTACGGGTCTAGTGACTTCGATAGCGAACGGTTCTGCCACGATCACGGGGACGAGCGGGTCACTGAGTGCGACGGCATCGGCCTCCGTAGCGGCACCATTCTTCCTTCTTGCAGCGAACGGCGTGACGGTCATCTGCACGGCTGCTGATGTGGGCCAAACAGGCACGCTGGGCGGCGTCACATACACCAAGCGATCACAAGCTCAGATTGATGCGCTTGTTGATGCAGCGGATTACGCGCCGCTGGCGACCACATGTACCAGTGACGTGACGGACATGCGCAGAATGTTCTTCCAGAACGCCATCGCGTTCAATCAGGACATCAGTTCGTGGGACGTCAGCGGCGTCACGGACATGAGCGGCATGTTTTGGGGCGCTGCCGCGTTCAATCAGAACATCGGTTCGTGGAACGTCAGCGGCGTCACGAACATGGCCACCATGTTCTACGAAGCCACGGCGTTCAATCAGGACATCGGTTCGTGGGATGTCAGCGGCGTCACGGGAATGCACTTCATGTTCAACGAAGCCGCGGCGTTCAATCAGGGCATCAGTTCGTGGGACGTCAGCAGTGTCACGGGAATGGGCTTCATGTTCGAGGGCGCCACGGCGTTCAATCAGGACATCAGCTCGTGGAACGTCAGCAACGTCACGGACATGGCCAACATGTTCGAGCGCGCCGTCGTGTTCAATCAGGACATCGGTGATTGGGACGTCAGCAGTGTCACGGACATGTACCGAATGTTCTACGAAGCCACGGCGTTCAATCAGGACATCGGCTCGTGGAACGTCAGCAGCGTCACGGACATGCGCAGCATGTTCAGCATGGCCACCTCGTTCAACGGGAACATCAGTTCGTGGAACGTCAGTAGCGTCACGGACATGAGTTCCATGTTCACTAACGCTAGAGCCTTCAATCAGGACATTGGTTCTTGGGACGTCAGCAGCGTCACGAACATGTACCGAATGTTCTACGGAGCCACGGCGTTCAATCAGGACATTGATTCGTGGGACGTGAGTAGCGTCACAGATATGAGTTCCATGTTCTGGGGTGCCGGGGCGTTCGATCAGGACATTGGTTCTTGGGACGTTAGCAGCGTCACGAACATGAGTGGCATGTTGGGCAACAAGCCATTCAATCGGGACATTGGTTCGTGGGACGTCAGCAGCGTCACGGACATGCGCAACATGTTCTGGCGGAATATGGTGTTCGATCAGGACATTGGTTCTTGGGACGTCAGCAGCGTCACAGATATGACTTCCATGTTCTCGGACGCTAGAGCCTTCAATCAGGATTTGAGCGGCTGGTGTGTCTCTCTCATCGCTAGCGCGCCGTCTGGTTTCGATAATAGGGCGACCTCTTGGACTCTGGCTCGCCCGGTATGGGGGACGTGTCCCACTTAGAAGCAGTGCGAGTGGGTGGATTGAGGCGCATCCGCCCGGTGGCAACTAGCCCCCAGCCCCCCCATCGCTAACAAGTTAAGTAGCTCACCGTGGGGGTTTAGACACAGGCGTGGTCACACGCGCACGCAGGAGCGGTACTAACACTTTGAGGAGGCACTGTCAGGCCCAGAGACTGCGATTGATCCTCGGATATCTGATATGAAGAAAGCACTAGTGCTGTCGCTCGCGTTGATCGCGGTTGTCCCGGTGGCTGTGCAGGGGCAAGAGGCTGAGTCGATTAGTCTCGTGAATCGTTTGCTTCAGTCTAGGACGTGTGAAATTCACAGCACTGCTCTATTGCTGACCTGTACGTTCGACCTTCCGGGCTTGGTTTTCTCGGTCTACGTTAGGGAGGCTGACGAGAACGAAAGCACAATCCGTCTACATGAGCTTCTTCCGGATGAGGGGTGGCGGGCGGTCTTATCGATGAATTACCTAGGTGTTGTAGCTGGCAGAGGGGTCGCATGTATCGACAGACGGACCGCTGATGTGCGCCCGTCGTTCATCTGGTCGCAGTGTGAACTTGAATAGCAATCATTCTCTGTCGCCCACCCCTCCAGAATCGTGGCTGTGACCTACCCACCCTGTCCCCCCGACCTAGCTGACGGCAACTAGCCCTCTGCTTGTCTCGTCTCCCCGATAGTCGGTCGCAGGTTCGATTCCTGCCGGGGACGCTTGTAACACCTGCCTTTGTGGGAAGTCATCTTGGCGGCTGCGACCGATCCCGTCACCCGCCCAGACGCTGCTAGTCCGCTACGTGATCAAGCGAGAATTAGGCGCAGGCGGCTCGGCGCTTGTTGTCTGACCCAAGATCGCTGACGTCGGGCCGGCCCACGACGTCTTCGTGACATCCAACACAAAGTTGAACGTCAGAACATTTGCTGATATTGATACCCTGGCAAACATCGGGGCCGTCCGTGATCTACAACCGGAGTTCGATTCGATTATGAGCACGATAAAACTTCTAGCGATTACCGCCTTAGCCGCCGCTTTAATCGTCGCACCGGCGTCAGCTCAGGAGTCCAGGCCGGCGAGCCCCAGCCCGTACAACGTGGTGCGGGGATGGCATAAGCCGTTCGCCAAACAGGGGTTCGCGTTTGGCGGTAATTCAGGCGTCTTCGCCGAATCGCCCGATCGCATCTTCATTGCCCAGCGCGGAGAAACCAGGCTCCCCGTCCCGATTCCTGGCGAGTACGGCGGGTTTGCCGGAACCCTCGGGATCAACACGCTATCGGCTACGGATCTTCGCACCTGGCAGAACTGTCTGTATACGATCGACGGTGACGGCAGCGTGATCGACATCTGGGATCACTGGGACTACTTGTGCGCGGGGTCGGCGGGACCCGGACCCCATCGGGTGCGCATCAGCCCTTATGATCCCGAGCGCCGCGTCTGGGTCATCAACGAGACGCTTCATGTGATCTACGTCTTCTCCAACGACGGCGAAGAACTTCTGATGACGCTGGGCGAAAGGGGCGTTCGAGGAAGCGACGAGACCCACTTCGGCAGACCGCAGGACGTGGCGTTCTTACCCGATGGCAGAATTCTGGTGGCGGACGGTCTCGACAATCATCGTGTCATCATCTTGGACAAGGACGGGCGTTATTTGTCCGAGTTTGGAGAGCGTGGGGAGGACCCCGGCGAGTTCAATGGCGTGCATGCGGTCGCCGTCGGGCCCGACGGTCTGATCTTTGCCCTCGATCGCTCGGGTGGTCGGGTCAACATCTTCCGGACGACCAACGACCCCAAGGAGGTCGAGTTTGTTCACGTCATTACCGGGCTTACTCTGCCGCTGGACATTATCGTCAACGACGACACTTTTTGGATCACCGACTTGGGGCCGCTCCGCTTCGTCAACTTCGATTTCGACGGTAAACACCTCTACACCTGGAACGTCCCCCGAGAGCTTCCCGATGGGTACCTCGAGGTGCACACCTTTACGGTCGATTCCGACGGCAATCTTTATGGCGGAGACAACCAGTACGGGCGCACCCAGAAATTCGTAGCCAAACCGGGTGCGGATCCGGCATTGCTCATTGGAGCGCCCTGGTCGGCGCGTTGATTATCGACGATCCTGTCTCGCTCGGGTAGCATCCCCGCTGGGGGCAACTCCCTCGCCAGTTTCCTTTGTTCATCTAACGGTGCCCTGTGCCAAGAATTCTGATCGTCGAAGATGAATCGATGGAACGCCTCATCTTGAAGATCATCTTGGAGGGGGCTGGGCATGAGCTCTATTACGCTCATAACGGGGAAGAAGCGCTCGCGATGTACGTGAACGAAAGTATCCACCTCGTCATCACTGATCTCATGATGCCGGACGTCGGGGGGATCGAGCTCATTCAGGTTCTCAAGAGGCTGTTCCCAAGCGCGGCTGTCATCGCAATTTCCGGAACCGGTAAAGAAGCACTCGAGGAAGCGACGGCCGAAGGGGCGTCCGCGGTCCTCCACAAGCCCTTGGATCCCGCAGACCTCCTCGAAGTGGTCGAAACGGTGCTCGAAGAAACTCGGCGACGCAGACCGGCCGAGTGACACCCGCGATGGCCCGGGCCACGCACCTCCGCTAAAACGTCGCGATCGGATTGATCGGTGAGCCCATTCCGTTTTCGATTCTCAGCGGCGCGGCGGTGAATAAGAATTCGTAGCGCCCGAGACGCCGGGCCTCTTCGGCGACCCGCTCGAAATCGAGGTTGTCGAAAATTCCCGTGCCCAAGGCCACCAGCGCGAGCCGATGCAAGGGCAGGCGCTCCTCGTCCGAAAATTCGTGGGGGTAGACATCGTTCCACATGTCGTGGCCGATGAACGATACGCCACGGGCTTTCATGAAGTACGCGACGTCGGCGTGATAACCGGCCACACCCTCAGAGGTGGGCCAGGGCCCCAGCGCCGCGCGCCGTTTCCAGCGACCCGTGTAGAGCAGGATCACGTCGCCTGGCTCGACCCGTACACCCTCGATCCTCTCGAGGGCCTCGAGATCCGCAGCATGTATCGGGGTGCCCAGAGCCACCCACCCTTCGGGGGTGGCCTTGCCCGGAAGAAGTGTCGCGTCGAAAAGGATGCCTCGTGTGACGACGCCGTCCTTTAGGGCGTTGATGCTGCCTTGTGGGCAACCCCCCGTGGCTTCGATCGCCTCCATGGGCACGCCGTTGTAGCCTTTGCCCTCATACATGATGTGGCAATCGACCGCATCGAGATGACTGTGGATGACCCCGTGGTATGTGCCCGTGTATTGATACCGGTCGGATGCGCCGGCGGCGTTGACCCCCAGCACCTCCCGGTTCAGAATCGTCGTTGCGTCGAGCGCAGTCTCCTGAACGACGTCGTGCGCCAGCGAAATGCTGATGCCCTCGGTGACGAGCGCCGCCGCGGCCCGCCGCTTTGCCGGAGTGATGAGGTTCGAGGAGCCCAACTCGTCGTTCGGGCCCCAGCGGCCCCAGTTCGACAGTTCCTCCATCGCCCGCTCATAGTCCGCTAACGTGGTCATCGGGGGGTAGACGGACGGCTCGGCCTCCTGCGCCGCCTCGGCCCCTGCCTCGTTTCCGGCATCACAGCCCGCCCATCCCGCGCACATCACGAGCGTCGCCGCCATTCTCGCGCACCGCCATCCGAACCCTCTCATTGCCCCTCCTCGTCAAATACGCCGATCTCACTGAAAACTTGGTTCTGAATTCCGTACTCGCTCCAATCTCCATAATCGAAATGCCACCACTCCCCGGGATTGACGGTGAATCCCTCGGCCTCCATGACTTGCCGTAGTAGATCGCGATGCCATCGCTCCCTGGCGGTGCCGCCCGGATAGTCAGGGTACGAACGATGGGAAAATTCGTCGTACGACCCGGGCATCGGCACCGGTGCGCCGCTCGCTAGATCATAGAGGGCTAGATCGACGGCCGCACCTCGATTGTGTCTCGACCCACTCACCGGGTTGGCCACAAATTCCCGTTGGTGGGCGGGCGTGGCGTCCCAGAACATTTTGGTCACATACCAGGGGCGGTATCCGTCATGGATCAGCAATCCGTACCCATAAGGAACGAGCGCCTGGCTGGCACGCGCCACGGCGGAGGCCGCGGGGCGTTGGAGAAAAGCACGAGCGTCTTCGTAGAAGACGGCGTTCATGAAGTTGTTGTTGGTCGCGTACCGGACGTCGAGCCGGATCGTGGGATCCAGGGACGTTAGGTCGACCAGCTCCGACGCTCGATATGTGCCCTCTTCCTCGGGTGGCGACGCCGCGAGCGCCTCGACCCGGAGCTCTTCGACATCCCGAACCGGGTCGATCCTGAAAATCTCGCCCGCAAGGGCCCCGATCTGGCGCCTCTCGAAAAACCCACCGCTCGCGCGAAATCCGGACGCATGACCCTCCCCGCGGCGGGTGAAGATGAGGCGCCCAGCCGATTCCGCATCCGGAGGCAGTAGGAGGAACTCGTCCGGTGAAGCATCTCCGGAACCATCCTGTGGGGCGTCTCGCCGGGCATCCCGCAGCGCATCTTTCAGCGAGTAGGTTATCTCACCTCGAAGTGCCTCGAGACCTCCCTGGTTTTCCAGGATCAGCCAAACGTCGTCGTCCGGGCCGTACTCTCCGACCAACCCCACCCAGCGGGCGGGAGGGGCGTCTGGGGCGGTCGATGAAGTGAGGGCATCCGTCCGTCCTGGCGGAATGGTCAAAACCTCTCCTGACCCGACTCCCGGTGTGTCGGGTGTGCAGGCAGACATCGACGCGGCCGCAGCCAACACCGACGTTCGGCAAAGGGCATTCCGTCTGGATCGTTTGATACGTTTCAAATTCGCATCCACCTCGTGGACTTTCCGCACCCACCTCGTAGACTTCCATCCGAGACTCACATCCCGACACTGGACCCGCCCGCTCCATCGAAACGCGGTCGCGACCGAAACCTGGTAATTAAGACGCCCCTCAGCAAACTAAACTCGGTTCATGTCTCGAGCTTGAACCGGGCGGCCCGAATGCCGAGCTTCAATCACGCCACGCTCAAGCGGCCCAGAGTCCCCGACCCTCGTAACGTGTCCACATGACCGAGCACCTCGACACTCTCGACGGCGAAGCCCAGACTCAATCGTCGGCTCGTCCACCCGTGGCCGCCATCACGATCATAGGATTCCTCTTGATCGGGGCCGTCCTATACGTGGCTTCGAGCCTTAGGCGCCCTGTCCAACTGGCTTTTTATCCCGTGTCCCCCATCAACCCTCGGGAGGTGGGGGAGCGGCTCGTGGGCCCGACCCTCCTTACCGTGGACGGAAGAGCAGACGGGTTGGCGTACCTCGACTTTTCCACTGGTTCGGTGGTCGAATCACCACCTTCGGTTGGCTGGGATCTGGCGTTCGAGAGATTCACGATTCTGGCGAATGGCGGATCGGACTTCGCGGGCGAAGGAGGGATCCGCGATCTCGGGGCCGTCTCACTCGACTCCCTGACTTCGGTTCCGACCGGCGGATATGCCGAGAACACGTCGGGCCGCGAGGTAAGCAACCCAGCCACTGCAGAGTGGTATGAGTACAGTTGGACCAGCCATATTCTCAGCCCTAAATCCAGCGTGTTTGCCGTTCGGACGGCGGATGGGCGATATGCGGCCTTCGAGGTTCTCAGCTACTACTGCCCGACCGCCCAAGCCGGCTGTACGACCATTCGATACCGATATCAGGGGGCCGGAGGTACGGACTTCAAGCCGTAGCGCCATGGCTCCCGGCCTCGACTTCGTTACAGCCCGTCGATCCGTCGCACCCTTCGTCATCGACACCCCCCTCCTGTGGGATCCGCGGCTGACAACGCAACTAGGACGGGATACCTACCTCAAGCTGGAAAATCTCCAGACCACGGGCTCTTTCAAGGTACGTGGCGCGGCCAACCGCATGGTGAATCTCACGGAGTCGGAACGCCGGCTCGGAGTCGTCGCCTGTTCGAGTGGGAACCATGGAAAGGCGGTGTCGCATGTGGCCAGAGCTTTGGGAATCAAAGCTACCATCTGCGTTCCGGAGTGGGCCGACCCCGTGAAGCGGTCCGCAATGACTGCGAATGGCGCGACGGTTGTTTTGGCCGGAAGCTCCTACGACGAGGCCGCGGAGAGGGCGGGGCGTATCGGTCGAGATGAAGGATTGACGTTCATCCACCCTTTCGACGATCCGTTGATCGCGGCGGGGCAGGGGACGCTGGGGGCCGAAATTGTCGAGGCGCTTCCGCACGTTGCGGAGATCATGGTTCCGCTATCAGGGGGCGGGTTGGCGGGGGGCGTCGCTTACGCGGCAAAAAATCTTCTCCCGTCCGTGACCATCACCGCGGTCTCGGCCGAACGGGCTGCGGTGATGTTGGCGAGCCTCGAGGCCGGCAAACCCATCGACGTACCGGAGGAACCCACGCTGGCAAGCGCCCTGGCGGGAGGGATCGGTCTCGATAACAAATTTACGTTTTCGATGGTCCGAGATGGCGTCGACAAGCATCGCACTGTCACGGAAGAGGCCATCCTCGACGCGATGGCGTACTCGCTGGAAAGGCTGCATATGGTCGTCGAGGGCGGCGGCGCGGTGGCTCTTGCGGCGGCATTTGCGACGGCCCCGTCCAGTGCCCGGACCACACGCCCCGAGCTCGGCCCTCTGGTCGTCGTGCTGAGTGGTGGCAATCTCGGGCCGGAGGGAATCGCCCGGGTGACGGATCACATTAGCCGTCACGGCTCGCGGTACTGAGACAACCCTGTCGCCGGTTGACCTACTGAGTCCTGACCAACCAGACCTGCACGTCCGAGTCCAGGGCGGCGCCCGAGGTGGTTGTGATGCGGAGGCTGTGGTTAGGAGCGCCGGATCCCCCGACGAGAAAGTACGATGTCGACGGGTCCCGGACGGTCACGGTCTCGGAAAAATTGATGAACCCGTGTTCAACCGGATGCAGCCATGCAGCCTCCGCGACTTGCTGCGACACGTCTAACAAATTCCAGGTGGACATGGAGTTGTTGGGGCTCGCACCGGGGCGGCCATCCATGTAGAGCGTGGCGGCCCAGTTGGCGAGATGGTCATCGAGCGTTCCTTGTCCCGCTAGAGCCTCCTCAAGATTGTCGAATCCCGAAAGGTCCCCGTCGATGAGCGCCTTCTGGAACACGTCCTCCCCGCCGAGCGCTGGGCCATAGAGGTCCGAGGCCCAGCGGAGGAACGACCATGTCACTCCGTACCAGAGCGGACGGCCACCGCACGGATCTTCGACGTCGTCCTCGATCCACGTACACTCCTGCGGCGTCCCCTCGACTCGGGGATCGTCCGCGGATCCGGGAAAGCCGAAGTAGAACACGAGATCGGCAAAGGCCGCAAAATACCAAGGATTTGCTTGGTCCTCCGGTGGGAAATTAAACGCGACGTTTCCCCCGAGGTTTTGGCCGGCGCCGTTCCCGAGCATCGCGTGGCCGACGACTTCCTCGGCGAGTGTTGCTTGTCCCTCGGCGACGAACGGGTCCATAAAGTTGGTCGAAACCGCTCTACGACTGGTTTGAATGATATGGGTGAACTCGTGCGCAATGATGATCGGCATGACGTTCATCCAATCGCCCACGGAGAGCACCTCACCCGAAGTGCCCGAAGGATCTGGGGCGATCGAGTAGAAGAACTCGCCCTCGTTGGTGGCCACGAAACCCGAGGCGTCGTCCCTGTCGAAAAAGTCGCAAGGATTTACGAATCCGAGCGTCTGGCCCACGGACATGGTGTCCGCGTTGATCGCCTGGGTGATGAGAATGGTAATGCGCCCATTCTCATCGATGTCCGTTGCAGCCCCGAATTCAGCGTTCTCAGTGGCAAGAATCTGATCATCGAAGAGGACGCTCAGGGCCTGAAGCGAATCATCCAACAAAGGCACAGGCGGATTATCCACGTCGACCCACCACATCGACCCAGCCGTTTTTACCCGCAACTCGGCCGTCACGGTGATTGTGCTCGCCGCGGAGCAGTCGCTCGCTCCAAGCCTCCGGACTCGGAGCTCCACCGAGTCGCCGACCATCTCGGTTCCGTTCACGACCACTCGGGAGGGAGCGCGTTGAGCGGAAAGCCCACCAAGTCCTCCGGCGGCACCCCGAACAGGGCGGATGAGATCGGTCATGAGGGCATCGTGCCCAACACGGTGGCGCCGAAGCAGCGCCGAGGCTGGGTTTTGCCCGTAAAGACCGGTTGGCAAACCCGTCCCTGATGCGGCGGCCCTCGCGGCCGCTCCTTCAGGCCTAGGAGCCAGCACGGACCCAGTAGCGATCCCGTCCACGGTGATCTCTCGGGTAGCGTTGCCGTCCCGGCCGGTGGATTGAATCCCGAGAAGATACTGTGCCGCGGTACCGTTGGTGGGAAGGTCGAGGCAGTACCTCGGCTGCCGGTAGACGACCTGGTCTCCCACGGCGAGCGAGACACTCTGGAGCGCGGGCCCGGCCGGATCCGGTGCCACAGTAGCGCTGAAGAGGTCGCTGGCCCGCCCCCCAACCGTCACCGTGAGATTCGTAGTACGAAGTGGGCCGCAGCCCTCGGGCATGGTGACCGTGAGAGACGTCTCAGAAGCCGCCGTCACCACCAAAGTCACATCATCCATCGCGACCGTGTTCAACGAGGCAGTCGGCGAAAAGTCGGTACCTGTCAGTGTCGCGGTCTGGCCCTCCACGATCGGATCGGGAGAGATACTGGTGATGTGGGGCGTGGGATCGGTCGGGGGATCGGCCTTCATGGGATTGTCTTTGCTCCCGCACGCGCTAGCGTAGCCAAGGCAAAGGAAAATTATCGAGCGGGCGATCCTTTGCATGAATTCGATTCCCCGAGGTGTCAGGCCTTCACAACGATGCACCCCTATAAAGACAACGGTCAACCAACGTGTTCCGGTCGTACGGCCTCGGCGACTAGGTCGTTTCCACGCTGTCGGGACCGACCATCACGCCCGCAGTATCGCCCACGCCAGGGCAGCCCAGCCCGCGATTAGTGCGACACCCCCCAACGGTGTGACGGCCCCGAGCCAGCGCTGCCCGGTGAGGACCAACGTGTAAAGGCTACCCGAGAACACGACGATCCCGACGATCAGCAACCATCCGGCGGCTGTCGTCGCACTGGAGGGCCATCGGGACGCGGCCCAAGCGACGGCGAAAAGTCCGAGGGCGTGGTACATCTGATATTGTGCACCCTTCTCGAATATTTCTAAATCGGCGGGGCTGAGTCGCTCGCGCAACCCATGGGCACCGAAAGCCCCTAGGATGACCCCGATCATCGCGGCAAGCGCACCGGCGACCATAAAAAAACGCTCCATGTGTCTCCCTATTTCTCCTTTTGTCGGTCTCAAGAAATGAAATCCGCCGCGCCCAACCATAGGGGCGATCGGGCCCCGCAGCCAGGTCGGCGCCCTCTGTTCTTGGGTCAGGTAGCGCCGATACACCGACCCCTGTAACCTCCCGGCATGCACCGTACAAGTATCTCAGAATCTGAGACGACCGGGGTCTCCCGAGGGGCGACCCGCCGCATCATACTAGCTGTGGGCGTCGCGCACTTCATCAATGACGGCTACTCCTCGTTTCTGAGCCCGCTTCTCCCCCGGCTGATGGAAGACTTGGGGATGTCCATCGCTCTGGCTGCGAGCCTTGCGATGACCTGGTCCCTCGCCGGCTCCCTCATCCAGCCCGCCGCGGGATACCTCGCCGATCGATACGGGCGGAAGTTTTTCGTGGTCGGCGGGCCTTTGATCTCCGCGATTTTTCTTTCGCTTATCGGACTCGCGCCGTCTGTCGAGATTTTGGCCCTTTTCTTGATCGTTGGGGGTATGGGCAGTGCGGCGTTTCATCCGCCGGGGGCCGCCCTTTCCGGGGGAGCGGGTGAGGGGAAGGGGAGTGGCGTCCGGATGTCCGGTTTTGCGTTCGGGGGTTTGTTCGGATTTGCGGTGGGGCCCTTGGCGGTGGTCGGCCTCGTGGCGGCCGTGGGCCTCCGCTCCATGTGGATCGCCATGATCCCGGCGATCCTGGTGTGCGGCGTATTATTTGTGGTGCTCCCGACGGATCGTCCCCATCCGGATGCGGCGTTGCCACCGTCGCCGAAGGAGATGTTGCGGGCGCTCCTCGGCCCACTTGGGGTGGTTTTCGGCATCAGTGCTCTGAGCGGGTTCATTCAGCGTTTGTTCATGACGCTTTCGCCGATCATTTCTTTCCAAGACGGCTCGTCCGAAGCGAATGGGGCCCTGGTTTTGAGCATCTACATGGCGGGTCAGGCTGCCGGCACTTTGGTGGGAGGCCTGCTCACGGATCGCATGGACCGAGCATACCTCCTCGCCGGACTGACGGCTCTGTCGATTCCGGCTCATCTTTTCGCGTTTTGGCTGCCCGCCGGCACCCCGTTGATGCTACTTTCGGCGTTCACAGCGGGGGGCCTCAACTTGGCGCTGATGCCGCCCGTTATCGTCCTTGCTCAGGAAATCCTTCCCGAAAGCAAAGGTGTGGGGTCGGGGATCGTCATGGGTCTCGCCTGGGCTACGGGTTCGATCGTTGTGATAGGTTTCGGCTTCCTCGCCGATGGTATCGGCCCTCGGCCAGCCGCGATCATATCACTCCCACTGCTGGTGATCGGGACGGCGTTGGCTTTCCATCCCGCCCTCCGACTGCACCGTAGGCAAGCCCACGGATAGAGATCCGACGCGGCGCCCGCTCAACGCGGCTGACCCGTTGACCCTCATTTGCCGTAAGGATACGTTTCCCAATTCTACACCGGATATGTTCACGGAGTTGAACCCACCCTATGTCCAAGCGCCAGCATCCATCGACCCGGCGTCTTCCGCAGTCGCCGGCAGAACAGGACGATGCGTTCGTCGCGGGTGTTCTTACTTTTTCCGAGTGGTCGAGCCAGCACCGACAGGCGCTGACGTTGCTCGGCATCACCGCGGTGCTTCTGGTGACCGGCGGGATCTACTACCTGAATTTTCAGCGGTCGCTGAGGATTCAGGCCGTAAACCAGCTGGAGTCGATTCACCAGATCATCTCGATTTCCGCAGTGGAGGACGCCAAGACCCAGCTCAGTTCGTTCTTGGAGTCGTTCGACGGGACGGATCAAGCTCGGGAGGCGGTCATCCTTCTCGCCCGGCTACATCTCGAGTCGGACGACGCTCCCGTAGCGATCAGCGTGTTGGAGCGCGCCGACCTCGGGCTTCGGGACCCCATCGGGATTCAAGCGAACTCTCTGTTGGCACGCGCGTACGAACACCAAGGGCGATGGCCGGAGGCGGAGGACAAGTTTCTCGAGGTGGCCGATCGGGCTGAATTCGATTTTCAGGTGCGTGTCGCCCTCGAGAGCGCGGCCCGAGTCAGGCGCCGTCTACTCAACTACGAGGGGGCTGCCGAGCTGTACGAACGGATTCTCGCAACCTTTGAGGAAGACGACCCGTCGAAGGGGCTCTATGAACTGCGACTCGCCGAGGTTCGCGAAGTCCGTCTGTAGGTCGGGTTTTCGAGGCCGGGGTT
>Ga0209501_10004027_pt1 | contig 14375 bp, 20 predicted proteins | sample ArcticOcean_MG_C_4_FD_187434 | JGI IMG/M metagenome (GOLD analysis project Ga0209501, IMG submission 187434) | Marine microbial communities from western Arctic Ocean - ArcticOcean_MG_CB4_134 (SPAdes) (version 2) | ecosystem: Environmental > Aquatic > Marine > Oceanic | place: Arctic Ocean...
ATGGCAAAGAAAAAACAAAAGTCAAAAATCCATATTCAGAAAGAGACATACCATTACATCCAGAATTGATTGATACTCTGAAATTTGTTCAATATGTAAAACACATTAAGAAATTAGGACACGAAAGGGTCTTTTGGGAATTACCGAAAAGGGGGACTGTTTATAGTAAGAATGTTGGGAAATTCTTTAATGAAAAATACTTGGTTAAAATTGGAATTAAAAAGAGAGGCAAATCGTTTCACTCGTTTCGGCATTCTGTGGAAACATTTTTAACAAATGCAAATGTTAATGCAAGATATATTGATTTCCTACAAGGGCATTCTCAGAAAGGTGTAGGAGGGAATGTTTATATGAAAGGGATAAGAGTAGATGTATTATTGAAAGAATGTGTGGAGAAGATTCAATGGGATGTAGATTGGAATAAACTGAAAGTGAAATGGTAATGAATTTGGATGATTATTTGATTATCTGATTATTATTTGCAGCCGTAAATAAAATCTAAAATAGAGATATTATTATGTTGAAAGAAGAAGGAATCCCAAACGAATTGGGATTAGGTAGCACAAAGATTCATTTAGAGATTCCCAATGAATACATAGAGTCTGCAAAGAGGATTTCTGAAGAAATAAAATCTTATTATAAAGAACAAGGAGCAGTTCCCGAATGGACTATTACTCCATTAGAGGTTCTTGAGAGAGCACTTGATGAACCAGAATACAGATACTATGAAGAAAATGGTGAACCTCGTCAGTTTGATTATGACGATCTTTTCAACTATCCAGACAAAGTATTTAAGCATTTTGTTTACATATATCAACAAGACAAATTACACAGGGAAGTTGAAGATGGAGAAATATTATGAGTGATTTAGATTTAGATCCAAAACAAGAAAATTTAAATAAACTTGGTATTGGATTATGTGAGAGTCACATTTCTTATGTTGTAAGAAATGACGTTCACTATATTGGAGAGACAGCAATAAACAATTACATAGAAAGTTGTCGCACCTATCCCAAGAAGAATTATAAACTAGCGGAAGAAGATAAGGATTATTTGTCTGAAAATTCCCACCTCTTTATGGTTAAGGCAATGGATAATCTCAATATTTAAGTGATTAGTTAGAATGAAAGAAATAATTCAGTTTGATCCAGAAAATCTGATTTTTTATCATTCTACTCCTTATTGGAGTTTTGAGTGTGATCTAAAAAATACTGATGATTTTGGAGGTTGTTTTGATAATCTTCTTGCAACAGGTGATGTATTAAAATTTTTGTATGATTCTGTTGGTGTTCTTATTGAGGGACAAGGGAATCCACATCTTGATGATGGGACATTGATAATTTATGACTTTGTAAGAAAAAACTATTACGAAGGTTTCATAGAAAGATTCAATAAGTTTCTGAAAGAAGTGCAAGAAGGCAAATATAGAGAGATGAATGAACCCCTGTAACTATTTGCAGCCGTCATTAAATTTATAGAGGAATCTTGTTTTAATGTGTCTAAAATCTTTGTTCAATCGGTAGTATCCTCCATCCTTCCTTTTTGTTCCAGTTCCGTGAAGATTCCCACCACTCTTTCCTGTCTCTTGAAAGTTAGATGATTTGTAAATAGTTCCTTTGTGTCTTATGTCATCACTCCAAGAGACAATGGCATCAATTCCTGGCAGATTTGGGTATTTCATATACCAATCTTTTTTAATTCTTCTCAAAGATTTTCCCATTGCACAACTGGCAACTGGCAGAGAATGACTTCTCCCATTTCTATCTTCATAAAATAAATTCTGGACTGAAGGATGTATCCACAATCTGGCAAGTTCCAATAGTTTCATTGGTTCAATACCATCAATAGGCACATTGACTCTTGGAAGGGAATATAAAATGACTCCAACTGGTATTTCATCAATGCAAATCCAGTATGACAACTGACCCATTGTTCTGGATCGGTGTAAGTAATGATGGTGGATGATAATAAGATTTGAATCTTTGAGGGGGGCAATTTTAAGAGTTAGTCTTTTTGACAATTTTCCTTTTAATTGATCAAATTTCTGAAGTCGTCCAAAATTCTCAATCCATTCCAATTGCATATGGTCGGGGATATTATAGGGTTTCCAGAATTTTGTTCTGGCAGAGTTACGATGAGTATATTTTTGGACTGTGGATTTTCTTTGGATGGGATTCTGTATATTCCAATCTAAGGACTTGGCAATACAATCTTTTCTATTCTTGTCATACCATTCTTTTTTGGATTCCTTTCTATCTTTACTTTTCTTTTGTTGTTTAAGGACGGACTTCCGATTCCGATAATACCACTCTCTTTTCTGTTGTTTGATTCTCTCTTCTGGTGTCTGATTTTGTCTTAGAATAGTATCAGTCATTTGTCTGAATTAGTTCTCATGTCATTTGAACAGCAGAAACTTAAAGATTTTTATTTGTTTGATAATTTTCCCGAAGAGTTGAAAGGTCAAAGAACTCTTCTAGCGTAGCACCTTTATATTTTTGTATTTCACTATTCCAACATAGAACTGGATAATCATCTATTTGTTCATCCAGAACATCTTCTATCCACTTCAGTTCTGGTGGTATTGTTACTACCCCTTTTTCATTACGACTAAAGTTTAATGTTTCTGATATTTCATCAAAAGTATTATCTGTATCATAAAAAGCATCATCACTACTGAGACGACTATCCATTGCAGAGATGACATTTTGTTTATACAATTCTCTGACATCTTCTTTGGTTATGTTTTCTTGAGTTAGATTTTTTCCTGACATTTTACCTCTTAAAGTGTGATTAGAACTTGTAAAAATGTAGCCGTAGATATTTTATTGAAACAAGCATATCAGAAAAAAGCAAAGAAGTGGCAGAGAAGTGGCAGGGTCAAAAAGGATGATGAAGAAGACACTATGCACTTAAACCCTCTCCACCCCCCCCAATAATCACCTCCTGTGAGTAACCCCCACTAATTCTTCACAAGTCAGACACCCTCCAAGTAAAATCCCCACATTTATTGAAAAATCCCCCCAAATCGTGGTATAACTTGGGTTTTCCTAATCCACTTATAGGGAACCTTGTGAGACATCTACTCATCATTTTATCCATCGTTCTTCCAGTCTGATTGTTGAGTTATCAGTATATCAGGGTGAAATCCAAAGTTTTTAAGAAATAATACTGATTGATATTTCAATAATGATTTTACACATTCCACATTCCAAAAAGTTTATACCAAATGATTTTTTAAAATATTTTCTTATTTCAGAAAATGAAATTGAAATTGAACTACTAAAAATGACGGATCATTATACTGATGAACTATTCCAAACTTCTTTAGACAACAGTACTAAATTAATTTTCCCTGTTTCTCGGTTACTTGTTGATCCAGAAAGATTCGTTGATGACTCTGAAGAACCCATGAGTGAAAAAGGTATGGGTTGCATTTATGAGAAAACCCATAAAGGAGAACCCTTAAAGCACTGTGGGGATGATAAACAATTATTGATAGATCAATATTATATTCCCCATCACCACAAATTAAATTTATTAGTTGCTGAAAGTTTAGAAAAAGGAAACCAAGCACTTATCATTGACTGTCACAGTTTCCCTAAATTTCCTCTACCTTACGAGGTAGATCAATCTAAAGATAGACCAGAAATTTGTATAGGCACAGATGATTTTCACACTCCATCTGAACTTAGTAGAAAGATTATTTCTGAATTTTCAAAAGAAGATTTTATAGTAGATTCAAATCGTCCATTTTCTGGATCAATTGTTCCTTCTGAACATTATCAGAATAGTAAAAATGTTTATTCAGTTATGATAGAAGTGCGTAGAGATCTTTACATGGATGAAAATACTGGATTAAAGAATGATAATTTTAATGAATTAAAAAATAAAATAAAAAAAATTCTGAATGATCTTGATGAGTTAAAAATATAGATGAGGGGAAGAAGTGGATATTTAATAAATATAAATTCCAGAAATACTAAGAATTACAAAGGTTTTGGAATACATATTCAGATAGGATTTGATGAGATGGAACTGAAATAAATTTTAAAAAAAGAATAAAGATTTAATGTGATGGGATATGTGGAAAAAATATTGAGAGCAACTAAAAGTGGTAAAAAGTGATCTTCAATTCAATGATGCGTTAGTTCATCTTAGTTTGTCTGATAAGGTTCTTGAAAAGGTTATAAAGGGTTTAAAACCAAAAGAACCTGAGAAAAGAGAACCGAGTTTTGAGGCATTGGTTAAGATTATTACGGGACAGCAACTTTCAGGTTCTGCCGCCTCAACAATTTTCAATCGTTTGAAAGAATTATTTGACAATAAAGAAATAACTCCTCAACTGATAAACAATTCAGATCCGCGAAAGATTCTAAAATGCGGATTATCACATGCTAAATCTAAATATATCCTAAACTTGGCAGATCAATTTTTAGATAATCCAAATTTTCTTGATGAGATACAAAAAAATAATCCTAAAGATATAATTGAGTTATTACAGAAGTTCAAAGGTATCGGTATATGGAGTGCCAGTATCTTTGCTCTATTTTACCTTCACCATCCAGATATATTCGTATGGGGAGATGTTTCAATACAGAAAGCAATGAAATTACTTTATACTGAGGGTGGAAATTTAGGAAAAGATCGAATTATAAAAATATCAGATAATTGGAAACCATATAAAAGTTCAGCATGCCTTGTATTATGGAAATGGTTAGATGAAGGGGCATCAAAATATTCTTGAGAATGATTTTGAGTGATTAAATTTTTTTTAAATATAATTTCTTTCTTTCAAAAAGTATTTTAATTCATTATTTATAGAAGGGAATTCATCATTTACACTATTTCTCAAATTATTTAATACTTTATTACCAACCAATCCAGAATATTTCCCTCTTAATGCCTTTTCCCACCATTTCTCTAAATCTGTCCATGTAACTATTGATTGAATTTTTGATTTCCAACCAATTTGATTAAGTAACGAAAGAATAGTTTTTGCTTCAACATCTTTACATACGATAACAATTCGATCTGCTGATATTTGATCTACAACTCCTTGTGCGAGTTCTTCTGATAAACTCAAGTGCTTAATTTGAATTGCAAGACCAAAACTTGCCCACATGTCTAAACCTCTATCTGCGGCATTAGTAACCCCTGCACGAAAAATCTTTGCTGGAATATTTGAGGAAAGATTATTTTTATTTAAATTTAATATTTTTTCTGTGAAATCCTCAAATTCATCTAATATATCTAAATTATTTTTATTAACATTTATTTTAATTGTAACATCTAGCAATTCTACTAATGCTGAAAAAATTGCATATACTACTATCTCATAGATTTTATCAATACTTCTTTTTAGACCAGGATCATTCCAGAACAAAGCAAGAAATTCATCTAATTTAAATTTATCTATTCCATTATCTTTGCAGTATGCAATACTTGCTGCCAATTGTGAAAATCTATCCTCAAACTTAGAGTATATATATTTTTCAACAGATCCATTTTCTTTTCGATTAGTATCTCCTAGTTTAAATATTATATTTGGTGTTAATGCATTTTCATCGAAAAGATTATCCTGAAACTTTGCTGATGATGTAGAAGTTCTTCCTACTAATTTTTTTGAGACAATATCTCGCCATTTTTTTGATTTTGTTCTATAGGATTCAAGATTTGAAAGATCTATATCTTGAAAAATTCGATCTCTATATAAAATTTCTGCAATTTGTATAGGTTTATATAAATGGACACGACTTTTTTTAATCAATGTATCTAGTTTAAATTTTTCTTCTGTCTCTTTTTCTTCAAACATCAATTTAAGTTTAACGATAGTTGTTCTTTAATCCCTACAAATCTTTTTTTTTCATTTAAAGACAATAGTAAGTTTTGGGCAATAAGTTTTATTACAGGAACAGATACAGAATTTCCTGCGAATTTCCTGACATGAGTATATGACTTAGTAATTTTAAAATTTTCAGGAAAACCTTGTAATCTAAGCATCTCTCTAGATGTTAATCTTCTTTCTCCATTCACTACCAAATAATTATAACTACCACCTGCCCTTAAAGCACAAGAATAAGGTAAGACAGAAATATTACCTCCAATATTTTCATGCCATATTGATGGAAAGAATGGTTCAGACTTTAGACTATCAAAACGCTTGTTCTTTATTCTTTCAGAAAGAAAATAACTATTATCTACATTATTCTTTGCGATTAATAATTCTTCCAGAGGTTTATAGTATCCCAACTTTTTAGGATATCTAAAATCAATATTATCTTTAAATCCAACAATATAGATTCGTTCTCTTTTCTGTGGCAAACCATAGTCTAGCGTATTAAGAATTTTATCATATACTGTATAACCTAAATTATTTAATCTGTCCTTTATTACTTTATAGGTATTTCCACTATCATGCGTTTTTAATCTTTTAACATTTTCCAATAAAAATGCTTTTGGCATTTTCTTTTCAATTATTTTTTCAATATTAAAAAATAAAGTCCCTCTGGTATCAAGGAAACCTTTCCCTTTTCCAGCAATACTAAATGCTTGACAAGGAAAACCTGCCAATAAAATATCATGATCCGGGATATCTTGAGGATCAATCAAATTAATATCTCCAAATGGTTCTTCACCAAAATTATCTTCATACATTTTTCTAGCATTAGGATCTATTTCTGAAGAGAAAACACATTCACAATCATATTCTTCAAATCCAAGTCTTATCCCACCTATACCAGCAAATAAATCAATTATTTTATATTTTTTTAACATTTTAACAATAGTCTCTTTTATAAGATAATATTAGATATAGAATCAGATACTACAATTCTTTGCAAGTTCCAACGTAGAATTTTCACTTACACCAATTTTGAGTTAAGAATATATTTTTCTCCTTCGTCTATTTCTTTCTTCCTTCTTCTTAAAATCAATCTCCTATAAGACAACCATCTGCATCTATAAAATCGCACGGAGGAACCACGCACACCCACTTTTGAGAACAATCTCTTTTTGGTTTGGATTGAGAAACTAACGATTCATTGTATAAAGGTGGATTTGATACTTTGACTATTGGTTTTTTCTCCACCATCACTTTTTCTTCTTTGATGGTTGGAGGTTCTTCCTTCACTTCAATACATTTGGGGCAAAATCCAGTATCTATTTCAATACTGCAACCCGATGGTGCAATGCACACTTGTTTTGCAAGAATTGAAATAGGAATGAACAGTATTAGTGATAGTAAGAATTTCATATTTTCCTCCGTTTCCTGTTTCGTTCTTCTTTTTTCATTAAAACAATATCATCCAGTATTCTTTGGACGGTGTTATGAGAAACAACCAAGTTGTGTTCATCTTCCAGCCGTCTTGAAATAGTCCTGAATGACAATGGTTGATGTGTCTTTCTATCAATCATCTTCCTGTAAGAAACAACTATCTTGGCAAGTTCTGGATGTTTCTCAGACAATCTTTTTTTACCAGCACATTTCCCATTACCATTCCTGTCAATGATTCCTTTTGACTTATTGAGTTTAGATTTCCTATCTCTGGCACCTTTCAATTTTAGAACGAGATTAGATTTCTCAAACTGACTTATCACACCAAGCACTTGTCTTATCATTGTTGATGTTGGAGTGTCCTCTATGAAACTGTCTGGACTTGATACTGAAATCAACTTGTATCCAAGATTTGAAAGATACTGAAAACCAGTTTCCATAATTATTAAATCTCTTGAAAGTCTGTCGGCAGACTCAAAGACTATTGTATCAATGGAATTATCTTCACAATAATTCAACATTTCCATAAATGATGGACGGTTTAGAACATCAAGTGTTCCTGAGACACCTCTATCATAAAATTCTTGAACCACATTCAATCCTTTTGACTGAGTGTAAGAAAATACTGAGTGGTGTTGTCTTTTTCTGGAATCTTTATCCGATCCGATATTGACAGCAGAACTGGTTCTGTAATAAGCACATACATTCTTATCCATATTACCCCATTTAATTGAAATTGATGGTTACTTGTTTATAACCATAATATCAGTAATTGCAAAGTATTGTCAAGTTATTTGTTTCAATATCTAAAAAAAATGAAACATTAAATCTGGCAAATAAGCATTAAATGAGCATCAAATAAGAATAGAAAGTGAGCAGAATAGGAAAAATGAGGGTTTTTGAAAAAAAAGATTCTGTCTAAATGACAGCCGTAATTATTTTGGGGGGATTTATTTTGTTTTTTTGAACTGAACCAGTTGGATTTCTTTTAGCAGATGATTCTTGGCAAACATCTTCTCAATCTCAGTATTGAGTTTCTTTTCGTTTGAATGACGATTCTTTTCTATTAGAACCGATAAGTTAAATTGATATAAATCTTTCATTAGAATTTCACTTTGAGTAATCAGCAGGAACTTTGGGGGATGTTTTATTAGCAAATCCATATCTTCCAGAATTAACACCAGTAGTGATTCTGGAAAGTGAGTTCAGAGTGTTTGGATGGATTGAACCATTCTTATTGAATGTCTTTCTTACATCTTTGACAAATTGAATCACTTCTTTGGCAGTTTCAATTTCATCTTCATCTCTTTTTGAATCTGTTGCAATTTTCCTAGCAACTTCTTCGGCATCATCAATGAGTTCTTCTACTTCATCCTTTGACATTCCTTTTTCATTGAGTTTCCTAATTTTCCTAGTGTTGAGAATATTGTTTCTTTCCAACCCTAGTTTTTTGTAAGTTGAATTGATAATAACATCCATATATTGTTCTTTGGAGATCATTGAACTAACTCCATATCATTGCATCGGGCAAATATTTGCGAAGCACCATATTGTGAATACGATTTCTTGGTAGGTGATACTTCTCCATCATTGTTTGAAGCATACTTGAAACATCTTCATCATAATAAACGGAAGATTTGATTTTCTTATCAGTTGATTTCTTTTTCATAATTTGAATTCCTTATTGTTTTGTTATTTCTTCTGTTGTTTCTGTAAATAATCCTGAAGCAATAATTCCTTTTGAGAATAGTCCTTCACCTTCATCTTCCAATGCAAGATTGAGAATGAGCAATGATGCAAGTGCATTACATTGATTAGACAACATATCAATCTTACTATTGGTGTCTGTCTCTGACTTTACACTTTTGGAAGTGTTAATCACTCTTCTTTTAAGAAGTAGGGCAATCCCTTTGATGGCACCGACTGTCCTTCTTCCTTCAAAAACTAAATCATCATTATTTTTCATATTCAAATCTCCATCAGCCGTAAAGAATTTTCTAAGTTGATTAAGTGTTTTCATCTTCTATCTTCTTTACTGAGATAAGTTCTGATTGTCTCCAATAGGCATTCTTGTTTATGAATGATTGGAAAACATTCTGAAATTTCTTTGAATTATGAAATGTATGATTTGGTGAGGCACTTAAAGAAACTTCATATACTACGATTTCGTTATTCAAAATATAGTTCTCTTCTGGATGATTATTTGATTATCTGATTATCAAACAGAAATCGGCAGACTGTCTAACACACCAACTACCGTTTATATTACTTATATTTATAAGGGGTTTTTACTTCACAATGGGGGTAAAAATGGAATTATCCTTTGTCTAACTAACCAATTACTCTTTCCCTTCGGGAACTTCACAATCACTTCGTGATTGTTCAGTAGTTCCAATTCTTTTCTTATCCTTCTTCTTTTCTTAACGACTTACAGTCTATATAGTGATTCCAAGAATTGAACTTCCATAAGAAGTAATTGGAAGTATTTAAGGGAACAGGGAATGGCGGGCATTTAGATTGACGAAAACCCTGCGAAAACCTCTAACAGTTTTATTGTAATACTCTTTCAACAAAGGAATGAAAATATCATTTAAATCAGATTGCATTTGCAGAAGAGAATAAGAATTTTTCTTTCTTGGTTTTGCAGCCGTATCATATTTAAAATCTTTGAATTTATCTTTAATAGTCTTTTTAGATTTCTGTCTCCTCTTATCCATAGCATCTATTCCATAAGGGTCTTTATCTTTTGAATGTTCCTTACTCATAAGTTCTGTTGCATCTACACCATTGGTTAGATTAGGAATGAAATATTTGTTAGGACTTACTTTGGTTACAATCTTTTTCCAGGCGGTTGCAATAATAGATTTCATTTCATCTATCGGCATTGGATTAGTAGTTCCAATTTGAAGATGGCAATGTGGGTGGAATCCATTATCTTCACTCCAACTGATCTCATATTCTGTCTTTACATATAATCTATATTTTGATGGGAACAACTCTTTTGAAAATGAACGAGATTCTTTGAGTTTTTGGATTGAATTTTTCAGAACCCATTGGAGATGTTTAAGGGAGGACTTTTGATTATGTCGTAAATTGAAAGTCATCAAAACATTCTTTCCTCCGGCATCCAACAACCTTTGACGATAAGGACTCATTTCATTAACCACTTGTTGTTCTCTTAAATGATTACAGATAGGACAATGATTAACATAATGGCATCTCTTTAATCTCTTTGACTTGTATGGATTGGGAAGATCTTTCTCTAACTTGTTAATCCATTCTTTGGAACACTTGACTATCTCTGGTTGGGTTATTATCTCCTGTTCCACCATTGACTGATGAATGTCGTATATGTGTTGGGGGATTGGGTCAGTTGATTGTGTATCCATTTTGTCAGAGTTGGTTCTTATGTGTCAATTGGACAGCGAAAAATGAATATTTTTTAATTGTTATATTTTGATTCTAACTTACCAAAAATCTCTACAACAATGTCATTCATACATTGAAAAAGAATATCTCTACAAGGATCGTCTTTAATTTTCTCAACTACCCACTTTGAGTCATCCTCTGTGAGTTCAAATTTTCCATTCTCAAGGTTGTATCTTTCGTCAAGGTAATCGTAATAAGAAACATAGAAATTCTTATATGATTCGTTCAATCTTTCAAGATGTGTCATTTTATACCTAATTATTGAATTTTTTAGTTTATTGCAGCCGTAAAGATTTTAATTTTGAAATTTCTTTATCGTGTTGGCATATTTTTTTTGAAGATGTTAGAGGGAGGTAAGGAAATTCCCAATCGGGTCTTTTGAAATCAATTTCGCATTTCTCAATATTTCCTTCCTCATAACTTGATACATCTCCAAAAACTCCTTCATAAGCATCTAAAGAATAACCCACATTCTTTGACTTTATCCACCTGTTAATGTCTGGTATTGAATGACGAGAATTAAATTCTCCCTCATAGTGATAGCAGTCTTCAGATTCGGATTCCCAATATTCCATTTCAGCATAACAGGTAGTGATTCCTTCTTCGTTGTAAGGGTTGTGTGTATGTGTCTTCCGTAGTTGATGTTGGTTTGGCATTGTCATAATGTTCCTTCTCTTCTAAAATGATTATTAAAGTTCTTTTCTTGATGATTATCTGATTATCTGATTATCAAACACTTCTTTTTCAAGTGTTATAATATATATAATCATTTTTTTCACATACTCGTAGGCAGGGCAAAATATATGAAGAATAATCAAATAATCAAATAATCACTCCATAGTTGTCTTATCAACTGTTTTAATTTTTACATCAGTAATCTTATACCATCGTTCTTGACTACCAGCAGAACCTTTCAACCATCTTCTATCTGTGAGGGTTCTACCTTTTTTAGCATTATCTGGGTTGTAATCGTATTCTGGTTTCATATCAATGAATGTCCAAAATGATTCTCTAAACTTTTTTACATCCCAAATGGCAGGGTCTAATTCATTATTCTCAGAAATGAATTTTTTGTATAATTTCAATTCAGAAATTCCATCAAAATGGTAGTTTTTTTCCAGCCGTTCTTTTTTACACCAATCTTCCATCCATCGAGTAACTTCACCACTACCACCTACCCCTTCAATAGTAAGATTCAATAATTTCTTTGCGTATGTGTTGTTTGGTGATTCAACCAACCCTTTCTGAAAATATTCTTGGACACACCTGAATCCGTATGAATAGAACTGATTCCAATCCTTTTTAGTCATAGTCCATTCTTCAAGAAGGTCTTTACCAATATGTCGTTTATCCGAAACTGACTCACCTATTTCGTTCATGAAATTCCAATAATTCCCAAATTCAACTACATGTTGTCTTCTTCTGTGTGAAGTTCCCACTCCTGGCACTACATAATTTGTTGTTACTCCAAATTTTGGTTTCCTATCAGCAGGAATCATCATTATATCTTTTCCCTTCCTTTCAATTTCCATTTCTCCTGTAATGAAAGAAAACAATGTTTGAAATTTGAATGTTGGAATTACATCATCAATACAAACAAATTTTGTATCTACATCCACATTTGAAAACTGAAATCTACCTCCTTCTTCCATGTTTTGTCTAAATCTATCACCAGCAACTTCCACAAGTGGTTTGTAATGTTTGACGGATTTCATCACAAGTGATTTACCATTACCTCCATTTGGTTTATCGGGTTCGGCATCAGCATCAATATGATAAACACACTTAGAAACATCTGGTGTGTTATGAGTATGAATCATGAAACCATATCCTGTTCTCATACCAAGATAATGGTCTTTTCTTAGGTCATAATTCTTTCTCCAATCGTCATGATTCTTGTCTGGATTTTTATATTTCATGGCATTTTCACAAAATTTCTCAAACAACCCCTTTGAGTCATCATATTTTATATCTTTGTCAATAATTGAAGATTCCCAAATACTACCTTTCCCTTTTAACTCACTCATTGGCAACATTTTAATTGAATCCTTCGTAATTCTGACAACTCCATTTTTGAAGATAATGTGAGCAACATTTCTTTTATTATTAAATAATCGTAGTTTCTTTGTATCTGTAAATCCTTTTTCACTATAAATTTCTAAATCTTTCAAAATAGAGGATTTCAGTTTAGAAGTTGAATAACTTTGAAATTTTGAAAGCATATCGTCTTTACCACATTGAAATTCATCACTTCCAATATGTCCAAAAACATTTCCGTTTTTAAATTCATCATCAGCCGTATTCTCAAAGTAATTTCTTATCCAAGATTTGATTGAAACTTCATCATAAACTTTCAATATTCCATTATCATCTTTGAAAAATGACTTATCACTTGTTCTCTTATCATTGACTTGGAATTGTCCGAATCCTACATCCAATAGAAATTTTCTGAGGAGGTAATCGTTGATTGTTACAGCAGATTTTGATTGTTTCCAAAAGGCACGACTTTTTTTCATAATGTATATCCGTATATGTGTTTGGTAAAAATAAAAAACCTCTGGGACTTAATTTTTTCTGCGAGAAATTTTTTGAGAATCTTACATCACTTTTTTATTTTGAGAAATCCTATAGCAAATTACCTATGAAAAAGGTGATATGTAAATCACTGTGTTCCTAAATCCTATACCCCCTCAAGTCCTTCTGTTAAAGCACCTCTTAGCATCCTCAAATAGGGTCTATTTTGAAGTGTTCTTCTTGTTGTGAGTAGTAAGACACAAATATTTTCTTTACAGTAGGCAAAGTGGCACGAAATGGCACCAAGTGGCAAGAAATGGCATCAAAACAAGGATTCTTTTATAACGGAATTGGTTTATCCGTAATCTTTCTTTGAAGAATTTTTACCTGTTCAGTTAATCCTTCTACTCTACTTTCAATTGTTTGAAAAAGTCCTTCTACCTCTGGTAAATCTTGGCATCCTAAATTCTTTAATTTCCGATAAACACCAGAGAGAATTTTATGTGTATCACCACGAATAATATCTAAATCTTGTTCATCAATAAAATCTATTCTCCCCCTCTTCATAAATTCTTCTGCAGTAGTAGATTCTTTTTCCATATCAAATCTCCTTTCTTATTGGGTTTTCTCATATACATCCATCATTTCTTCTATCATCTCTCCCATCGTAATACCTTTTTCCTCTGACAATATTTTTAGATGTTTCTTTCCATCAGTGGTCATCTCTGTAGACACTTTTTCGTAATCTGTAATATAACTATCCAGTACATCCCCCATTGTTTGTTCTTCATTCATCTCACCAATACCAACCATTCTCATCTTGTTTATTTCTGCGGGCATTTTATCAATATCAAAGGGAGGATCGCAGTTTTTCAATACCTTCCTTATCATCCTCACGCACCCGGCAATATAATTTCTATCACTTGGAGTTGTAGCGAATGTGATGCGACAGTTCCTATCTGGGTGTTTAAAAATGATGTGATTTTTTTGACTTAAAAACACAAATCCTAAACCCTCAATATACTTTACAATCTTCTTGGTCTGTTTTCTGTGTTTTCCAGTAGGAGTGAAGGATTTCTTACCTCCCTTTGATCCTACTTGTGGTTTTGGTCTGTGATCCATAAATCTCCTTTTTTATTTTGAGTATGCAGCCGTATTT
>Ga0209501_10004030_pt1 | contig 14372 bp, 15 predicted proteins | sample ArcticOcean_MG_C_4_FD_187434 | JGI IMG/M metagenome (GOLD analysis project Ga0209501, IMG submission 187434) | Marine microbial communities from western Arctic Ocean - ArcticOcean_MG_CB4_134 (SPAdes) (version 2) | ecosystem: Environmental > Aquatic > Marine > Oceanic | place: Arctic Ocean...
TTAAACAAAGCGCTAATTTATGAGTGAGAAACCAAGGGGATGGTTAGGTCGATTACGTAACGGGTTAGGAAAATCATCGGACCGATTAGTTGATGGAATTAGTAATATATTTTCTGATCGACCAATAGATGCAAAGACACTAGAAGAGCTTGAGGATCTCCTCATTTCTTCAGATTTAGGGGTGGGTACTGCGAGAAAACTTATAGAAAAAATATCTAAACTTCGCTTTACACCGGACCTCATAACTTCTGAAATTCGCACAGCATTAGCCAATGCTATTGTAGAAATTTTAGATCCAGTCGCCCGATCCTTAGACCAATTGACCAAGCCATCAAAAGGCCCTCAAGTTATTTTGGTGGTTGGCACAAACGGTACTGGTAAAACAACTACTATCGGGAAACTAGCACAAAGATTTAAAGAAGAAAAAAAATCGGTGGTACTAGCTGCTGGAGATACTTTTCGTGCAGCAGCTATTGAACAATTAAAGCTTTGGGGAGAAAAAACTGATGCAACCGTAATCTCCCAGAATACAGGCACCGATCCAGCAGCAGTTGCCTATGAGGCTCTAGAGTATGCAATAGCGGAGAAAAAAGATGTTCTTTTGATAGACACAGCAGGTCGCCTCCATAATAAAGAAAATTTAATGAATGAATTAAAAAAAGTTATACGTGTATTGCGCAAGATTGATGAAGATGTTCCCCAAGAGATTTTGTTGATTCTTGATGCTACTACCGGACAAAATGCTCACGTTCAGGTTGAAACGTTTAAAAAATTAATTAATATTAGCGGGTTGGTTATAACTAAACTGGATGGGTCAGCTAAAGGTGGTGTAATCGTTGCTTTGGCCGACCGTTTTTCTCTACCTATATTTGCCATAGGAGTTGGCGAAGAAGCAGATGACCTTCATCCTTTCACTGCACAAAGTTTTGCAGATAGCTTGCTTGAACTGTCAAGGTAGAATAAATTTTACAAATGCCCTTATAAAAGATAATTACTGATTGCCTATTATGAAACCTTGGTTAAAATTAGCTACAGAAGCAGGACCACTAACAATATTTTTTATTACTAATGGTCGGGGTGGACTACCTGAATTTAGAAGTCTTTGGCTAGCAAACAATGCAGTTGTGAACAATCAGCAAGCGCTTTTCGAAGCAACTGGGGTTTTCATGATAGCCACTATTATAGCTCTCATAACCGGTTGGCTGCTAGAGAAAAGACTACCAACTATGCCGCTAATTAGTGGTTTTTTTGTAATCATATTTGGAGGTTTAACTTTAGTTCTAGCAGACGAAACTTTCATAAAGTTTAAACCAACTCTAGTGAACAGCTTATTTGCAGTTATTTTACTAGGTGGTCTAATATTTAAACGCTCCTTACTAAAGCCTTTGTTTGGATCAGCATTTCAGCTAACTGAAAACGGTTGGAGAACTTTAACGCTGCGCTGGGGATTTTTTTTCATACTTCTTGCTATTGTGAATGAAGTGGTTTGGCGTAATTTTTCAACTGATTTCTGGGTTTCGTTCAAGCTTTTCGGCGTTTTACCACTGACGATTTTATTTGCTGCGGCTCAAACTCCTTTAATATTGCATCAACAAGATAATACAAAAAATGACATTAAAGAAACTAAAAGCTAATCAGATTTAGTGTTTGCTAACTTAATTAATTGTGCATAATTCAATATTATAGAAAAAATTTGAGGAAATAATAATGTCAGATCTTTCATCAATTAAAGGCCAGGTGGCCGCTGTTTCAGGCGGTGCTGCAGGCATAGGCCTATCATGTGCCAAACGTTTTGCAGCCGAAGGAGCTAAGGTTGTTATCATTGACCGAGACCAAAAAAATGGTGAAGACGGCACCACATTGATCGAACAGAATGGCGGCGAAGCAGTTTTTGTGTGTGGTGACTGTACATCAGACACAGACATGGATGACGCTGTTGCCACGATTGTAGAAAAATGGGGGCGTCTAGATATATTGGTCAATTGCGCCGGTGGATTTCATTCAGTGCCCCCCATCGAAGATCTTGATGCTGCTGCCTGGCGAGCTGGAATAGACTGGAACCTGTCGGGAGTATATATGCCCATGCGTTCGGCCATCCCAGTTATGAAAAGTAACAAATATGGCCGCATCGTCAACATAGGCTCAGCTTCTGGTCGCACCGGTGCCGCCATTGCCGCTGTTGATTATTCCGCGGCCAAAGCAGCTGTTGCTGGATTATCAAGGCGAGCAGCGGTCGAGCTGGCACCCTTCGGAATTACAGTGAATACTATCTCTCCAGGAACAGTTATGACGCCTCGTATAGCAGTATTACACAAAGAACGAATGGCGGCCATCGAAGCATCAATACCAGTTGGACGTCTTGGATCATCAGAAGAAATTGCCCACGCTGTCTGGTATCTAGCAACTCCTGGTGCATCATTCACAACAGGGGCGACGTTTGATATTAATGGCGGCCAATGGATAGGCTAAACACTTAATGAAAAGCGCTTATATTGACGGAAAATATTAATAATTACTTATTATGTCTTTAGTAAACCCTAAACATCCCTTGTTGGGCTAGTAACGAGGATTTAAAGATGAAAGTATATTTTGCCCCACAATCACGTGCAGTTCGCACAGTCTGGCTGCTAGAAGAAATTGGTCTAAACTATCAGCTCGAGCGGTTTACCCTTGGTCAGAAGGAGATGCGTGGTCCGGAATATGCTAAAGTAAACCCGAACGGGCGGGTGCCAACATTAATAGATGATGACGTAACAATCTCAGAAAGCACGGCAATAGCTCAATATCTAGGCGCAAAATATGCACCCGAACTCACTGCCGGTCCCAAAGATAAAAACTTCGCAATGTATTTACAATGGTTACACTATGCAGAAGGTATGATTATGCCTCCTATCAACAATTATGTAGTTGAAACAATCCTATTGAGCCCAGAGCGCAGAAATGATGAGATTGCTGCCCGCTCCATGAAACTTCTTAACCGCACATTAGGCGCCGTGGAGACACACATGCAGGGCCGCGACTTCATTGCAGGTAACTTTAATATTTGTGATACCATAACAGGCCACGCCGTTATTATATCCCGCCGTTTAGGAGCTGATTTTAGTAATTCTCCTAACCTATCTGCTTATGCTGATCGACTTGAGGGTAGAGAAGCCTTCCAGGCCGCCGACTCCGCATGAAGGCTCGTGTAATCGATACTGGAACAAAGGAACTATTATGTTCTGTTGAAAATAATGTTGCGACCGTTTCCTTTAACCGAGCTGAACAACGTAATGCACTAGGAGATATTGTAACCCCAGCTCTACGTAAAACCTTACTAAAGTTAGGGACTGATGGCGATGTCCGTGTAATCGTTATTACAGGTGTAGGAAAAGCCTTTTGCGCGGGCGGCGATATCAAAGGTATGGGTAATAGAGGCAACATGTCCGATGATCGTACGCTTGATGAAAAAATTAGCGATCTGCGGCACCGTCAGAATACCCTAACGCTGCGTCTATATGAGCTACCAAAACCTACAATCGCCGCCCTTCCTGGAGCAGCTGCAGGTGCTGGTATGTCCATAGCACTAGCCTGTGATATACGTATAGGAACCAAAAACGCCTTCTATGCCTCGGGGTATGGCTTGGTAGGACTTTCAGGTGACTACGGAGGCTCTTGGCAACTCACAAAGCTTGTTGGACCCGCAAAGGCAAAAGAAATATACTATACCGGCCGAAGGATACACGCAGATGAAGCGTTGCAACTTGGCCTTCTAAACGAGGTAGTTGAACAAGATTACTTACAAACACGTACAAAAGAACTAGCTATCCAGATAGCAAAAGGTCCACCGATAGCTATCCGATACATGAAAGAAAATATAAATCAAGCAACGCAAGCCGACTTCAAAGAATGCCTAGACTGGGAAGCCGATAGATTAGTCAGAGCCGCCCAAACCAACGACCATAAAGAAGCAGTAAGGGCATTCATTGAAAAGCGAGATCCTATTTTCAAAGGAAATTGAAGAAGGTTATCCTCAAATTTTTAGGGACATGTATGTATTCTGGATCCAGAAAATACGTTAAATTATTGATCAATTATTTATAATTGACCCCAAACTCCATAACTCTGGCCCGTATAAAAAAAATTGTAACCTCTTATTAAAACTACTACATATAATAACGGACATAATTAAACTCATGATGTCTCACCTAATATAATTGGAGATTAAAAATGGCTAAGACTTTAATACGTAGACCTAAAAACAAAAAGAAAGATGGGTCTTGGAGTGAAGTCAGAGAGGGAATGCGTATTGATTGGGATGTGCCAATAACAATGGATGATGGACTTGTTTTACGTGCCAATGTTTACAGACCAATTAAAAAAGGCACCTATCCAGTTATTTTATCTCATGGACCCTACGCAAAAGACCTCGCTATTCAAGACGGATACCCGAGCGTTTGGGAACATTTTTCAGCAGATCATCCGGAAGCTATTGCGGGCTCAACAAATATTCATCAGAGTTGGGAGGTTGTTGATCCCGAACAGTGGGTGCCCGATAACTATATTTGTATACGTGTAGATTCCCGAGGAGCCGGCCGATCCCCAGGGTTTATTGATCATTGGTCGCCTCGCGAGACAACGGATTTCAAAGATTGTATTGAATGGGCTGGGGAGCAGTCCTGGTCAAATGGAAAAGTTGGTCTCGCCGGGATATCTTATTATGCTGTAAATCAGTGGCAGGTAGCTGCATTAAGACCTAAGCATCTAGCTGCAATGTGTGTTTGGGAAGGGTTTAGTGATTTTTACCGGGAGATGTCCCACCATGGAGGTATTCATACTACTTTCATTAGTAATTGGTATAATCTACAAATTAAAACGGTACAGCATGGGGTTGGAAAGCGTGGTCATAAAAGCCGAATTACTGGAGAACTCGTAGCTGGACCAACAACGCTTTCGGATGAACAGCTGAAAAAAAATCGAACTAATTTAGGCCAAGATTATAAATCGCACCCTCTTGATGATCAATACTATTCTGCTCGAAATGCTGATTTTTCTAAAATAGAAGTACCGCTACTGTCAGCTACAAGTTGGGCTGGTCAACCTCTTCATCCGCGTGGAAATTATGTTGGTTATTTAGAGTCTGGCTCAAAGCAAAAGTGGTTAGAATGCCATGGCCTGGAGCATTGGACCCATTTTTACACTCCTTACGGCCGTGATCTTCAAAAACAGTTCTTTGGTTACTTTCTGAAGGGTGAGAAAAACGGTTGGAATAAGAAGCCAAAGGTCATGCTAAATGTACGCCGGCCGGGTGAAAAATTTACTCCTCGTGGTGAGAGTGAATGGCCTCTTAAACGCACCAAGTGGAGCAAGTTCTATTTAAACACAGAGAAAATGACTCTCGACAAGGGGAAGGATAAGAAAAATCATAAGTCTACATATAAGGGGATGAGTTCAGACGGTGTCACCTTTATGATGTCTCCTATGACAAGTGATTTTGAAATTTGCGGTCCCATTGCTACTAAACTATTTGTTTCCTCTGACACTATTGATGCAGATATGTTTTTAGTTCTGCGAATGTTTTCGCCAGACTTAACCGAAGTTACTTTTCAGGGAACGGTTGATCCTCATACGCCCATTGCGCAGGGATGGTTGCGCGCCTCGCATCGTAAACTAGATAAGAAGAAGTCGAAGCCTTATTGGCCCTGGCATACACATGACGAAAAGCAACCGCTTAAACCAGGTCAAATTTACGAACTAGATATCGATTTACATCCGACTGGAGTGGTTATACCAGCTGGGTACAGGTTAGCGCTTACGGTTCGTGGAAAAGACTATGTTTGGCCAGGTGCAAAATCACAGGATGAACAATTTACGTTATCAAATTTTGCTAAACCCCTGACTGGTTGTGGTCCATTCCTTCATGAAGAGCCACGTGACAGACCGAAAACTGTGTTTGATGGTAAAGTAACATTGCATACAGGTAAGTCTTATGGAGCTTGGCTTATGCTGCCTATTATTCCACCTAAATAATCACGACCAAACAGCGATCCCATTTTACAGAGTATTATTCAATCGTAGAATAATTCATGCGTATATATATATTTACTAATTAATAAATTATTTTTCTAGAATTCTTTTGCCATCTTTATAAGTAGCTTTGTATGTTAATCGTCCATTTTTATTATACCATTCCCACGAGCCATTCGGTTGGTCATTCTTATAGTTTGCCTTTAGTGATAACTGCCCATTTTCGTGATAAGATTTGGATATACCCTCTCGCTTTCCTTGTTCGTATATTGCTTTTATCAAAAAACCATTTTTGTTAATCCCACTCACAGCTCCAGTAAAAGGGACGTGACTGAATTTTTTGTATGTTATTCCATTAGTTTTAACTATATCTTTTGGCGATATGCTATCTGCCTGGACATTTAAAAAATTGACATAAAATATTATTGTAAGAAATATGAATACAAGTTTTTTCATAAAATAAATTATCTTAAATATATTTTTATTAATGCCGATAGGTCGGGTCTAATTTATCAAGAATTCGTTGTAGCGCTGTAAAATGTCTGTGAGCTAGTTTAGGTTTTTCTAAAACATTCTGTTGTCGTGTATTTTGTCGGACTTGTTCTGATAAGTTTCGAAGATTTTTACCTTGTGATTTTGCTAATACCTGCACCATCGCTGCACGTTCAAGGTAGTAAAGGTCGTTAAACGCATCTGCTACTGTTGGCCCCGTCACTATGATCCCGTGGCTTGCCATAAAGAGAATAGATTTATCACCAATCTGGTGTGCAATTCTATTCCCTTCGTCATTATCTAAAACAAGTCCAGTGTAATTATCATCGTAAGCAATTTTTCCGTCAAATAAGAGAGCATTTTGCTCCACCATTTCAAGTCTGCCATTTTCTAATAGGGTAATTGATGTTGCGTAAGGCATATGTGTGTGTAAGACGCAAACGGCGTTTGGCGTTTCTAGATGTATTCTACTATGAATAAAGAATGCAGTATCTTCTACTTCATTATCTCCCTCTAATATTTCACCTTTTTCATTACATAAAACCAAAGAAGATGCAGTGATTTCTGACCAATGCCAACCGTAGGGATTAATTAAAAAACGATTTCCACGCATAATCCCATCGTTATCAGGAACAGAAAGGGAAAAATGATTGTCTACTCCCTCGTGTAAATTTAGCCTTGCCGCCCATCGAAGAGCACAAGCTAGGTCAATCCTATTTTGTTTTAGATTAGAGTTCATAATTTCTGTATTCCATTTTAGCTAATACCTAACTACTTTTGAGAGATATTGTAAGTATCTGTAAATCTAAATTATAAATATTTTGAATTTAGCTTGCCTATCCATATAAGTTATTAAGGAATCTAGCATTAGATGGCAGATGTATTGTTAGACGAGTAGAGATCTCAGTAAATCAGCATTTGAGGGATCTGACTTAAGTTCGCCACGTTCAATTTGATGGGCAATTTCTACTAGTTTAGAGTTAATCGGAGCTACGCCCCCAAGTTTAGCTTGTTCTTGGACAACAAGGCCATTGATGTCATCGACTTCGGCTCGTCGACCCTTTATCCAGTCTTGCAACGTTGTCACTTTGGTGTCGGGTAGTGTCCAGTTACTTAGAACTTTATCAAGAAGAACTGTCGCATAATGGTCCGGATCATTTTCCTCGATACGCTTGTCTCCGAAAATTGGAACGAGGTCATAGCCGAGTGCTAGTCCTGTTCTGATTGCCTCTTTTCCTGCAGCTTTCATAACTTCTTGTATGCCTGGTAATTTGACTGCCTCAGCAAGTGGAAGGTTTAGAATGGAGGATGGAAGAAACTCTGACGAATTTACGACTAGCTTCATCCACTTTGCAGATCGTATGTCCTGTCGGATCTCAACTATACCAGCATGACGTAAAACACTGGCCACTTCTTCCTCCCGGCCATAAGTGGAACTATCATAAGCGCCTATACCGAACCAGGTTCCAGTTGGTCCCGTCTGACGCCCTATAACTCCAGGTTCAAACATAAATGCTGCGACTTCAATCACTGCGCCAATAGTGCGTTCAGCACCCATGATAGATGCGATATCATCCATCGTCATACCATTTTGTAAACCAACAACCAGTCCTTTCTGAGCAACCAGTGGTTTAATTAATTCACATGCCCATCGAGTATCGTAGGCTTTAACGCAGATAAAGACGAGGTCAAATAAATTTTGTAGCGTGGCTACCTCGCACACATGAATTACGTCGGGCTTTGTGGTTAATGTTTCTTCTGGCATTTCTACTTTTAGACCGTTGGCACGCATAGCCTCGACATGGGCTGGCCACTGCTCAATAAATGTAACATCAAGTCCAGCACGGATCATATCCGATCCAAAGGCTGCTCCATTAGCTCCTGTCCCCACAACTGCAATTTTCTTTACAGTCATTAATCTATCCTTTGTTAATAGTTATTTAATCAGCTGGTATGGACTTAGGAATTGAGACAAATTTAAAAAAAAGTCTCGCAGATAACTAAGTAAAAGTTAAGTGTCCGGAAGTTATTAAAATAGGGGACTACAGATTATGTATATTCCAAGTAATAAGAGGCAGATAAAAAATACATGCCTAAAATGTACCTCCGATAATTTTTTTCTTATCTGTTGCCCAAGAATCATTCCTACGATTGCCGGTATCAACGCAAAGCCGGACAATATACTTATCTCAGTCGTCAGTAAATTATTGCTTTGTAAAGCAAAAGTTAGTGCAAGTGTTGATAAGGTAAAGAGTATCCCCATCGCTTGGATAAGCATATCTCTGGGCAGCCCAATTGCCTGTAGAAACATAACTCCAGGCACAACAAATGAACCAGTTAGTCCTGTTAGGATCCCATTGATTGACCCTGCTAATGGACTAATTCTGAGTTCTTGACGCCTATCTAGGATAAACTGAAAACCCACCAAGCTGATAGCAGAGTAAAACACTAAAAGAATGCCAAGAAGTGAAGAAAGAAAATATAGATTAAAATGTAATAACCCGATAGCCCCTATAAATACTGTTGCTGAGGCAAATGTAAAGAATATCCATAGTCGCTTTATTATAATTTTACCGTGACCCCCAACAATTGCTTGCCAAAAATTAGTAACAAAAGATGGAATAATTAGGAGACCCATGGCTTCTTGTAGTCCAATTGTCATGGTTAAAAGACCAAGGCTAACGATTGCTAAACCAAGGCCAATTACCCCTTTTACGGTACCTGCAATAAGGAATGTTGCGATAATTGTTATAATGGTAAAAGTGTCAAACATCTAAAATATATAAGGTTTGCATGTATTGATTGCTCATTTAACTTTGTTAAGTTTTGAAAAGCTATTATAATTCAATCTACTAAATCGTATTTAATATATTGTCTTTGTTAAGTATAAACTACCTCGTTAGTGCACGTTTTCGTGTGTATTAATAAAAGATATAATTGGGAGTTGTAGTATGGATCAGACAAGCATAGGAAAAAATTCGTTATCGATGGACAAGGATGACTTAGAATCTTCCTATGTACCATCTCTCCAACTTACGGAAGGTCAGTCGGCACCTATAGCGGCAAATGGTGGTTTGTCCTTCATGTCATTTGAAAAAGATGGAGACGCAGGGACTTCTGCGGCTATTGAGGCAGCTTTGACCCAGGTTGCAGAGGGGCAGGGAAAACAGGTTGTTGACATGATCGAGAGTTCTCCGCCAGGCCCTATTGAAACTAAGTGGGGTATAGGTTTTCGAGACTACGATGAGTGTGTAGAATATATCCGAGCGAATAACATTGGATCTTCTAAAGATGCAATGGCTTTGCCATTGTCTTACACAGTTTTTGAGCAGCCTACCTATTCCATTGTTCCTTCAAATTCGCTGTGGAATGATTCAAATCGGTTAACGGAAACTGAATTACTGCGTAAAAACGAAGATGAAAACAGGCTTCGAAATCTTTATTTCCCCCAGGTGTTGCGCGATGCTCGTAACATAGGAAAGTACTACCCTGGTCTATCTCCAAATAGTGCTGAATGTATGGATCGACTAGGACTGTCTTGTGCGCGTCTAGATTCAAAATGTGATGATTTTTATAATTCTGAAGAAGTCGAGCGTATATTTTATCCTGAAATAGAGCAGTTGCTTTTAGATTTCTTTCCAGAAGCTACTGATGCACTAGTGTTTAACCACGATATCTTTGACAAAGACTATAAGGGTGATAGGACCGAAAATCAAGAATCTAAAAACCCAGGTGTGAATGCTAATTACGTTAATCTTGTTCATAATGACCTAAACGACAATAGCGGTCGGGTGAGGTGTCGTGAGTTACTAACCAGAAACCTTAGAAACTTTGGAAGAGAGCAGCACTACACTGAAGCAGAGGCCGACGCTAAGATGTCGCGAAGGTTTGTATCAATCAACCTTGCTAAACCTATGGAGACGGTGGAGCAATTTCCTTTTGTGCTTTGTGCTTGGCCTTCTTTTTCTGAACAGCCATATATTAATAACTATCGCATCTATGATGACCGAGTGGGAGAGACAACTCGTTTCACTTATAGCCCGGATCATGAGTGGTACTGGTTTCCTAGGCAAACCCCGAATGAAGTCTCGATGCTTAAGTGCTACGACTCTGTTTTAGATGGGTCAGTTTCGCGTTGGTCATTTCATAGTGCATGTATTGATCCGACAGTCCCAATAGATGCTCCTTGTCGCAAGAACGTAGTAGTGCGTGCATATGTTTTCTTTTAAGTAAATTATTAATATCTTATTTTTAATCATAAATATAACAAAGGTTTATTAACATAAGTTAATTTTATACTTAATGTAAGGTATGAGTTAGGATGACAGATATTATACTAACTTACCGTTTCTGTAGGTTCTTTTGCTGCCTAACTGACCTTCATCGTCATAGTATTCATATGGGCCATTTAACTCGCCATCTTTGTAACTTTTTTTTACAAAAAATCCATCTTCATCTTTACCTTCGACCTTACCTGTTATGGGAACATCAGTGAATTTTATGTACTTGAGTCCATTTCTTTCTACTAAATCTTCTATAGATACTTTGGGGGTTTGTTCGTTTAATTTTTCATATATAAATCCAAGTTGTTTTGTAATGTGATTGCTAGCGTAAAGAAGCAATACTATCTGTCCTAATACTATCCATTCAAACAAACCCATTTTAATATTCCTTCTTGTAAATCACTCATTAGGTTAGGGATCGAAACGTTTATTATAAATGCCTTAAGAATGCATTTATTAAAATAAGATGATATATATATGCGTAATATCTTCGGCAACAGCTAGGTGTCTTAGATGTTACAAGTTATTAGCTCTTGGGTAGTGCTTTTTCGCAGATTTCACGAGCACGTTTGTTAGCTTTTTTGATATCTATAGAGAGACCCTCTCGAAACGCTAGAAGAGCTGGAGTCTGTCGTGATTCATGGGTTATATAGCCAAAAGGTCGGTAGGGTCCGGGTAGTCGAAATGGTAATATGGAATAGATGGTTGATTCAACTAGGCTACCTGCTACTAGATCAGGAAGAACGGTCAGCATATCGGAGTTTTCCATGACTGCCTGCATGGCTTCTGCTGAATTACTCTCAAATGAAGGCACGTCAATATAGTCAACTCCAACCGCCGTAAGTGCCAATCTTGTGTCTCGATTTAGTAGGCTTTCTCTGCCATGAGTAATCCACCGTGCCTGAGATAACATGTCCGGCGTAATTATTTTCTTAGAAAGCAATGGATGACCTGCACGACAAACGATTACATTTTCCCCTTTTGTCAAACGCTCGACAATTAGATTTGCAATTCCTTCAATGACATCAACTGGTGCCATAATCAAATCGAGAGTTCCTTCTACTAGTTGTTTCAGAAGTGAAGGTCCGTAGTCATTCTGCAGAATAATGCGGATATCGGGATGTAGCTCAAGCCATGACGCGATAAAACCTGATGCTACGCTTTGGCTATGAAAAGGAGGTGCTCCGATTCTTAGTTCGCCTTGTTCGCCTGATGAAACCCTGCTGGCAATCTGTAAAACCTGATTGGTCGAAGTGCGGATAGATCGACCATAGTTCGCAAGTTCGGCACCGACAGTAGTTGGTGTTACGGGATTTCTTCGTGATTCGAAAAGAGGTGTACCTAGTAGTGCCTCCAGATTACTAGCCATTCGGCTTAGAGCAGGTTGACTAGTGTTCAAGTGGTCTGCTGCGGCCGTGAATGAACCATGATCTATAATTTCAGTGAACTGAATGAGGTGTTTAGGATCTATTATCATATCATTATGATATGTATATATAAGCAATTATATATTTTCAATCTAATTCGCTTGGTATAGTCTAGTTATGTTAATACCGTGGAATCGGTTCTATAAAAACTAAGGGAGGAAAAGATGCGTCTTATGTCACGCCTTACGCTCGGGTCTGTAATGTTAGTTGCGGTTTTGTCGCTACCAGGTATTGCTCATGCGAAAACACGTGTTCTGGTCAACTGTTTTTGGCCACCCCAACACTACGTATGTACTAAGATTTTACCAACCTGGGGTAAGTGGGTTAAAGAAGCGACCGAAGGTCGTGTTTCTATTCAGATACCTCCGAAGTCGCTGGCATCACCACCTGAACAATGGGGTTCAGTGGAGAAGGGTATTGCTGACGCTGCTGTACAGTTTAACGGTTTCGTAGCAAACCGAGTTGCTGGACCGCTTGTAGCAATGCAGCCGTTCGTTGCTAGCGCAGATGCGCCTGCAATGTCACAGGCACTTTGGGAGACTTACCAAAAGCATTTTCCCAATGAATACAAAGGTGTTCATGCCCTTTCAATGTGGGTAATAACACCGGCTGAGGTATATAGCCAAAATGATACACCAATCAATTCCATTGACGATTTAAAATCTCGTAAGATATGGGCTTTACCTGGTACTGTTGCCAACTTAATGAAGAAGGTTGGAGTTGGCGTGGTTGCCGGCCCTGCGGTCCAAGCAAATGAGGTAATATCACGTGGTGTAGTTGATGGCCATATCGGCCTGAGTCCAGTTTCAATTGCAGCTTTCCAACTTGCACCATATACGAAGTCTATGACTAGATTTAAAACACGAATTTATTCGACAAGTTTCTCTTTTGTCATAAATGAAAAGAAGTGGGCAGAAATTTCATCAGCTGATCAGAAATCAATTATGGCTGTTAGTGGTCCAAAATTCGGACGCATGGCGGCTGAATTCTGGGTCAAAGGCGACAAGGCTGCGTTTAAGAAGTTCAGTTCGGAATGGGATATTAAAGTTTATGACGCCAATCCGGCCTTTGAGCAGTCACTTAAGGACCAATCAAAGTTTCTTACCGAACGCTGGATCAAAAAAGCCAATGGCAAGGGTATTGATGGTCAGGCTACTTATGACTTTTATGTTCGACGCGTTGGAGAACTTTCAAAGTTTTAGGTTATTAAACTTTAAGTGAACTTTAACTTGGGAGAGTACGATATGCAGTCCGTCGCACGCGCCGTACTGCCTCGTATTCTCTCGGTTCTCGAAAACATTTCTGCTGTCCTATTATTTCTAATGATGGGCTTAACGTTTATTGACGTTATAGGACGATATTTCTTTACAGCGCCGATCTTTGGTGCTGCGGAAATGATCCAATTTCTACTGGCCATGACAATTTTTGGAGGGCTCAGTCTTGTTAATGCACGTGATAGCCATATTACAGTGGAGCTGTTTGAACCGTGGCTACAACGTCGTATTCCTCGACTTCAACCTTTAATGGTTCAAGCATTTTCGGTTGTAGTGATGGGGATTATAGCCTGGCAGCTAACGAAATTCGCTATCGAGGCTCATCAGATTGGTAGTTTTACCGTTGTACTAGAATGGCCGCTTGTTGTAGTGGCTGGGAGCGTCGCTGGACTTTCGGTAGTTAGCCTAGTTGCACAAATACTGGGTTTGTTTATAGCGAATAAATCTGGCTTTCTAGGCGAAAATGGAGACTCTTGGTGAGTACGGCCCTGATAGGGTTTGGAACTCTACTTCTGCTATGTTTCTTTGGGTTTCGCGTAGGGTTTGCTACATTATTTGTAGGACTTGTTGGTTTCGCATTTCAGCGTGGCTGGTCGCCCGCACTGTCCATGACAGGCCAGCAAATTATGGATGATGCGATGTCTTATAATTTAAGCGTCATCCCCTTATTCATATTGATGGGAGTGTTTATCTATCGGGCCGACATTTCTCGTGATCTTTATACTGCAGCGTATTCCGGTTTGGGCCGGTTCCGCGGAGGATTGGCTCTTTCAACTGTTGTAGCCTGTGCTGGTTTTTCTGCCGTTTCGGGATCATCTGTAGCCACAGCAGCAACTATGACCCGTGTAGCTATGCCACCAATGAGAAAGTATAACTATCACGATAGCCTA
>Ga0209501_10004038_pt1 | contig 14354 bp, 12 predicted proteins | sample ArcticOcean_MG_C_4_FD_187434 | JGI IMG/M metagenome (GOLD analysis project Ga0209501, IMG submission 187434) | Marine microbial communities from western Arctic Ocean - ArcticOcean_MG_CB4_134 (SPAdes) (version 2) | ecosystem: Environmental > Aquatic > Marine > Oceanic | place: Arctic Ocean...
GTTGTATTTAAGCTGGACGACAGTGGGGCCGGCCGTCTTCGGGTCGAGCAGGATGAAGCCCGCCGGATCTTGCTGAACCTCCACTGGCGTTAGGCCTCCCGAGGGGCCCAGCACCACAGCTTCCCATCCGGGCAGTGCAAACTCTCGGACGAGAATCGCGTCAGCCGGTCCCAGATCCGCGCGAATCTCAGCGAATGTCGAATCATGCCAGTCCAAGACTATGGTTTCCGGACGCCCCGCCCAACTCACGTACGCTTCGAGTCCTTCGACGTCGTGCGGCCCGCGAATTGGCTTGAGGTCTCGCCAGAGCTGCCGCGACACGAGAACTGCCTGCGCCGGGTTGGGGTAGGGGATTCTGTAGACGCACCATTCGCCCTCTTGTTGCACGCATTCGAGGACGGGATGAAACTTCTCCCAATCCATGCTGATCAGGTATTCAACGGCATGGGCCCGCAGCCACAGGAGCGATTCCCTGGTCCGGTTGGGCGACTGAACCATGCGGTCAATCGCTTCGCGGTTCGGCTGCACGGGAGCTTGCGCGGAAACCGGCCCGCGGACACGCGGCCCGCGGACACGCGGCGCTGTGGAGGCAGCGGAGTTCGCCCGGACCCAAGCCACCGCGGCCTCGGGCATCGCCGGCGGCTGGTAGACCAGCACAGGGTAGATAGCGAAACTCCACAGGGACGGCACGACGAACAAGGCGGTGCAGGTGAGCTGCAACAGGCTTAGTTTGACCAGACCGAGCTTGACCGAATTGGAATTCGCGAGATTGAACTTGCCGAGGCCGATTCGCTGAACCCGCTTCCAATAAGTGATCCCGAGCAACACGGCCAATTCCAGCACCGCTAGAAAGTCCAGATCAGTGACCGAGCCGGGCATGGTTCCGATCAGCAAAACCGCGCTGCAGACCAGCAAGCCAAGTCGGGTCCATTTGAACCCGCGACGCAGGCCGTCGGCGGCGAGCGCGCTGGCTAGAATCAGTGTCCAAAACAGGAGCCGGGGACCGTCAGGCTGGCCGTAGAGACAAGACACCCTGGAGGGAGCCACCGCGAAGGTCAGCGCCCCCCATAGCGCGGTTGCGGAACTGGGCTGAAAGCGGCGCACAATCCAGTAGAGACAAAGTGATCCCACGAGGTAAGCGAGGACCGCGACGACCAAATAGGCCTGTTCAGCGCCGAGTCCTGTCACGGCTGCGACCACAGCCACGAGCGCTGGCATCAAGGTAGAACTCATCGAGGATGGCACAGGAGTCCAGAACCGGAGCATGTGCTCGGCGGCCTGGATCGTCAGCTGTGCCGTGCTGTCGGGACCGTAGAGCATTTGGCGATTTCAGTTGGCCGGAATTTCAGTTGGCCGCGATCTCAATTGGCGGAAATTTCAATCGGCACGGGCGGGAAATTGCGGCTTCCCACTCGAATATTCAACTGCTGGAGACCGGCCTCGAGTTGTTCCGGTACGACAAGATTCAGCTCGTAGCGGCGAGGCAGCGGGTCCACGGCGAATGCGTCAATTTTTGGGACGGGTTTACCGCTGACATCCGCTTCAACGAGTTGCAAAAGCTCTTCCACCGAAGAGACGCCGACTTCCTCGATGTTGACCTTGATTGTTCGGCTTGCGACGTTGAGCTGGGAAAGCAGGTTCACTCCGTCGCTGACGCCCAGAAGTGTCGGCACCCAGGGCCCCGGGCCGATGACCCGCATTGGGGCTTGGTTCGAGACGAGCCGGCCCGAAAGCCGGAGGCTGACCGGGACGATTCCTGAACGCACTCCCGGCGGCAGGTAGAAGTTGACCTGCGTGGGGCCTCTCCAGACATGCTTCCCGATGAACGACGGGGCGGTCATGTCGCCGTCGACATCCACGGCCAGCGAGTTCAGGTCCGCAGTTTCGTCCAGCTCGTCGAGCCCGATGACCCACAGCGACGCGCTGGCATAGCGTCCCGAATGGGGCACGACGGCATCAGCCGTCATCGTATTCGTGACTTGCACGATGCGGGCGAGCGCTGTTTGCGACGCGGCAGCAGCAGCGGAGACGGCTTTGGGCTTTCGCGCCGTGAACCACAAATACTGCGTGTCAAATCCGTCCATTGCGAGTAGTTGCAAGTTCTGGCCGGCGGCGAAATGTGCAAGTTCCTCGGGGCGAAAGCTGACGCCCTGCCAAGTGTCGGCCGAGCCGTCCTTGGCCGAATCTCGCGCCACTTGCGGAACCGCGCCTCGCAGCGACCATCCATTGCGGGGCGGGTGAGCGTTCGCCTGTTCCTCGACCGGCAAACCGCTCACTTGGAATTTAAGCAAGCCGCCCTTCTTCAGCACGCGGCAGGCTTCGCGGAGATAACTCCAAACAACCTCTTTGTCAGGTATGTGCTGAAAGACGGCGTAGGAGTAGCAGAAGTCAATCGACTCGTTGGCGAATTCCGAAAGATCCGCCCCGGTGTTTTGCAGGGCGACGGCGTTGCTGGCGGCGGCCAAATTCTCACGCGCTAGCGCAATCATCTCGCCCGAAACGTCGACACCGGCGATTCGGCCGAAGACCTCGCTGAGCGGCAGCATCAGCCGTCCGGGGCCGCAACCGATCTCCAGCGCGCTGAGCTTGGCGAAGTCCGTGCCTGGGGGGAACCGCCGCAGCTCGTCCTTCAGAGCGCGCAGCACGTCGGCAGCGGAGGCAAAAAATTCCTCGCGGCTCTGCTTGCGGCGGCCGAACGCCACATAGTATTGCGCGTCTTCGCGGGCCCGGCGGTCCCAGTCGTCGCGCATCGAATGGCTCAGCTGTGGTTCACTCTCCACGGAAGACTCAGCGTATCTCAATGCCGGGCCCGTGCGCTGCCACCGATTGAGAATTCCGATTCAGAGCCCCGGCCGCAAGGGAGCGGACGGCCGCCATTTGATGAAACCAATCGTGAAAACGAAATCGCGGTGGTCGCGCTGAAGAGACGCACTGAGAAATACCGGTTGGCGCTACAGTGGGGTTATGGCGAAACGGGAGGTCCTCATTCTCGGTGGCGGATTCGGAGGAGTCTACGCCGCTATGTATCTCGAGAAGGCGCTGCGGCCCGAAGAAGTCTCCATCTCCCTGGTGAACCGTGAGAACTATTTCGTCTACCAGCCTTTGTTGCCCGAGGTGGTTTCCGGGGCCATAGGAATCACCGACATCGTATCTCCGATCCGCCGGCTCTGTCCCCGGACCAGGCTGATTATGCGCGACGTCCAGGAGATTGACCTGGAGAAGCGAACCGTTACCGTCAGTCCCGGCTTCCGCCCCCGAACCATGGTGATTCCTTTTGACCACCTGGTCATCGGCCTGGGGGGAATTACGAATTTCTACGGGATGCCGGGAATGATCGAACACGCGAAACCGTTCCGCTCGCTCTCGGATGCGATAGCGGTTCGAAACCACGTCGTCCATGTGCTCGAAGAGGCGGACGTCGAAACGGACCCGGAACTGCGCCGAAAACTCCTGACGTTCGTGGTGGCCGGAGGCGGTTTCTCCGGCGTGGAGGTGATCGCGGAACTCAATGACTTTGTCCGCGCGATAGCCCGGATTTATCCCCACATACGGCCGGAAGAAATTCGCTGCGTCCTTGTCCATTCCGGCGATCGTATCCTGCCCGAAATGGTCGAAGGCCTGGCTATGTTCGCAAGCAAGCTTCTGACAAAACGCGGTGTCGAGGTTTGGTTGAAGGACCGGCTGGCCGGCGCCACGTCGGAAAAGGCCATGCTCAAGTCAGGAAAGGAGATTCCGTCCAAGACCATCATTTCGACCGTGCCGTCGGCTCCCGCCCCCGTGCTCCAAAATCTGGATTGCCCGAAGGAGAAGGGGCGACTGCTGGCCGACACGCAGCTCCAGTTGAAGGACCATGAAGGCCGGGTGTGGGTCTTGGGAGACTGTGCGTCCATCAAGACCGAGTCGGGAACTCGGGTGCCGCCAACCGCGCAACACGCGACGCGCGAGGCGAAGACGGTTGCGGTCAATATTGCGGCCGCTATCCACGGCGGCAAGCGAGCCGTCTTTCAGTTCGAGGGGCTGGGGAAACTAGGTTCGCTTGGACATCATTCCGCTGTCGCGGAGATTTTCGGCGTGCATGTCTCCGGGTTCCTGGCTTGGCTGATATGGCGTAGTGTTTACCTGCTGAAGATGCCCGGGGTCCGTCAAAAGGTGCGGGTCGCCTCGGGCTGGTTCATTAATTTATTATTCCCCTCCGATCTTGTTCAATTGAAAGTCGGCTCGCCCGCCGGGATCGTTGCACAGCACATCGAGCCGGGAGAGATCGTATTCAATCAGGGAGATTTGGGGGATAGTGTCTACGTCATTCGAAACGGAGAATGTGAAGTCCTGCGCGAGACAAATGGCAAGCAAACCCAGATTGCACAGCTCGGCAGCGGGGACTACTTCGGAGAGATGGCGGTTTTGAGTGATCTCACGAGAGGCGCGACGGTGAGAGCGGTGAAAGCCACTAACGTACTCGTCATCCCAAAGGACCAGTTCGAACTTCTCAAAGAGAATGTGCCGGTTTTCGAGCAGTTTTTCCGCGAGCTTGCCGAGAGCCGGGCCGCGGGACCGAATGGCTCGGCCGCGGGTGTGTTGTAGCCCAATCAAAATGTCCCCTTGCGCGCCCAATAGAAATGTCCCCTCTGGATCAGGTTCGTGGTCGGCCCCTTCGCCTAGCAGGCATTTCTCACCGGCTGACGGGCCAAGTACATGACAGGCCCGCCATTACTTGGTTGCGCTTGCTCGCCGTGCTCAACGGACTGTGAGAGTACGCCTGCGCCCGTCAAGCGGCGCGCGCCTCGTACTGACACGCCTCACATGCACTTTGCCTCGCCACCCGATGAGAAATGCGGGCTAGCAGGCTGATGATGGCGGCGGCGACGGACCCGTCAAGTGTCCGCGAAGCCAAGCCTACGGGCCCTCCCCCGTCGTTCCAGTTTTGGGACAACACGCGGCAGAAAAACTCTCCTCGGGGCTGATGAGCGGGTTTTCTGAGAGCCCGAAGAAAGCGGTCGAGGTGAACTAAAATGTGCCGGTCGGGTGGGGTTACGTCACGATCGGCGTCACAATCGGCTGTTTCGGGCGAGGAGCAGGCTCGTAACCTGCTGAAAACATTGGTGGGCGGTCCGAGACTCGAACTCGGGACCTCCTGCTTGTAAGTTCGGACGACCAGGGTGCATGGGGGTGCATGTCGTTGAATTCAGGGGCTCGACGGCTTCGGGATGGTGCACGGAGACGCATGGAAGCGCACTGAATAGTTACAGAGATAGTTACATTCCCCGAAGGACGCCAGACCAAGTTTAAGAGCATGCCTTTGAGCAGCACTGTCATCCACCGGCGCGTTGTTTCGACACAGAAATTCGGGCGATTGGAAACCGCCCTGGCTGTAAATCTTGCAGGCGCAGCTTGGGTGGAGTGCAGGACGGCTAACCGCAGCGTCCCGCTCAGTTGATTTCGATCGGTTCTCTGCGTGCTCTTTGCAGGGTCTCGGCGGGTAGCTTGCCGAAATCCTCGATGCTTTCCACGGCCAGTTGACTCAAGCGGGCTAGGGGTACTTCGCGTTTACGCGCAAGGATCTGGTCGGCGATCATAACGGCGGATTGTTCAAATATCCAGCCTGAGTCCATGTACGAATATTCTTGACGGTCGTGCAGTGCCTCAGCAGTAGCCGCGATGAAGTCACCGAGCGTGGCATCCTCCAGGTTCAAATCATCGAGATCGACGAGGAACAGGCTCCACATACTTCCGGGGTGGATCCCGCTGCTGCGCAGGATCTTGGAAAAGGCGAACTCATTCGGGCAGCGTTTGGTCATCGGTGAACGGCCCTACGCGATAGGAAGTCTGCACAATGTCGAGCTGAGTCCCTCGATCTTAGGGGCTGAACAAGACAGCAACAGCCAGTCGGGGCTTGGCCTCCCAGTGTAAACCTCGCAGTGGCTCCAGCTCAGTCATTTGGAGCCGTCGGTGCCGCCTCGTCGGATTCCTGTGGGCGAACGTCAATGACTCTCAACCCCGGTCCGTCTAGTAGCGGCCCGCCGATCATGCCCTCGATCGCTCTTTTCTTCTCAAGGGTGATGAAAATGGGCGGGGGCGCGTAGGGCTGCTCCACCTCCGCCGGCTTGCGACGTGCTCGCAGCAACCGACTTCTTCACCGTTGAAGTCTGGACCCGTTCGGGTCTGGTTCGAGTTGTTGTGTTGTTCGTGATCGAGTTATCAACGAGACGTGTCGAGATTGCTGGGATCTGCAAACAGCCTGATGGAGCCTGGATGACGCAGATCAGCCGTAATCTGACCGATGCCTCTGATGGTTTTTTGGTCGGCAAGCGCTATTTGATTCACGATCGAGATCCTCTGTTCACGGCGGAGTTTCGAGAGACGCTGGCCTCGGCTGGAGTGGAAGTCGTGAGGCTGCTGCCGCGGTCACCGAATTTGAACGCATACGCGGAGCGCTTCGTGCGCAGCATCAAGGAATCGTGTTTAAACCGCATGATTCTGTTCGGAGAACGGTCATTGCGCCGGACGATCGAGGAATTCGTGGCGCATTATCATTTCGAGCGCAATCATCAAGGCCTCGACAATCAGCTTGTGTTTCCGGATCGAACCGAATCGCGGCCAAGCGCGCCGATCGAATGTCGGCGGCGTTTGGGAGGGATGTTGAAGTACTATCATCGACAGGCAGCTTGAGATGTTCTGGCGCCGGAAGAGGATGACCGAGGTAGGCCGCTCGGCGATTGTCGTGACTCCGACTCAGCCGTTTTTGGATTGGCTGCAGTCGGTAGACCCGACCAGTATGGAGTTAACCCTGGCCGATCTCGGTATCGAGCCCACGATCTACCTGATTCCCGAATGTGAGACGCCGGAGGATGTGGCCGATTGCTTGCGGGGTATTCGACGAGATCTTTCAGAACCAGTTGGACGGCTGGTATCGAGTACGCGAAACGTGGCCAACGAATCGAAGCTATGAAATGTTCTGTCGCTGGTTTGACTACAGCTTCCACTCGGTACTGCTGGATTTGGGCTGAACGGTGCGACTCAAACCGGGTTATTGGGTTCGTTCCAGTTTATGGACACTACGGGTGCCGCAAACCTGGGTGATCGATGGTCCCGCCGCCGATCTGGCCTGGTCTCATCCCTGGGTCAAGGGATCGCTAGAGCGCGCAGCGCGTCCCGATCCGAAGGCAGCGGGTCCTCGCCACGCTCCGCGCCGTTGATTTGCAAAACGTAAGCGAGTACGTCGAGGTACAACTGATCCTCGAGCGAGTCCGGGTTTGGGGGAGGCATCTTCTTCACGCGCTCGAACAGCGCCAGCACCGACTTGCCGGACCACTTCTGAGCGAAGTACTCGCCCGCCAGCGGCGTGCCATAGGCGCCGTTCGTCAGATTGCCTCCATGGCAGACGGCGCAATGGACGCCGTACGCTGCCTTCCCAGCTTCGGCCTGCGCTGCCGTAATGTGGGCCGGCGGTCCTGTCGCCATCCCGGGCTGCGACGACGCCGATTGCTCCGGCTCAACCTTCATCATCTTGACCGGCTCGATCGGCCTATCGGACTCGCCTTCGTAGGTAAAGGCCAGTATCGCTCCCGGGTTCTCCATCACCCGGGTCGTCCCGCCGCCGATCGCATCGGCCAATCCCGCGAAATCGACCGCAACGTAAATGGTGCGGCGGTCTGGGCTAACCGTCGTGTCGCGAAAACGGTCTTCGGACTGGACGTGTCTTGTGATCGGCCCCGACACCTCCTGTCCCTTCGCATCCAGCGGTACGCTGTAGAGCGATCCGCGCTTCAGGCCCGAGACCAAAAGAACCTTCTCCCATCCCAGAATTCCCGTGTCTCCCGCCTCGTAGTACTCGATGCTCGAGGGCCCGATCGTCGGCCAGCAGATGAAGTGGATACCGCCGCAGGACGGGTCTTCGAAGTTGCCGTCCGGCGCGGTGAACAGCGAGGCGATGGGCTCGATAAAGGGCTCGTCGTAGTCCGCCTCCTTCGCCGAAGGAACGGAAGCCGGAATGCGCGTGAAATCGTAAGTCAACTCCTGGCAGGGCGTTCTCGCCTGGGCCCAGTTCGCGTAGACGTAGAACTGGTCGTCTTGCTTGCCGGCGACGTGCGGCCAGCCGTAGTTGCCGCCCGACTTGATGACGTTGACCTCGTCATCGGTGTGCGGACCGTGCTCGGCAGCGTACAGCGTGCCGTCGGGTGCGAAATCGATGCCCTGCGTGTTGCGGTGTCCGAAGCTGTAGACATGGCTAACCACGCCCGCGAGACGGGGGTTCTTCCGCGGGATCGAGCCGTCCAAGTTGATGCGCAGCGTCTTGCCGACGTATTGCGAGAAGTCGCCGGCCTTGACCCCCGCTTTGGTCGGCAAGCGCTGAGCCGCGATCTCCAGACAGAAATTGCCTAGTTGGTTGTGCCCCTGGTCGCCGAGCGTCAGATAGAGCTTCCGGTCAGGACCGAACTTCAAGCGTCCCCCGTTGTGGTCGTTGCCCGCCGGCAAGCCAGTGATGACGTCCACAGGAGCGACGAGTTTTTGCGACGCCGCATCGTAGCGGAACCGCACGACCTTCATATACAGGTAACGATAGGCAGGCGCGGAGAAGACCGAGTTGGGGTCGGCCCCGAGCGCACGGTCGTTGTAGGTATAAGTGACGTAGACGTAATCGCGACCCTTGCCCTTGAGCAAATCGCGGTGGAAGGCTAGGCCGAGCAGCCCCTCCTGTCCACCGGGCGCGGAAACCTCGTCGATAAAGACCGCCTCGTTTCGCTCCCCGCTCTCGGGATCGACCCGCACGACGCGCTTGCCGCTGCGCTCAGTCGTCCACAGCATGCCGTCCGGACCCCACTCCACCTCCCACGGGTTCTCAAGACCGGCGACGACGAGGCGCTTTGAAAACTTCTTCGAGCCCCTTAGCGAATCAGCCTCGTAGTCCTGTGCTCGGGAGGATCCGGGGACTCCGAAGGCGGCTAGCGAAGCTGCAGCCAGACCAACCACGAGGCGCTTCTTCATAGGGACGTACCTTCCAGTATATGCCACGGGGATGGGCGGTTAAGAACCTCCGCGTCCCAGTCGATCAGACGGAATCGAGCCCGGAGAGCCTGAAGATCCTCGGCTACCGTTTTATGCCGAATCACGTCCTGGTCGTCGCCGTCACCCCGCGGGGCAACTCGTTCGCCAGGGACCACGGAGGCACGCACTACGACTAGGCGATCTAACCCAACGAACGTCGCAAGCGCATTGATGGAGAAAGGAGCGGTATCACCGTCGCGTTCGACGGTTACGCGGGCGCCGGACGAGTGCTCGAAGTCGCGGAAAATGATTCCGTTTTCCGAGCCACGGGTCCCGAGCGATGACCCAGAATCGAAATCTGTCCACGACATTGATGATCTCGCGCGGTCGACGATTAGGCGGGTCGACGCGGAAGTTACGCAACTAACGGCCGCCGGAACGAACCCCACTGTATCAAACTGACGGTTTACTCACGATGACGCTCCGATCTCACCGAGACCTGAACAACACCCAGACGACGATGTAGACAAGTACGCCGTACTGCACCACTCGGCCAGTTCCATTAGAACATGGAAGTACTCAGTTGTTCCCAGGGCACTCAGGCTGAGCCGCTAAGTCCTGAGTAATGGCCCAGCGTAGAGTGAGCACAGTCTGTCAGTAGACGGTTTGTCCGTTTCAGGCCGACCCACTGCCGTTGAGGGCGTGTCTTACAAACTCCAACTGCAAACTCTACAGTGGAAATTAGGTTAGCCACGAGTGTGGGAGTCTCTGGGGCCCCTTTGCCCAGCCTTTTCTTGACACAGGAATCGAAGTCCCGCCCATCGAGCGAAGTGTAATCGCCGGAGCGAAACTAGACCACATGGCGGCCGTTTGAGGCCGCTGGTGGCGGAGCAAAACTAGACCGCCTGAAGCGGTGCATAAAACATTTGTGAGGCGTTTTGTGGCACACCGGAAGGATGTATCGAGTGGAGCTATATGCTCAGGTGCGACGCAGTGTTTTTGTCGAAGGGATGAGCGAAAGGGAGGCGGCCAAGCGATTCGGCTTGGCGCGAGAGACGGTGCGCAAGATGCTGCGCTACGCCGTTCCGCCGGGCTATCGGCGGCGCCAACCGGTGCGGCGGCCGAAGCTCGATCCCTTTAGCGGCATCATCGATCAGATCCTAAAGGACGATCAAGACCGACCGAAAAAGCAACATCACACCGCCAAACGTATCTTCGACCGTTTGTGCGACGAGTACGACTTCACCGGCGGCTACACGATCGTCAAGGACTACGTTCGCGAGCAGAAGCTGGGCGGACAAGAGATGTTCGTGCCGCTGGTACATCCGCCGGGGGACGCCCAGGCCGACTTCGGCGAAGCGCTGGTCGTCATCAACGGCGTGCAACGCAAGGCGCACTACTTGGTTGTCGATTTGCCGCATAGCGATGACGCTTTCGTGAAAGCTTTTCCGGCCGAGACCACGGAAGCCTTTTGCGAAGGGCACAATGCAGCGTTTCGTTACTTTGGTGGCGTGCCCGGCAGCATCGTCTACGACAACACGAGCTTGGCGGTGGCGCGGATCCTCGGCGACGGTACGCGCAAGCGCACGCGAGTGTTCAGCGAACTGCGGTCGCACTATTTATTCGCCGATCGTTTCGGGCGACCGGGCAAAGGCAACGACAAGGGCAAGGTGGAAGGGCTTGTCGGCTATGCGCGACGGAATTTCATGGTGCCGATTCCGAGGTTTGAAAGCTGGGAAGCCTGGAACGAACAGCTCGAAGCCCAGTGCCTGAAGAATCGCGAGCGGCGCTTGCGGGGGCACAAGGAAACGATTGATGAACGTTTCGAGCGTGACCGCCAGGCATTGTTGAAGTTGCCGCCCACGCCCTATGACGCCTGCGACAAACGCACCACGCGGGTGACGTCGCTGTCGCTGGTGCGCTACCGCACCAACGACTACTCGGTGCCGACACGCTACGGCCACCGCCAGGTGTTGCTGAAAGGCTACGTCGATGAAGTCGTGATCTGTTGTGGCAGTGAAGAGATCGCGCGCCACCGGCGCAGTTACGAACGCGAAGAGTTGATCTTCGATCCGCTGCATTACTTGGCGCTGCTGGAACGCAAGACGAATGCGCTCGATCAAGCGGCCCCGTTGGTCGGCTGGGAACTGCCCGAAGAGTTCGCGCGCTTGAGAGGCTTGCTCGAAGCGCGGCTAGGCAAGCCGGGCAAGCGCGAGTACGTGCAGGTGTTGCGACTACTGGAGGACTTCCGATTCGAGGACGTTGCCGCAGCCGTGCGCCAAGCCTGCGAGTTGGGAACGATCGGCTTCGATGCCGTCAAGCACTTCGTGTTGTGCCGCATCGAGCAACGGCCGCCGCGCTTGGACCTGACGAAGTATCCGCACCTGCCGGCAGCCCAAGTTGAGCAAACTTCCGCGGCGGACTACTTGGCGTTGTTAACGCAAGGAGTGAGCTGATGGCGAGGTCGAAACTTCTGCTCGAAGCGCATTTGAAAGCGTTGCGGCTGCCGACTTTCCTGCGCGAGTACGACAAACTGGCGCGGCAATGCGCCGCCGAAAGCTTGGACTCTAGGGTCTTCCTGCAGCAACTCTGCGAGCTGGAATTACTCGACCGCGAGCAGCGGGCGACCGAGCGCCGCATCAAGGCCGCGAAATTTCCCGTGACGAAGAGTCTCGACACGTTTGACTTTCCGGCCTTGCCTGCATTGAACAAGAAACTGGTACTGGAGCTGGCACGCTGTGAGTTCATCGACCGCCGCGAAAACGTGTTGCTGCTGGGAAACTCCGGCACGGGCAAGACGCACATCGGCTTGGCGTTGGGACTGGCCGCTTGTCAGCGCGGCTATCGAACACGCTTCACGACGGCTGCTGCGTTAGTGAACGAACTGCTCGAAGCCCGAGATGAACGGCGCTTGCTGAGATTTCAAAAGCAGTTAGCGAAGCAAGATCTGCTGATTGTCGATGAGCTGGGCTACGTGCCGTTGTCGAAGACCGGAGCAGAGTTATTGTTCGAAGTGTTTTCCCAGCGCTACGAACAGGGCTCGACGCTGCTGACCTCGAATCTGCCGTTCAACGAATGGACCGAGATCCTGGGATCGGAACGCATGACGGGTGCTCTGCTCGATCGGCTCACGCACCACGTGCATATCCTGGAGATGAACGGCGAAAGCTTCCGCCTCAAACAAAGCAAAAAGAAGAGCACTAACTCTTCGGACGGCATTGTCAAGTTAATGAGCCCGAGGCGGTCTTGCCCTGGAGCGCGCCCGGAGTTTCTCTATTTCAGCAGGCACAAGTCGCCGTCTTCCAGTCAGTAAAAGCGCGCTCTCGCAGGAGTCGATGATGGACCGCTTTGAGCTGATGCCGTCCTACTCGGAACAGATTGTGAATCGGGCCGTGGACCGAGAGAAATTGTTGGAGTTGTGGCACTGATTTGAATCGACGCATTTGGCGTTCCTGCTCTCTGGTGTGCTGGTGCGACACTTCAGCTCGGTTGTTTTCGTACTTGCCGGTTCGATGGTTGACGGATGGGGAAACCTCTCGGTGGGCGGCCGGATAGCTTCGAAGTTTGTCGGTTACGAGTTGCCACGGTGGCCTCCCCTGCTGCTTCAACACCTTGCGAAAGAAGCGCTTGGCGGCTCTCTTGTCGCGGCGGCGTGTGACCAGAATGTCGCGGACATCACCGTCCTGGTCCACTGCTCTCCAAAGATAATGTCGTTCGCCGCGGATCGTGATGAACACTTCGTCCACGTGCCAGATGTCACCGAGCCGCCCTTGTCGCCGCCGCAGAGTGCGGGCGTATTCAGGCCCGAACTTTCGGCACCAGGATCGAATGGCTTCATAGGACACGGTGACACCGCGTTCAGCAAGAAGATCCTCGACGTCGCGAAAGCTCAGCGTGAACCGATGGTATAGCCAAACGGCGTGGCTGATGATTTCCGGAGGAAAGCGGTGGCGTCGATAAAGCGATTCCATGAGCCGATTGTCGCCGACCGCAGTTAACTTGACAATGCCGCCACTGCCATTAGCGGGCACAAAACCCGCTCGGTCTACGAACGCTATAACATCGTGGCTGACAGGGACCTGACCGACGCAGCGCAAAAGATGGATGTCTACTTGGAGACGAAGCGAGAGCAAACTGAAAAGGCTTCTTCGGAGCCGACTCACTGACGGATAGTTACAAAAATAGTTACAGTGCTCATCTCCGAGGATCTGATGATGCAGCTAAACCATTGAAAACAATGGTGGGCGGTCCGAGACTCGAACTCGGGACCTCCTGCTTGTAAGTTGTGCGGGCGCTGTGTGACACGTTGCTACGAGCTGCTATCTAGTGCTTTTTTCATCGGCCTTTCGATGAGACTCGTAGCAGATGATAGCACTCCATGGCACCCTATGAAAAGCGGTAACCCAAGCCGAGTTACGTCACAATCCACGTCACAATTGCCGCTTCTCCGCTGTAAACTTTGCAGTAGCTGACAGGAGGATGCTCGGCTTCGCGGGCGAGCGCGAGCCTCGTGGTCTTTGCCGACTCGCGGATGCGACGCCCAACGGAAAGGAACTCCGTCTGCGACCGGAGCGGTTTCGGCCACGAAGTCAGGTTTCCGAGTTGGCGAAATTAGGATTTTGGCTTCTCGACACTGCGGATGGTCGCGTTGTGGATCTCCTTCCAGCGGTGGATCTCAGCCACGATTTGGGGATCTTTGATCTTCAGGATTTCCCGGATCTCCGGGGCCGTGTAGACAACGCCGCGCCGCTCCGCCAACCTGTTAACGTCTTCCTCGTCGGCAACAAGCCACAGGGTTTGTTGGACCAAGTCAGAGTAGAGTGCGATGGCACGGCCCTTTAGGATCGCTACCAATGAATCTTCGTCATGATCGGCCCGTGGCTTCCTAGGCCGAACGAGAGCGCTCTCGACAACTCCATGAGCGTTCCGGTTTTGGCTTGTTGCAGACTTCGGGGCTGCCGCTTCTTTCAACCTTGAACCCAGTAACCGCACGACAGCCGCTTTGTGGCACCGAAGGCCAGCAACCACTGCGGACGGCAAAGGCTCTGGAGTCGCAACACGGAGATTGCCGGTATCGAGCAAGGTCACTTCCCCGCCGGCCTGCTCCACGAGGCTCAGCACTTCAACCGGACCTATACCTCGATCACGCATTTAGAAATATGGTCAGATTCCGCGTCACCAGCGTCACCAGCGTCACCATCCCTTGTTTTCAACGACCTACTCGTGACAGTCAATTCAGAACTGCCGTCAGCCAGCGTCACCCCAGCGTCACCCTCGATGGCGCTTGTTTTCAAGGAGTTGTTGGCATTTCGTGACACCGGTGACGGTGATGACGGCGTTTGTCCGACCCAATCTAGGCAGATGGTCCGCCG